>ENA-UOOK01005533-UOOK01005533.1-fermentation-metagenome-genome-assembly--contig:-NODE-5533-length-12648-cov-3.612721_pt1 | contig 12648 bp, 11 predicted proteins | sample MGYA00245777_ERZ724023 | MGnify/ENA primary metagenome ERZ724023 (study PRJEB28704, sample SAMN03018312) | fermentation metagenome | biome: anthropogenic terrestrial biome; feature: soil; material... | reverse complement strand
GTTCATCAAAGGGCTCCAAAATTTCTGGGTATGATAGAAAAGAGTTAGCTGCACGAAGAAAAACTATGACTGATAAAGAATTAAATGATGCGGTCAATCGACTCCAAACAGAAAAGAGACTTAAAGAATTGTCGCAAGAAGATGTATCTTCTGGAAAAAAATATGCCGTTTCTCTTCTTAAGAGAATTGGAAAATCAGCAGTAGAAACTACGGCGACCACCATTGGGCAAACGATCGGGCAAGAAACCGGGAAAAAAATAGCCGAAGCAATAATAAAAAAAGTACTTTCTAGTGCTGCATCTGGCGGAGGCTAATATGATAATAAAACATAGTGGAGTTCTTGGAATGAAATGGGGAATTAGGCGTTACCAAAATCCGGACGGGTCGTTAACTCAAAGAGGTCAAGCGCGCATTGATAGAAAAGATGAAAAATGGGTTGCTACAAAAGGGGAAAAGATTAAAACAAGTACCCAGGCTGCTATTAAAAAAGATATGCAAGCATTTGTCCAAAATGAGCTTAATCCTCGTTTTAAAACAAATGGAAAACTTACTTCAGAAACAATTCTTCGTTATAATAATAAAATGGCAGAATTAATGAATGCTAAAATAGGAGATGTCCCGGTGCCATCTGGAAGAGTTCTTCGTTTTGTTTCAAAAAGAGGCGAAATCGGCGTTCACACCGCATATGCAGATGCTGGCTATGATTTAAGTCGGCTTAATAAAGGCGTATTCGCTAGTGGAAAAGTAGGATATAAAAATGTAAATTTAATGAATAAAGGAGGATAAGTTATGGGAGAAACACTAGGATCTCGTTTTAAGAGTGCCTGGAATGCTTTTCGAAAACAAGATCAGTATGAAGATAATTATATATATAAAGATCTTGGCTATTCTTCTATGGTAAATCCTACGATACCTATTTTGTCAAGAGGCAGCGAGCGGACAATCGTAACGGCAATCTATAATAGAATTGCAATGGATGTTTCTGCATATGATATTAATCATGTCCGAGTAGATGATAATAATAGATTTATAGAAACCGTAAATAGTGGTTTGCAGAATTGTTTGACAATCGAAGCAAATAAGGATCAAACCGGAAGAGCATTTATTCATGATGCTGTGTTGAGCATGTTTGATGAAGGGGTGGTCGCACTTGTTCCAGTAGATACAACAGTATCTCCAAAAATATCAGGATCATATGATGTATTGAGCATTAGAACTGGAAAAATTTTAAACTGGTACCCGAATGTTATTCATGTAGAAGTATATAATGATAATACCGGCCATAAAGAATCACTTCTTTTGCCAAAGTCATTTGTTGGCATTGTTGAAAATCCATTATACGCAGTAATGAATCAGCCAAATAGTACATTACGAAGACTTATTTTAAAATTGGCTCTTCTCGATGCAATAGACCAGCAAAGTGGAAGTGGAAAACTCGATTTAATTATTCAATTGCCATATTTAATAAAAACTGAAGCTCGTCAAAAACAAGCAGAAGAAAGACGTAGAGCAATTGAAGAACAATTAAGTGGAAGCAGGTATGGCATTGCTTATACTGATGGAACTGAACATATTACACAATTAAATAGACCTGCTGAAAACAATTTATTAGAACAAGTAACATATTTAACTAATATGTTGTATGAGCAACTTGGTATTTCCGAAGATATTTTCTCTGGGAAAGCAGATTCGGCAACAATGTTAAATTATTATAATAGAACTGTTGAACCTATTGTCTCTTCAATAACCGAAGAGATGCGCAGAAAGTTTTTGACAAAAACAGCAAGAACACAAGGGCAAACAATAATGGGATTCAAAGATGTTCTTAAATTGGTTCCGGCAACAGAAATGGCGGAATTGGCAGATAGCTTTACACGAAACGAAATTCTTACATCAAATGAAATTCGTTCGGTTATTGGCATAAAGCCATCAACTGCTCCGCAAGCAGATGAATTAAGAAATAAAAATATGCCGGTACAAGCACAGCCAATAATACAAGAACAAATGGCCAATTCAATTTCTAAGGGGCCAATTAATTAATAAAATATAGTAAAGGAGTTTATATGACTGATAAAAATAAATACGATTTTAGTGGTTATGCCACTAAAGTGGGCTTGAAATGCAGCGATGGACGAACTATTCTCCAAGATGCTTTTCAAGATAGTGATGGAAAAACAGTACCATTAGTATGGCAACATCTTCACAATGAACCTGCCAATGTTCTTGGTCATGCCGTTCTTGAAAATCGTGAAGATGGTGTTTATTGCTACGGTAAATTCAATGATACCGAAGCGGGCAAGAATGCCAAACAACTCGTTGAACACGGTGATATTTCTTCACTGTCAATTTATGCTAACCAACTTAAGGAAAAGATGAAGCAGGTTATGCATGGTGCTATCCGTGAAGTAAGTTTGGTGCTTTCAGGCGCCAATCCCGGCGCATTAATCGATAATCTCAGTTTTGCTCATGGTGATGGAACATATGTCGAAGACGAAACAGAAGCCATCATCTACACTGGTCTTGAATTCGGCAAGGACGGCGATAACGCTGCTCATGGTGAAGAAGATCAGACTGTCGCTGAGGTATTCGATACTCTCAACGATGAGCAAAAAGAAGTTGTGTATGCTATGATCGCTCACGCGGCAGGCGCAAAGCAGGAAGACGGAAAGGTCGATAAAACCCTCCAGCATGCAAAAGCTGATGCCACCGTCAAAGATGTCTTCGATACCCTGAATGAAGACCAGAAAAAGGTAGTTTACTATCTGATCGGAGCCGCTCTGGAAGAGGCTGGTGCTGAATCCGGAGCTGCTGCCAAACATTCAAATCTTAATGGAGAAGGAGAATCAATTATGAAAACAAACGTGTTTGACCAGTCAACTCAGGAAGCTAACAAGAACGTTCTGACGCATGATCAGATGGTAACGATTCTTGGCGATGCAAAGCGTTTCGGCTCCCTGAAAGAGAGCTTCATTGCTCATGCCGAAGAATACGGCTTTAACCCTATCGATATTCTGTTCCCGGATGCAAAGGATGTTGATCCGGGCGGTCCTGTTACAATTAAGCGTAATGACGCTTGGGTGGAGGACGTTCTCTCTGATACTACCCACACTCCGTTTGCGAGAATCAGAACTCGTATTGCTGACTTAACCGTCGATGAAGCAAGGGCAAAAGGGTATGTTACCGGTAATCTTAAGAAGGAAGAAGTAATTCCTTTGATGAGAAGGGTAACCACACCAACAACTGTATATAAGAAGCAGAAACTCGATCGTGATGACATGGTTGATATCACCGACTTCGACGTAGTTGTTTGGCTGAAGAAAGAAATGCGTGGAATGCTGGACGAAGAAGTTGCTCGTGCAGTTCTTATCGGTGACGGTCGTGTTGTTGGTGACGAAGATAAGATCAATGAAGGCAACGTTCGACCGATTGCTATGGATGATGGCAACGTGTTCGTTCACAGAGTCGAAGTTGCGGCTGACGAAACCATCGACAACATTATCGACGAATTTATTCGTGCAAGAAAGTATTATAAGGGTTCCGGTGTTCCGGCTCTTTATACTTCCACAGATCTGCTAACTGAAATGTTACTTGTAAAAGATACACTCGGTCACAGATTGTATAAGACTGTTCAGGAATTGGCTTCTGTTCTTCGCGTTAGCAAGATTGTTGAAGTCGAACCTATGAACGAAGCAGTTCGTATGGTTGGCGACGACGAACACCAAATTCTTGGTATCGTTGTCAACTTAAAGGACTATACAATTGGCGCTGATAGAGGCGGCCAGGTTGCAATGTTCGATGATTTTGACATTGACTACAATCAGTACAAGTACCTGATTGAAACCAGAATCTCTGGAGCCCTGACTAAGCCAAAATCTGCTCTCATTATTGAGAGACTACCGGCATAAGAGTAATCGCTACATAGCCTCCGTTGATGGGGCTTCAAAATGGAAGTGAGGTGAAGAGATGGCAAAGTTTTACGGTGAAATCGGCTATGCTGAAACAACCGAAACTGCGCCTGGCGTGTGGACAGATGTGGTCACTGAACGCAAGTATTTTGGTGACGTTATAAAAAACACACGTCGTTTGGAGGCAGGGGAAGGTCTTAACGACAATCTCACAATTAACAACATGATCAGCATTATCGCAGACCCCTTTGCCTATCAACACTTTCATGCAATGCGATATGTGAAATGGATGGGGGCCCTTTGGAAGATCACTAATGTGGAAGTTCAGAGGCCCCGTCTAATCTTGACTATAGGAGGTGTATACAATGGGCCAACGCCTAGCCCTCCACCAGATCCTGATGACGATTCTAGGGAGTAGTAATGTATATTTTCAACCTCCGGCAACAGTCAAGATGAACTATCCTTGTATTGTCTATAGGCGCAGCGACATTGATACTGCTTTTGCAGATGACAATCCGTACATTACAAACAAACGGTATCAAGTTACTGTAATCGATGCAAATCCGGATAGTCTAATTCCGGATAAGGTTGGAAAACTACCAAAATGTGTCTTTGATAGACATTTTAAGGCAGACAATCTTAATCATGACGTGTATCAATTATACTATTAAGAAAGAATGGAGGCATTAAACATGAGTAAACTTCTTTGGGATAAAACCGGTGAACGTTATTATGAAACCGGTGTCCGTCAGGGAGTTCTGTATCCTCAGAATCCTTTAACGGGTCTGTATCCTTTGGGTGTTGCTTGGAACGGTTTAACGGCTGTTACTGAAAGCCCATCTGGTGCAGAAGCAAATCCAATCTATGCCGACGACATTAAGTATCTTAACTTGATCTCGGCTGAAGAATTTGGAGCTACAATTGAAGCGTATACCTACCCTGATGAATTCGCTGCCTGTGATGGTTCTGCATCTTTGGCTACTGGTGTCGTTATCGGGCAACAGAAGAGACAGGCATTCGGTTTATGTTACAGAACCGCCCTTGGTAATGATACTGAGGGTGAAGATCATGGGTATAAACTTCATCTCATTTATGGTGGTATTGCAGCCCCTTCTGAGAAAGCTTATGCTACAATCAACGATACTCCTGAGGCCACCACGTTCTCATGGGAAGTATCAACAATTCCAGTTGCTGTACCCGGTTTTAAGCCGACTGCATCCTTGACGATCGATTCAACAAAGGTTAAGGCAGAAAATCTTGCGACGCTCGAAAACATTCTGTATGGAACTGCTGAATCGGATCCTCGTCTTCCTCTACCGGATGAGGTTGCTACTTTGTTTGCTGGAGAAGCCCCTGAGGCATTGGCGCTTTCCTCAATTGTTCCGGATGATGAAGCGACTGGTGTTACTATTGACGCTGATATCGTATTTACATTCAACAACAAAATAACTAAAGAATCAATAGTTGTTACTGATTCTTTTGGTGAAATAGTTCTAGGGACAAAGACGTGGAATGCTACTGGTAAAATACTTACTTTCAACCCGAATGCTAACCTCTTAAACGATACAATTTATATCGTCACCATTAGTGGCGTGGTTGATATCTATGGTCAGGCATTAGCATCGACTGTAAAGAATTTCGAGACGGCATCTCTCTAAGTATTACGTTACAAAAGATTCGGGCTCTCTGAAATATGGGAGCCCTAATTTTATCATTTAAAAACTGAAAGGAGAATAACTATGTTAAAAAAGACTATTACTTATACGGATTATGATGGAAACGAAAGAGTCGAGGACTTTTATTTTAATCTCAGTAAAGCTGAGGTTGCTGAAATGGAAATGTCCGAATATGGCGGACTGTCAAATCTACTTAAAAAGATCGTTCAGGAAAAAGATACCAAGCGCATCATTGAGATGTTTAAGGATCTAATTCTCAGAGCCTATGGTGAGAAATCACCTGATGGCAAACGATTCGTTAAAAACCAGGAATTACGTGAGGCTTTCTCTCAAACAGAAGCATATAGCGAATTGTTTATGGAATTAGCTGGTAATGCGGAAGCGGCAGCGGCTTTTGTTAATGGTATTACACCAGTAATTGCGCCGAATGCTGAGGTTCCAGCATCCAGATAAAGTAATTCAAATTATGAAAGGAGGCCAGAAGAGATGTTAAAACTTATCATACCAGCCATCGAGCAATACGACGAAACGCGTAATGAATTCATCAATACAAAGGAAAAAGTATTACAGTTAGAGCACTCTCTGGTCTCGCTTTCAAAATGGGAGTCAAAGTGGTGTAAACCATTCCTATCCAAAGAAGAAAAGACCTTTGAAGAGTCTGTTGATTACATAAGATGTATGACGATTACACAACATGTTAACTATGATGATTACGTCGGTATAACAAATGCTCAAATTAGAGAGGTAACTAAATATATTGAGGCACCTATGACTGCTACCATTTTTGCCAAAGATAAAAGACCGCCAAATCGTGAGATAATTACAGCAGAAATTATATATTATTGGATGGTGGCATTAAACATTCCATTTGAATGCCAAAAATGGCATCTTAATAGATTGTTGACTTTAATTAATGTATGCAACATTAAGAACAATCCTCCTAAAAAGATGAGCAGAAAAGAGCTTATGAACCGCAACGCGGCACTAAACGCGGCTCGTAGGCAGTCGCTTAATACGAAGGGGTGATAAAATGAGTAACAGTCCATTGGTAGTGTATACCAAAATCTCTCCTAATAGTACAAACCCAAGAAGACATACCATCGATACTATCACAATCCATAGTATGGAGGGAAACTGTTCGATTGAAACATGTGGAGGAATTTTTGCACGACCGGAAAGAAGGGCGAGTAGCAATTATGGCATAGGTTCGGACGGACGGGTAGGTATGTATGTTGAAGAAAGGAACCGTTCTTGGTGTACATCTTCATCCGCAAATGATGAAAGGGCTATAACAATTGAAGTTGCAAACAATGGAGGAGGACCTAACTGGCCAATTTCTACCAAAGCGTATGAATCCTTAATTTTACTCCTTACGGATATTTGTGGGAGAAATAATATAAAACAGCTACTGTGGAGAGCTGATAAATCATTAATCGGACAAATTACTAAACAAAACATGACTGTACATAGATGGTTTACAAACAAGACTTGTCCTGGGGAATATTTATATAATCTCCATGGGGATATAGCAAGAAGAGTTAATAAGAATCTTAGGATAAAGGAGGTTGAAAATATGGATTTCTCAAAGTTAACTAACGAAGAAGTCGATATTTTGTTGGCCCGAATCGCAAAAAGATTATCTGAGTTACCAGTTTCGACTTATGCAAAGGGGTCGTGTGAGAGAGGTGTTAAGAGTGGTTTATTTTCTGATGGAGATAAGGATGGTCTCATTGATAACCCAAGGGGTTTTTTGTTGAGACAGGAATTAGCCACTGTTCTTGACAGGGCGGGATTGTTTGATAAAAAGTACTAAGTTGTTTAGACGGACATTTTTATTTACCTTCTATGCGACTATCCTTTCCTTTGCAGCTGGCCTTATCCTAACTATATTTGGATTAGAAATTTTTATGATATGCGGAATGGTTGGATTTGGCTTTTTCTTAATCTGGGTTTCATGGTGGCTTAACGATAAAGGTAAGTTAGATACGAGTAAAATACTTATATTTATACTTGTTTACATAGGTGCCGTTATGGCCGGTTTCTCATATTATCTTGCCTATGTCGAAAAGGAGGAGATTGCCGAAAGTTTATCAAGGGCAGCCTTAGTTGAACTTGTTGGCCCGGCAGTTGTCATGCTAATTAAATCTTTGGTTGAGAATTTGTCAATAAATAATACATGGCCAGATAAGGATATTTATAAACCTGAAGATAATAAAACCCCACCTATTTAGAGGAGGGTCGTTCATGATCAGACTAAAGCATAGTGGGAATTTTAAGAACATAGAAAAGTTCCTGGACCGTAATAAAAAATTGGACTACATAAAAATCCTTGACAAGTATGGTAAAGATGGCGTTGCTGCCCTCCAAGCTGCTACTCCTATTGATTCTGGGAAAACGGCAAATTCTTGGGGGTATAAGATCCAAACTATTGGTCGCTCTTTCAATATCACATGGACCAACTCGAATGTCGTAGATGGTGTCCCAATAGCTATCATTATTCAGTATGGTCATGCCACAAGAAATGGTGGATATGTGCAAGGAAAAGATTATATTAATCCAGCACTAAAACCCATTTTTGACAGACTTGCTAACGAAGCGTGGAAGGAGGTAACTAACTTATGAGTAGATCTATCGACGAAAGAATTGTAGAAATGCAATTTAACAATCGGCAATTCGAATCTGGTGTCAAAGAAAGTCTCGGTTCTCTTGATAGACTTAAGAAGGGACTTGATTTAGATGGTGCCAGTAAGAGTTTAGCTGGTTTAAGCGATGCTGGAAAGAGATTTTCACTCGCTGGAATTGCAGAGGGAGTCGATGTAATCACCGAGAGATTTAGTACTCTAGGCATCATAGGTATTACTGCCATCCAAAACATAACCAATAGAGTTACAGATTTAGGGATTCAAATGGCGAAATCCCTGTCTATCGATCAGATATCTGCAGGTTGGAGTAAGTATGAGGAAAAAACCTCATCTGTTCAGACCATTATGAATGCGACTGGTAAATCAATAGACGAAGTAAATGGTTATTTGGATAAACTCATGTGGTTCTCTGACGAAACGAGTTATGGATTCACAGATATGACCGCAGCTTTATCTCAGATGACATCTTCTGGTGGCAATATTGACAATCTAATCCCGTTAATCACCGGTGTGGCCAATGCTACTGCATATGCTGGTAAAGGAGCCGCTGAATTTAGCAGGGCAATGTATAACCTTAACCAGTCGTATGGCTCGGGTAATCTTCAGTACATGGACTGGAGGAGTTTAGAGCTAGCTGGTGTGGCTTCCCAGCAATTGAAAGAGATATTCATTGATACCGGTATTGCCCTTGGTAGACTTGATAAGAACGCAAGGACTGCAAAAGGTGAACTGGTTACCATAGGTAGTTTCGGAACCACCTTAAAAGATAAATGGGCAGATACCGCAGTTATGGAGGCAGCATTCGGAAAATTCTCTGAACTTTCTGAGGCGGCATATGAACTTGTTCAAGCCGGACAATTTGACACAGCATCTGAGGCAATGGCGCATTTATCTGGTAAATATTCAGAGATAGCAGAGAAAGCGTTCAAATCAGCCCAACAGGCTAAGACGTTTACCGAAGCTATTGATGCCACGAAAGACGCGGTTAGTTCCGGATGGATGAATACTTTTGAGATTATATTTGGTAATTTTGAGGAAGCAACTGTGTTTTGGACAGATGTGACTAATAAATTGTGGGAAGTCTTCGCTAGTGGTGCAGAATCACGTAACGAAATACTTCAAGAATGGAAAGAACTCGGCGGACGCGATGCAATTATCGAGTCGTTTTGGAATCTGGTAGATGCTATCGAAGCAGTAACCGCTCCTATAAAAGAAGCATTTCGGGAGCTCTTTCCATCAACGACTGCTGAAAAACTCATTTCAATCACAGAATCTATCAAGAACTTCACAGAAAGGCTCAAAATAGGGGACGAAACAGCCGATAAACTTAAACGGACATTTAAGGGTGTATTCGCGGTATTTGATATAGTTAAACAAGGACTCTCGGCTATTAGCAACGGAATAGGTATATTCATCAGAGCTTTATCACCTGGGGCCAATAGCCTCCTTGATTTTACTGCTGGCATCGGAGATTGGCTTGTCTCTTTAGACGAGGCTGTTAAGAAGAGTGATATTTTCAACAAAACAATCCAAAAAGTAGTTAGAGGCGTTGAATGGGTTGCTGATAAGATTAGAATCAGTGTTGGCGCGATCCGAGACTTTGTAAACGAGAATGAGACCTTTAGAAAGGCTCTAGAAAAGATCTCGAATGTAACCGAGAAGGTTAAAGAAAAGGTAGGAAAAGGCGTAACTGCAATCATTGGATTCTTCAAAGAGTTTAAGACTGCCGATTTAAGTGGCGCTGAGACTTTTGCTGAGAAGATACGTGTTAGATTTGAACCATTCTCAGCCATGTTCGAGATCATCGGTAAAGTTTTCAAGAATACAGTCGAGATTCTTAAGAAGGTAGCCCCTATATTTTACAAACTCGCAGAAATGATCGGAAAGGGCCTCATGAATCTGCAAGAGAAGATTCTTGGTGCTCTTGACAAAGGCGAATTTAGCTCTATCCTCGATCTTTTTAATACAGGTATGCTTGGGGCCTTAATTATAGGTATTAAGAAGTTCATCAGTTCGATGTCGGAGGTCACTGGAGGGTTCTCGGGTATTCTTGATGGCGTAAGAGGTTCGTTAGAAGCATGGCAAACATCCTTAAAAGCAGGTGTGTTGCTTAAGATTGCTACAGCCGTTGTTATGCTAGCAGGCGCTTTAGTAGTCTTAGCCATGATCGAATCTGACAAGTTAGCGGCCGCTTTGGCTGCAATAACAACCTTATTTGCCGAACTTGTCGGTACGATGACTGTATTTTCTAAATTAATAGGTGGAGATGGGTCTAAAGCACTTAAAAAACTACCGACGATGATGATAGGTATATCCGCGGCGGTTCTGATCCTTTCTTTCGCGATGAGCAAGATAGCGAAATTAGATTGGGAGGGAGTAGAAAAAGGACTTATTGCGATCGGTGGTTTAATGGCGATGCTGGTTGCATCAGCAAAAGTCCTATCAAAAAATGAGGGCTCTATGATAAAAGGCGCTACTGGACTGATTTTATTCGCAGTAGCTATCAACATTCTCGCTACGGCGGTAAAAAAACTTGGGGGAATTGATATTGCATCCCTAGGTAAAGGCTTACTTGCCGTAGGTATTCTTATGACAGAACTTGCTTTGTTTATGAAAGCAACAGACCTTAACAAGATGGGCGTTGGAAAAGCAACCGGTATTCTTTTATTAGCAACGGCTATGGTTATATTGTCAACTGCTGTTGAGAAGTTTGGTAAACTTGATCTAGTTAATCTTGCTAAGGGTATAGCAGCAATAGGTATATTACTTCTTGAACTTGGATTATTTATTAATGCCACTCCAGATGCTAAGAAAGTTATATCTACTGCGATAGGTATGACTATTCTTGGTGCCGCAATGCTTATATTTGGAAGCGCTATTGGAAAGATGGGAGCGATGCCGATTGAGCAGATTGGTAAAGGATTAATAACAATGGCTGGAACTTTGGTGATTATTGCAGGGGCTATGAGTCTCATGCCACCAAACATGCTCGTCTCAGCAACATCCTTAGTTATTGTTGCAGCAGCGTTGCTAATCCTATCGAACGCGCTTACTTCTATGGGTAAAATGACATGGGATGAGATAGGTAGAGGTCTGGTTGTACTTGCGGGCTCGCTGATAATTATCGCAGGGGCCATGATGCTTATGACAACGGCTCTTCCCGGTGCAGCAGCGCTACTATTGATAGCGGGGGCACTTGCTATATTAGCACCGGTATTAAAAAGTCTTGGGGGGATGTCCTTAACTGAAATCGGGACCGGCCTCCTAGCACTTGCTGGCGTCTTTGGTGTTATTGGGTTGGCAGGCTTATTACTAGGACCGTTAACTCCAGTTATATTAGGATTAGCGGCAGCTATTGTTTTATTCGGCATAGGATGCCTAGCGGTTGGAGCTGGCGTATTAGCCTTCTCGGCAGGTCTTACAGCATTAGCGGTAGGTGGAACAGCCGGAACAGCAGCCCTGGTAGCGATTGTGACCGCAATAATAGGTCTAATTCCAATGCTATTAGAGCAGGTAGGATACGCAATAATAGCTTTTGCGGGGGTAATAACAGAGGGCATGCCTGCCATAATGGAGGCAATCGAGGCTTTGTTTGCTGGTTTAATCAAACTCCTTGGTGACTTAACACCACCTCTTATCCGTACAGTATTGGAATTCATATTAGAGTTACTGTTGCGGTTAGTTGAGTATATTCCACAGTTTGTAGATGCTGGAATGAAGATAATAATTGGATTCCTAAAAGGCATCTCGGATAACATGGAGGAAGTGGTCGCTACAGCTATTGATATTGTACTTAATTTCATTAATGGTATTATTTCGAAACTCCCAGATATTATTGACACCGCGTATAAACTAATTATTTCATTCATTAATGGTCTTGCTGACGCTATTCGTAACAACCATAACGCCATCTACGATGCTGTTGAGAATTTAATACGTGCTATAATCGAGGCTTTTGTATCTTTCTTTGGGCGCATTAAGAAAGTCGGTGGCGAAATTGTTAGTGGGTTGATTGAGGGCATTGTCGGCATGGCAAAATCCTTGGTTGATGCGGTTAAAGGCGTTGTTACTGGCGCTATTGATGGAGCAAAGAAACTTCTTGGTATTAAATCACCATCCAAAGTCTTTGAAGAGATTGGTAAGAATACTGGAAGGGGTATGGTAGTCGGTCTAGAAGGGATGAGTGGAAAGGTTGCCGCAGCATCGGAGGATCTTGGAAATAGTGCTGTGAATGGAATGAGTGATGCTTTAGCCCATGTGCAGGACGTCCTTGATAGCGATGTTGAATTGCAACCAACTATTCGACCTGTTATAGACATGACGGACGTTGAAAATGGACTTAAATCTACTTTCGATAAGAAGCAAGGACTTGATGTATCAGCGTCAACTGACAGAGTTTCAACAGTTGCAGCACAGCGTCAAAAT
>ENA-UOOK01005530-UOOK01005530.1-fermentation-metagenome-genome-assembly--contig:-NODE-5530-length-12653-cov-4.551913_pt1 | contig 12653 bp, 10 predicted proteins | sample MGYA00245777_ERZ724023 | MGnify/ENA primary metagenome ERZ724023 (study PRJEB28704, sample SAMN03018312) | fermentation metagenome | biome: anthropogenic terrestrial biome; feature: soil; material... | reverse complement strand
CCTTGATGATTCTTATGACCCATACAAAGCTGCATATAAATCTATGCCTTCTCATTCTTCTGCTAATCAGCAGATTAAGCAGCTCTACATTAACGGTCATTTCTGCTATGTTTATAAATTTGGTATGATTACCAATGGCCTCGGCATTGTTCGAGATATTTCCTTTTATAATAAAGCTTTCTTAGAAGCTCATCCCGATATCATTGTTGATAAAAAATCTGATTCTCCAGATGAAGATAAATCTCTCTATGATGCTAAGGCTGTGATTCCTGTATTAAAAGATTTCTTTGAAAAACATCCTCTTATTAATCCTAAGACTTTTCTTGGAGATGCCGCCTTTGATAGCTGCACTATTTACAAATCTTTATTGCAGGATATTAAGTTTGAGAAAGCTTATATCCCCCTTAATCATCGTTCTAAGATTCAGAATGAACAATGTCCTATAAATGAAAATGGTATTCCTTGTTGCCCTCATGATCATTCTCTTCCTATGAAATCAGAAGGAACTGCAAAGAGAAAAAATGGATTGGTACGTTTTAAGTTTTGCTGTCCTAAAGTAAAGTGGGTTAGGCAAGAAAATAAAAAGTATAAGCGTCAATGCTATTGCGAAAATCCTTGCACTGATTCTTCCTGTGGAAGAATGTTTTACATATATCCTGAAAAGGACCTTCGGGCTTATCCTGGAACCCTTCGTGGTACGGATGAATGGGATGAGACCTATAAAATACGTTGTGTTGTAGAACAATCCATCAACCATTTTAAAGAAAGCTTTTGCATTGCTAGTCGTAAAACTCAGAATGAAAAAACCCTTCATGCAGATTTACTTTTGGGTGGTATTACTCAATTAATTACAGTTGTTCTTGCTGATAAAATATATAAGCATGAATATATCAGAAGTTTAAAACCATTAATTGCCTAGGTATTTAATTTTTCGATTAATTCAATACTTTTATTTTTTGCACCCTTTTTTAAGAATATCTTAAGTGTAGATAGATATCTTTATCCTGCAAGCCTTATTCTCCATTTATGCATTATTGATAGATAGTTTCGCAATCACCTAATAATTTATAAACATTATTTGCATACAACTAAAAAACACCCATTAGGGTGTTTTTTTACATTAGGTCATAATACTGATTTTAATCCTGCAAATTTGTTATCCAACGTGTAAAAGGCTCTCTATGTCGCTCATACCACTGGCTCGTAGCCAAAAACTTCATTCCGTTAAATTCAAAAATCTCTTTCCAATAGCGGCCATACATTCCATCCTTAATTTGAACAGAAATATCTTTATCATCTTCAACTTTTCTAAGAAGTGGATAATCTATGTTCAGTACTTCTTTTGACCATTGCTTTGACAACATTGAGTTTAATTCTTTATCAGTAAATCGGTATTGCCTATTTGAAAGTTGCCTCAGTGTTTGTCGGACTAATTTCCCAATTTTGTCCTCATTATTGTAATCATATTGCATAGTATCAAATTCATCTTTCACCTTCTCATTTTTATGTAATGGAGTATAATCTGCTCTTAGATAAACATAATAATTAGTCAATTTTATATTAAACTTCTTGAGCAGCTTCCTTATAAGATTTCTTATGCTGTTTGCACTCAAATTAGTCCAGACATAAATATCAATGTTTTTCATTTTGGCATTTTTTCTATCAACATGCTTTTTGCTGAAATAAGAAATCTTTCTTCCTCTCATGGCAGGGTCATTAATAAACTCTGAAAACTTAGCAGCATCTATCTCTGCTAGCAAATCACATGTTTGCAGCAACACATCTTTCCAGTCTTTTGCTGGATGTCGATTATTATTAAATAAAAATGCAACAACCTTTTTATGGGTGAAATCTTCATAAAGGGTATGAGGTATAGAAGAATCAACTGCATAATCCGAATAATTTGGTATGGTTCTCTGCTCTTCTATTTCATCTGGTTCTTCTTCAGGCTCTTCTTCATCAATTTCAGCATCTATGCTTATCAAAGTTGAATATTCATTAATTTCTTCTTGGATCTCTGCCACCGATTTAGAAAACTCCCACAATTCCATTCCTTTGTCAAAATCTTTATTCTTATGGAATTCTGCTATAGTCGTATTTGTGCTACTCAGCAGTCCATCCAATGCAAGGCTTAGTAAATCCAATGCATCAGAGATTTCAGTCGCATCCTCTGGAAAGTACAGCTTAATAAAGTCGATCAATTTGTTGGCATTAATCTGAGCCATTTTACACCATCCCCCTTTTCAATAAATGAATAATGCTTACACCTTCTTTGTTCTATGACTTATCCCAAATATATATTCTCATTATGCCATTCTAAATAGTGTGGGCTTGGAAGTTGTTCTTTTTTCCCCGGCAAAATTATCAACTTACTTCCATGGTGTGCATAGTACTCTTTTCCATTTCCAAAGTCTTCCTTGATGCGGCGACTTACCTCAACATTGAATTCCTTATCAATCGTTATGTACCCCCGATCAAACAAGGTATGAAAATCTCTTCTAAGCAGTAGACCATTATTAATTTCATGAGATCCATCAAGACTAAATGGTTTAATATGGGCTGCCTCTAATACGGGTAATGTTTTTTCACCAGTTATTGCACATCTTCTATGGTAAGCATCAGTAATAAGGATCTTGAAAGCACCCTGCCCTATTCTTGGTTTTATCTTCTGTTCTTTACCATATCGGCTATTTACGGAGTCTTCTCTCAGTAGATTTTTATTGAATCTCTGGCTATATAACACTTCCTGTATTTGTTGATATAACAGCTTTCCATAATGTTCAGAAGTATCGTACATCTTACCTTGTACGATATTTTTGCTCCAATTGTCCGGAACAGTGATCCAGTCATCTTCTTCTAAATAAAAAGGCATCGTTAATATAATACAGCCAATCTGAGGATCCGGATCAGATATGCGATTTGTCTTTTTATATTTGTATATCCTGTCATGTAACTCGAATAGACTCCTAGCTCCATTAGCTAATCCAAAAGCTTCCCACGCTAATGAAGATGGTAATATTGAGAACTTCAGAAAAAATCCACCGCCTACAATATAATCTTGTGGACTATGTAATTTAAATAAAAACAAATCACCTTCGTCAAGAGCTTTGAAATTTGTTTTTCCTCCAGGTTTCCAAAAGTTCACTTCGTCACAATCTGCCTTCTTTAAAGTTTTAAACCAGTCATAGTCCGTGATCCCAACATACATCTTCAATATCTTCACCAGCTTTCCTTTATACACCTATAACGCTCGTCGTTAATGTTTCTACGCCGCCGGATAAGTAGTATATACAAACTCATAAATCTTTCGGCGATATTCATTTAATAATCTATCATCGTAACTAGCAGGTAGTTCACTCCATAGGGTATCTCTGATAAGTATCTCGACTGCTGCCTTAGTCTCTTCCTTTTCTGTCCAATGATCCAATTCACTGATTTTATCCTTGATTCGTTCCAACAATACCTTGGCAAGCTTCTTAACCTTTTTAATCTCTGCCGGAGTAAGCGAGTCCTTAAAAAGCAAATCGTACATAGCCAATTCTTCGTCATTGCTAAATCCTTCCCGCACGTATCTTTTTTCCTCATCATCCAGATCATTCACGAAGTTAGTTAAGTCAATAAATGTTTTCTCTATGGCAGCTTTGTCCTGTTCAGCATTGTATTCCTCAATAATTTTCTGATATCGTTCATAATAGTTAATACGTGATGGGTTGCGCTTCATCATATTATCCAACCTGTCATTGATAAGCTCCTGTAAATCTTTCATAAGAAGATTCTTGTTCTTAACACGTGCAAATTCCTGCTGCAATCGTTCGAAATCAATATGGCTGATATCAAAGCGGCGACTTTCAACTAAGTATCCACTACCATCTTCGTTTACATGCTCTGGTAGCTTAACAACTTTGATATATTCACTAACTATATTGTGCAGCTGAATCATTAAATCTGTATTATCCGAATGCTTCCTTTTTTCCTGCATCTGGTCATAAACTGCACTGATAGCATTTTTATAAGCTCGGTACTGATCTGTGACTTCTTGTTTTTCGACATACTTAAACAGTTTGAATAATTCCCTAGCCATAACTTCAAAACGTTTCTTCACTTCCTCTGAGACGCACATGGCATTGGCTCCCTCTTGAACCAAGGCCAACTTGTCAAAGTCAACTGCCTGAACGAGATCTGACAAGCTAAAACCATGCTGTTTCATGTATGCGATGATATCATTGGTTAATGCAATGATACGAGCAATCAACTCTGCTTTATCAGGAGCAGGATCAGATCCATCAGTACCGCCTTTAGTTTTTGTATAATCAGCCAAAGCCTTCCTCAGTGCTTTAACAACACCAACATAATCAACAATTAGGCCATTGCTTTTTCCCTCATAAACACGATTCGCTCGTGCTATGGTTTGCATTAAGGTATGTGCCTTTAATGGCTTATCCAAATAGATTGTAGAAAGGCATTTCACATCAAACCCTGTCAACCACATAGCGCAAACAAATACGATCCGAAATGGATTATCAGGATCCTTAAATTCCTTGTCCATTTCTCGTTTTTCCATTTTGCTGCGATGGGGTTTAATATCCAGTCCCCATTTTTCAAAAGTAGCTACTTCATTTTGTTCCTGACTGATAATAACCGCCATTTCTGTGTTTTTCATCCACTCTAGCCTACGGCTGATTTCCATGTATTCCTGCTGTGTGGCTCCAGATAGCGAAGATTCAATTTCTTTTATTTTTAGCTCCCAATATTTCTGAGCTAAATTAAACATTCGAACTGCAGTTACTTTATTGATACAAACAAACATGGCTTTACCCGTTGTCCACAACTCAGAGTAATGCTCTACAAAATCCTTTGCAATGGTATCCAAACGTTTTTCACTGGTAAGGACATGAATGTCCTTAGCTAGTTCCTGTTCTAGTTTAGCCTGCTGATTAACATCCAGATCAGCCTGTTCTATTGCATCTAGTAGTTCATCATTAATTTCAGGATTGTCTATTTCCAGTAGATCGGCTCTATTCTCATAATAAAGAGGAACCGTCGCTCCATCATCTACAGCACGCTTGAAATCATAAATGGAAACATAGCCGCCAAATGTTCTTTCGGTAATATTGTCATAAGCGAACAGCGGTGTACCTGTAAATCCAATACGGGAAGCTGTAGGAAGCAATGTACACATATTATCAGCAAATATACCATTCTGTGTACGATGGGCTTCATCTGATAAGACAATGATGTCATGGTTGGGAATAATTGGTGGTTCATCTGGTTTATTAAACTTATGTATCAATGTAAAGATAAAGCTTGGATTTCCTTTTAATTTCTGAATTAAATCTTCACCACTAGTAGCAATAAACTGTTTTGCTTTAGTGGTACCAAGTAAGCCACAAGCTTCAAAGGTATCACTAATTTGCTTATTCAACTCTTCTCGATCTGTCAGAATAACAAAGGTTGGGGAGCCTGCAAATTTTCGACGGATTTTCTGTGCAAGAAATACCATGGAATAACTTTTTCCACTACCCTGAGTATGCCAGAAAACACCCAGCTTACCATTGTTCAGTTTTCGATTCTTATAAGATTCAACAGCTTCGTTAACACCAAGGAACTGATGGTTTCTTGCCATGATTTTTGCCGTTGTACCACCAGAAGTATCAAAAAGTATAAAGTTTTCAAATAAATCCATAAAGTTTTTCTTATTACAAATACCTCTCAGCATGGTTGCCAGCTCCACAGAGCCGCTATCATCTTCATGTAGACGTTTCCAATCATTAAAAAATTCGTATTTACTACCCAAAGTACCTACTTTGGATTCCAAGCCATTGGACAACATAACAAAGGCATTGAAATGAAATAGCTGGGGAATGGTATCTAAATAGTCAGTGTAATTGCAGGTGTAGGCATCCTGTACATCTACATTTTGCTTTTTCAACTCTATAAAAAGCAGTGGAATGCCATTCACAAAGCCAACAATATCGGTTCTGCGACGATATAAATCACCATGAATCTTCATCTCCTTTATAGCAAGAAAATGGTTCTTTTCAGGCTCAGAGAAATTAAATACCCGGATCAGCCTATCCTCCTGCTCTCCGTCAGCTTTCCTAACTTTTATAGGAATGCCATCTCGAAGCATTCCATATTTTTCGCGATTAATCTGCATTAAGCTACTAGAGGACGTATAAGCAAGGAGTGTCTTTATTGCGGAATCACAGTATTCTTCTGTTAGCCAGTCGTTATTATCAAACAGAGCTTTCCGAAGGTAACGGATAAGAACAATTTCTTTATAGCTTTTACGCCCAAAGGTACCATTCTTACCAAGGACTTCCTTATTATAAGCAAACTGAACATCCCACCCCAATTCATCTTGAAGCAGGTTTCCTGCACTATTTTGCACTAATATATTTTCAGAATACTCCCAGCTCATATGTACCCCTCCTTAGTGGATCTTTAATAATAGTGGCAATATAGCTGTACCTACATCAACACTCTTATCAGCTAACCAAACTAGAATAGGTTTTGCTTTTTGCCATTTATTTTTCTTGCTATCTTTTGATTTTATAATTTCTTCTATTTCATCAATCTTTTGTTTAGCTTCAATTGTCTGTTCAGTAGTGAGAGACGTATTATTGTCAATCTGAGATCGAACAGTTTCAAAAGAAATCTTAATATCAATATTATTATCAATGCTTACATTAACTGTTGTGTCTGGAACCATATTCGGTATAGCGTTAACTTGATATTTATAGGACGTCAGTTTTGCTTTCATTATTTTCAGATTGCATAGTAAGCTTGATACTCCTAAGAATTCATATGAAAAACCAAAATTTTTAACCCAACCATACATACTATTATCCCAGTTCTTTATGCATGCTTGATATTTACCATCAAGCTCCATATGGAGGCTTTTCAAAGTCTCTTCATCAGCCTCACTATCAATTAGTTTATTTATAAGTTCTATATCATTTTCAACCATCTGGATAAATTCTAAAGGTATTTGAACCATAATTACACCTCAATCTCACCACTCATAAGTTTAGGAAGTAGTTTATCGCGCGCTTGTTTTAATTCTGAAATTAATCGTTCTTGAACTGCTATTTTTTTGAATAAAGGAGCAACTAAATTACAAAACGGTTCCATAATAGTAGATTCTGGTATATAAGTAGATAATGCATTAATATCTTTTGCATATACGTGTGGTTGCGCAGCTCCACGTTGTAAATTATCAATTACTTCTTTATTATTTTTCAAAAATGTATAAATGAAGTAGAGCTTATCTCCATAAGACGCATCAATATATGAGCAGTCTGATGCCCAGATATCAGTATTATACAATCTTGTATACCCTGCATTGGCTCCTGAAGCACTTATAGTAATAACTGGAGCTACAGTATTAGCAACATTGTGAAAATAAGCAGGTTCTAAACCACCAGCAACTACAGGTACATTGCCATCTTTAGCATTTTTTTTGGTGATTGTTTTTCCACGTTTAAACTCAGCCAACTCTGAAACTCTACCCAATCTCCACCCCTCCGGCACACCATCAACTATCTTACTGTTTTCATATCCAGGGAATCGAAGATTTACAAACCATTCTTTATACAACCTCATGGCAGCTTCTTCTAGCAACTTAATCTGCTTTTGGTTATTTTCTATTAAATCATCATAAGCTGAGAGAATTTCTGCAATGCGTCGTTGTGTGCCAATATCTGGAGGCTCTAATTCGTATTCCTTAATTGCACTTATCGCTATACGCATTTGATTTGCTGCGCCTTTACCACGGGATTGAATATAATGTTGAAAATAAAAAGATTTACCAAGGTAAGTTAAGTATTTCTGGTCTAAAACTTCCGAATCAAGAGTTCTCACACAGACAGCATTCTGGTTAAGCAAGTATCCTGTAACCTCGTCGGTTATTACGCAACTCCTACCCGCAGCTGAATTTACAAGATTAGGATGAGACCCCACTGTAGCAATAACCATATCTCCCTTTTGCAGAAGATGCTTCTTATACTTTTCCAAACTACTATTCGGTAATCTACTAACATCTTCTAACAAAAACCCAGATGGTTTAAAATTTGATACTTTAAGAACAGGAATTCCTGTACTTACATACTCTTTATCACTCCAAGCACCACCATTTATAAAATCGCATAAATCCCCTAATTGTACTTTTCTATTCATATACCCAACACCTCAAAGTTCGCCGAAATAGTATCCATTAACTTGTTTGCCTCTGACTGTAATGTTAAGAGTTCCTTGTGAATTTCGGTCATTCTTTCTTCGAAGTTTTCATCATCTTCTTCTACAGGAGCAACACCCACATATACACCAGGAGTAAGGCTCCAGTTCTTTTCTTCTATTTCATCTATAGTTGCAACTTTACAAAGTCCCAGAACATCGGTATATGTGCCGTCTCCGAATTTCTCAGTGAGCCATTTTGCTTCTTTTATCACTGTACGGCAGGCCTTGATTTGAGATACTACTTCCACAATGCGAGTAGAAACAGACTTTTTGAAGCGATCCCAAGTTGTTGCGGATTCATCGATGGATTTAGCAAACACCTTAGCTTCATCCTTCTCCAATCCATCACCGTACTCACAAAGAGCTTTTAACGAAGCATTAAGTTCTGTACTATACTTTTTCAACAAATCATTCAGCGGTAACAGCTGGTTAATATCCTCTGAGTTTTTAACGATATCTGAAATCTGAACTCTCAATGGTTTAAGTTTCTCACCATAGCCATTCAATAGTACCGACACACTTTCAAATGCAGCATCAAGTTCTTTGTAATCATTGATAATTTGAGTCCAATAATCCTGTAATAATTTTGTGTACTTTTCTTTCTCTCCACGGTAGAGCCAGACAATGGCATTGAGGTTTTTCATCTGCCATTCACTCCACTCATTGAGTGTTCGATCCACTACAGTATAGTAATTACGCGAATCTATGAAAAGCACTTTATCCTTTAATTCTTCTTTCTTTCCCTTATCAAAGAACCACAGGGAGCAAGGTAATGAAACCTTGTAAAAGAAGTTATTAGCCACTGACATTAAACAGTCTACATGTCCTGTCTGAATAAGCTGTTTTCTGATTTCTCGATCCTTATTGCCACTATCCGTAGCAGAAGCAGCCATAACAAAACCAGCGCGTCCAGTATCATTTAAATACGCATAGAAATATGAAATCCAAAGATAATTGGCATTAGAGACTTCCTTTTTTTGATTTACTCCCGGCAACCCAAAAGGTAAGCGTCCTGCATTCTGAGTAGATTCTGCTTTTACTTTATCTACATTAAATGGAGGATTAGCCATTACATAATCGCAGCTACCTTCCAGATTATGAGCATCATGATAGAAGCTGTTAGCCTCATCACCAGATTTGATCTTTGCATTCAGACCATGTACAGCCATATTCATGATACATAACTTCGCATTAAACTCTACTTTTTCTTGTCCATAAAATGTCATGGCAGAATTAGCATTGATTCCTTCAGAATTGACAAAGTCGCTGGAGGAAACAAACATTCCACCACTGCCACAGGCAGGATCTAACACTATCCCTTGAGTTGGCTCAATTATATTCACAATCATCTTTACTAGAGATTTAGGTGTAAAGAAAACTCCATCATCCGATGCGATAGCTGAAGCAAACTTATTTAAGAAATACTCATAAATGCGACCTAGGATATCATCGTTGATTTCGTTCAATGCACTATTGTTAAAAATACGCAACAATTCTTTCAACAAATCATTTCTGAAAGAAGTATATGTTTTGGGTAGTATTCCTTTCAATTGAGTACTCTCTGCCTCAATTAACTCCATAGCCTCATTGACTGCCTTCCCACAATCAGCATCGTCTGGCAAATTGAGCAGATAATCATATCGTGCCTTCTCAGGTAAAAAGATAGCACTTTTCTGCTTAAAATCACTTGACTCAACAGGAAGTACGCGACCATTACGTACAGGACGGTCTTTTAGTATTTCTGTCTCTACATATTTAAACCGACTATATGCATAACGCAAAAAGATTAAACCAAGAACCGGCATGCAATATTCTTGAGAACTTAATTTAGAACCTTGACGTAAGAGATCTGCTGATTCCCATAATTCTGATTCTAATTTTCTTATATTTATCATTAAACAAGCCTCCATTTGATTGATATTTCACAATAATAAATACTAATTCCGTTTGGTATCCATTTCCATGATATCACAGACGTCACATTCCAACGCTATACAGATTTTTTGTATTATTTCTGTACTAACATTTTCGTTTTTACCAAGCTTTGTGATCGTAGCAGAACTAATGCCTGCAAGTTTCTGTAAGTCTTTCTTTTTCATATCTCTATCAATAAGAAGCTTCCAAAGTTTTTTATAACTAATTGCCATCATAATCACCTCTATGTATGTATAATTACATAATATCATTAGCATCATCATATTGCAAACATTTTCTTTACGTTCGCATGATTTTTGATTTGTATTCAATAATTCTTACTCCAAATCCTTCTAAATTCTATGCTATAATCTCAGGTGTATAGAATGTTACATCCATCCTGTCTCCTCAACCCTACTAATTTATCTATTCTGTCCACTCACCCCTATCTAATTTCAGACTCATTTTTAACAGCAACAATGCATTCAGGTTTGCGAGAACAAATATTAACGGAATGTGCAATTCATCAATTAATTTTATGCCCCAATGACCTTTTTTGGGACCAAAAAGCAGATGTAAGAACATGTATTTTAATTCTTCAAAAAGGGACACATTATCAAGGTAGAATTTCCGTAAGTGATAGACCCAAAAATAAATCAGAACTCCAACAAATCCTAAAAAATAGAAATTTCAATGTTGTAAATATTAATAGCATTGTTTTAGGTAAAAAGAAAAATGATAATCAATTTATAATTGATGTTGATAAAGATGTCCTAAAATTATTCGACTTTCCAAGAGTAGGTGAAATATTTCAATGTGTAACTGGAATATCTACAGGAAATGACAAAAAGTATCTCTCAACAGAGAAGAAAGACGGATTTGAAGTTCCATTTTATAAAAATCCTGGTTCTCGAAAATTTAAAACAGAACCAGATGCTTTTATAATTAATGATTTCATGGATGAAAGTCTAAAAGTTAAAGATTTCATGGTTAGAAATAAGCAATTAATGTTACAAGAAGGCATAACTTGTTCTTCTATGGGATTACCGTTTAGCGCTTGTTATTTACCAGTAAATTCAACTTTTGGGGTTAATGCAAATATTTTCACTCCCAAAGACGATATATTTTGGATGATTTCATATTTAAATAGCAGTTTAGTGACATATTTCGTGAGAGGCATTTTAATTCGTTCTAATATGGTTACATCTGGCTATATTTCTCAGATACCGATACTGCCGTTTAATGAAAATGAAAAACACAAATTAACTCAATTATCGAAAGAGGTTATTGAAAATAAAGTTGAAATAAATAATGCAATAAAAGAGATTGATGATTTGGTTTTTAATAATACAGGATTATGCATGGTAAAAATTGAAAATATTAAAGACTTTGCAAAAAACCTAAACAAGAGAGTTTAAATTAATCTTTTAAATTACCATCTTCATCAACTTCCAGCCATCTTGATTTTACTTTTTTTAGATATTTCCCTGAAGGCTCCTGAATGATGTCTCCATTACCAGCTTCCTTTTTAGATTTAGCAAATGCTAATGCATCTATAAACAAAGGATGAAATTCTTCAGGAATCCATGCAATTGGAAAAACAGTAGCATGGTCAATCTCGATGGTCATATCGTCATTAAATTTTATGAAGAAAGTACCGATGAAGAAATTCTTATTTATGTCTTTCTCATAAAATTCTTTTAAACCGTCTCCTTTTGAAATATCATCTTTGTTCTTTCTGCCATCTAAAACTGCGGATTTAATATTTATATATACGGGTGTAGGATTTCCTGTAATTTTACATTCAAAATCAAAAACCGAAACTTCCGAATCAGATGGAATAATTGAGTCAATTTTAAATTCTGTATGGTATTTTTCAATGTTTTGTGTTATCAATTCTTCGAGAATTCTCCATACAGTTCTACCTTTTGCTGATTTTCGCCAACCGTAGGGAAATTGTTCCTTTTTCCCAATTTGAATCTTACCAATTTTAGAAACTAATAAATCAAAACTCTCTTGTAGTCCTTTTCTTAATGCTTCAATTTGCTCTACTGTCATACGAAAAAATCTTTAATGCTTACTTCAAGGGCATTAGCAATTTTTTCAATGTTTATTAGAGTTATGTTTTTCTCAGCTCTTTCAATCATACCGATGTAAGTTCTATGAAGTCCCGCTTTATCTGCAAGTTCTTCCTGAGACAAGTTTCTTTGTTTTCTTAGGTCTCGTACTTTTGTCCCAAACTTTTTTAGTATGTCAGAATCTGAAATCATTGCTAATTATAGTATGTGCAAAACTAATTATAGTATTCTTTCTGCACTACATACTAAAGTTAGCATTTCAATCTGTGCGTTGGATAGAAATAGCTCTTTTGCAATTTCTGGTTAGTGTGTCGGTTCGTGCGAATTGCAAATGTGCTATTTGTGGGCGGATTTTTAGCATGGCATACAACTTGTTTATAGATTCAGTAAATGTGAATCTATCCCCTCAAAATTGAGGAGATA
>ENA-UOOK01005528-UOOK01005528.1-fermentation-metagenome-genome-assembly--contig:-NODE-5528-length-12654-cov-10.861418_pt1 | contig 12654 bp, 3 predicted proteins | sample MGYA00245777_ERZ724023 | MGnify/ENA primary metagenome ERZ724023 (study PRJEB28704, sample SAMN03018312) | fermentation metagenome | biome: anthropogenic terrestrial biome; feature: soil; material... | reverse complement strand
ATATTCCTCACAACACGGTGTTTATAACCTGACCGATGATCGGTTTGAAAAAGGATACAGTTGGCTCAGCGGAGACAATGTTCCGTATCCCCAAACAGTGACTTTCAGTTTTGATAAACCGTGTACCCTTTCCCAGATCAACCTGTATCAATCTTCCTGGATCGGGAGCATGTATCACACCAAGGAATTCTGTGTTGAAGGGTCTGTGGACGGGGACAAGTTTACGGTAATTGCCAGGGGAGAACTGCCCGACAAGTCGAATGCAAGATGGAGCTATAAAACCGGAGAAAAGCAATACCGTAAAGTTCGCATTGTGATTACCAGCGGTTATGCGCCGGCACAGAGCTGCGGTCTGGGAGAAGTACAACTGCTGGCATCTGTACCTCACGACAGGGAACCGTTACCTAATCAGATTAGCGAAACTATTGACTGGGTCACTTTCCGGGGATTTTTCCGGATGACCATCGGATTGGAACCCGCTGCCGGTCTGTGGGTCTTTCATCGGGAGACAAGCGATACATCACCTTCTGGCAAGTACACCAGCGGAGATTATGAACTGGTCATCACCGAATCTTCTCCCGACTCCCTGTCCAGGATTATCCGATGGGACATAAAAAGGAAGGGAGGGCAACCGTTTAAGGTCACGGATAACGCAATTGAATGCAAAACCAGCTATTCGGGCGTTTATAAGCTTTTCACCCCTCATCGGATGAGCCAGCAAAATTATTTTGTGGACTTGCCATTTCGCCTCAACCACATTGCAACAGTCCATGACAACTATCCGGCCGTATGGATGCAGGATACAGATGGGAAGAACACCCTTACGTTGGGGTTGATAGACCAACAACCATATACGGTGATTGAAGGATCCACCTATGATACTGCCAATGGTGGGGAAGCGCCCGGTATAGCCAACAGCTACGTCCGGGTGCTTTTTCGCCAGCAGACACCCTTGGCAGGTAACGGTGTAAGGCAATATAGCGATGCGTTGTACCTCAATGCAAACCCCCGACAAGAATGGTACGACGCCTTAAAAGCATATAGTCAAGCTGTCGACAAAGAACGTTTGTTTATTCCCGGAAAAATAAGTGAATGGGCAATGAATCCTATGTGGCATTCGTGGTATGCGCATGCAGACAACATAGACGAGGAAAAAATCCGGAAAGACGCCATCCTGGCAAACCAATTGGGTATGAAAACCATTCAAATAGATGCGGGATGGAACATTCCATCCGGACAAAATTATAGTTTCGATAACGAGGGGGATTATTTTTTTTCGGATCGTTTTCCTAGAGGAGCGGCAATGATCCGGGAAATACACCAATCGGGCCAACGTGTTGTTTTGCATGTGGCGCCCCTGATTATGGGTAAAAACGCCAAGGCTTGGCAGGAGATGAAGGATTGCCTGATAAAAGTAGACGGAAATGCAACCCCCTACCTCGATCCAAGGCTTAAAAAGGTGCATGACTACCTGGTCTCTTCCTGGGACTTTCTCTTCCGGACCTATGATATTGACGGCTTGTGGTACGATTTCCTAGAGTTTCCCAACGATGCGGACCAACCGGATCACACACGGGATTTGATCTCCTCTGATATCTATTCGGCCTATACCCGGCTGATGCAATCACTTTACGATAAAGCCATGGAATTGAATCCGGATGCGGTGATTATTCTCCGCAGGCCTTATGCCAACCTGAATGCAAAATCCTACTCCTCGCATGTATGGCCCATGGATGTTCCACAGGACTACAATATGAATCGCAGAGATGTGCTCTTTATGAAAACACTGGGGGACGGAGTGCTTACACACGCCTGCTGCACCAGTTGGGCTATCAGCGAGAGTGACGTAAATGTTGCTCGCCAGATGGCTAGTATATCGCTGGCAGGGGTGCCCGCCCTCTCGAACATATTGACCGGTTCTCCGCCCGGACACGATACAATTATCAAAAAATGGCTGCAGTTTTACGAAGCAAACAAGCAAGATCTGATCTTGGGGACGATGACACCTTTGCTGCCCACCCCTCCTTCCGCGGCAATAAAGATAGAAGGAAACCAAAAAACATTTTTTGGTTTTTTCGAAGCGATCCCCGGCCTGGTTGAAGCTTCGTTCAGGAGTGACACGGTAGTTATTGTCAATGCCTTCAGGGACAGGACTACTACCCGTGTAGAGGGAATAAAGGAAGGAAAGTGGATGTCAACCATTTTCGATCCCTATTGGAATCCTGTCGGTTCGGCATTGCACACAACGGATGCATCCGGAGGAATCAATCTGGATGTCAACGGTAGAGAGGCATGCCATACCGTTATCCTGACCAAAATGAGCAATTGAATGTACCTAAAAGATAATCGCCATACCCATAATATAAATTTCCTGAACCTACGTTCCGGGGAGTGGTTGTTGAGAAAGCCGGAAGATATAGTATTAGATGCCCGTACCCAGATATAAACTCCGGACAATGGCCCGTGGATAGCTGTCATCCAGAATCATTGATCCTGTAACATGTAAAAACAAAAAAATAGCTGAAAAAATGAAAACTTATTGCTCCTTTCTGTTTATCCTGTTTTTTTTCTGTGTCGCAACCATACAGGCGCAAAGTATTGAACACCTCAAAAAAGGCTTTTTATCTCCTCCCGATTCCGCAAAGCCGGGTGTATACTGGTATTTCATGGATGGAAACCTCACGAGGGAGTCGATGACAAAGGACCTGGAGGCGATGAAAGCGGCAGGGATCGGGAACCTGATGTTTCTTGAGGTGAACGTGGGTGTCCCCCGGGGGAAGGTTGACTTTTTCAGCGAAGAGTGGCAGCTCCTGTTTACCCATGCCGTGAAAGAAGCTGAACGGCTGGGTATTGAAATTTCGCTGGGGCTGGGGCCAGGCTGGACCGGAAGCGGTGGCCCCTGGGTCAAGCCGGAAGAATCGATGAAGCATATCGTGGCCGGATCCGTAACCGTCAGCGGCGGAAAAACGATTAACATCACCCTACCGGTGCCATTGCCGAAAAATCCCTACTTTGGCATACCGGATGAGATGAAAAAGCAATGGGAAGCATATTACGAGGACATTGCGCTGCTGGCTATTCCACAGAGTGGAATAAGGGATTCCATCCCGGACATCGATGAAAAAGCGCTCTATTATCGTCCACCCTATACCTCATTGCCAGGAGTCAAACCCTATTTTACTACAGCAGAACAGTATCCTTCAATGAAAGGTGAAGCGATAGACAGATCCCGCATCATTGACCTCACCCATTTGATGGATCGTGAAGGTAGACTCCGTTGGGAAGCCCCTCCGGGAGAATGGACCATCATGCGTTTTGTAAGCCGGAACAACGGTGCATCTACAAGGCCCGCTCCGCTACCTGGACTGGGATTCGAGTCTGACAAGTTTGACAAAGAATACCTGAATAAACATCTCGATCATTTTGTAGGTTCTTTGTTGTCAAAAATTGGAACGCCCGACAAACACAAAACGGGTGGATTAAAAAGATTACATATGGACAGCTGGGAAATGGGGGCACAGAACTGGAGCCACCGTTTTAGAGAGGAGTTTACCTCGCGACGAGGGTACGACCCCTTGCAGTTTTATCCTGTTTTTAGCGGAATCACAGTACAAAGCCGCGAAATAAGCGAACGATTTCTCTGGGATTTACGATTGACCGCTCAGGAACTGGTAATCGAGAATCACGCAAAGGAAGCGAAGAGATATGCCCGGAAGCACCAGATGGGCTTTTCCATAGAGCCCTATGACATGAATCCTACCGCTGACCTGGAACTGGGAGATGTGGCTGACGTGCCGATGTGTGAATTCTGGAGCAAAGGCTATGGCTTCAATGCAGCATTTAGCTGTATTGAAGCAACCTCCATTGGGCACATTAACGGAAGTTCCATTGTAGCGGCAGAAGCGTTTACTGCCGATCCGGGCGAGGGATGGAAACAGTATCCGGGAGTAATGAAAAATCAGGGAGACTGGGCACTGGCTTCAGGAATCAATCGCTTTGTATTCCATACCTTTCAAAACCAATTTCTGAATGACTCACTGAAACCGGGAGCAACCATGGGCCCCTACGGTGTACATTGGGACAGAAACCAGACCTGGTGGCCGATGGTCAATGCATATCACGAATACTTATCGCGCTGTCAGTATATGCTGCAACAAGGAAGAAGTGTTGCAGACATTCTCTTTCTCACTCCCGAAGGTGCACCCCACGTCTTTACCCCTCCCGCTTCCGCAATGTCGGGCTCAGACACCATACCCGACCGGAAAGGATATAACTTTGATGGAGTTGCCCCGGGTCAACTGTTGAGGGCTGATGTGGAGAACGGGGAAATCGTTTTCCCGAGTGGTGCAAGGTACCGCATACTGGTACTGCCCCTGATAAAGACAATGACCCCCGCCCTGTTGCGAAAAATTGAAACCCTGATTGCCGACGGAGCGTTTGTGGTGGGAGTTCCACCTGTCAAGTCTCCCGGCTTATCCGGATATCCGGAATGCGATACGGAAGTAACGCAGCTTTCGGAAAAGATATGGAAAGCGGGTACATCCGCTGAAGCGTTGTTGCAAGTCCCACACGGAAAAGGATTCGTGATTGGCGGCAAAGCACTGGAGAAGATGAAAGATAATCTCTACCCCCATTACGACACCCTTGCCAAAATACTCCAGGAAATGAATGTGACGGAAGATTTCCAGGCTGATCATGTGGCAATACGCTACACCCACCGGACCCACGCTGACTGGGACATCTATTTTTTATCCAACAAAACAGACCAGTATGTCAATTCCCGTTGTCAATTCAGGCTCAACGGGGGCACAGCCACCCTCTGGGATCCCATTACCGGGAAGAGCTATAAGGTTGACAATGACCGGTTTGAAAATGATCGCTACCTACTGTCGTTAAAATTTGAACCTCATCAAAGCTATTTTCTGGTGTTCGATAGAAAGAGCCGGCGAGCGACAACCCCGTACGAATCATTTTTCAAAAACGAAACGATTCTTACATCCCTTGACGGTGCATGGGATGTCTGCTTCAATCCTGATTTTGGAGGCCCCGAAAAAAGAGTGTTTCCTATCCTGAGTGACTGGTCTCAACATCCGGATGACAGCATAAAGTATTATTCAGGCATTGCCATCTACCGAAAGGAATTCATGATACCCCAGACAATTTCAGGAGAAAAAAGTTCCGTCTATATTGATTTGGGAGAAGTGAAAAATATGGCCAGGGTAAAAATAAACGGGAAAGAGGCCGGCATATTGTGGACTAATCCCTGGAAACTGGATATCTCGTCCCTGGTGAAAAAGGGAACCAACCTTGTAGAGATAGAAGTGGCCAACCTTTGGGTGAACCGGCTTGTAGGCGATGAGTTACTGCCTAACGACGGTATTGAACAGGGTCAATGGCCGGCCTGGCTGACAAATCAGCAAAAAAGACCCGGCAAACGCTTCACTTTTACCACTTATCCACATTATACAAAGAAGGATCCATTGCTGAAGTCTGGCCTGATGGGACCCGTAACAATCAAATTGGCTACGTTTGGAAGTGATTTTTAAGCATATCTGTCAGGATAAAAAGCGTCGGTTGAATCACTTTCCAGCGCTTGAATACACGAATAAAAATTTTAATTACAGAAACCAACGTGCCCTTTTAATGCTTCAATCTTCACTCTTTTTAATTCGTGAAATTGAGTCAATAACCGATTAAACAGTTTTTTAAACGATACGATATGACAAAAAAAATATTTTTTTTGATTCCCATCCTTTTTATGTGGCTTGTATTTTCTTCACTAGTGGGATGCAAAACTTCCGAAAATCTTCCCAATAGGACAGATAGTACAATGGATATTCAGGGAGAAAGCCTTGTTCTGGCCTCAACAATCCCCGGGAAATTATGCTTTGATTCATTATGCAGGGGAAGTGTAATCGTACGTAGCACCTATTCACCTCATGATTCATTGTTTAGACAGTACACTGAAGGAATTGACTATACCATTGATTATCTAAAGGGTGAAATTAAAAGGACAATAAATTCAACTATTCCTGATTATTCCAGGCATCCGCTCTATGGTAAGAAAGATTTCGACCATTCACAATATCCGGATTACTCAAATCACCCTTATTTTATTTGGGTAGATTATACTACAAAAAATGGAGATCAGCTGGCAAACCGTAATGATCAAAGCAGTTATCTAGTCAATTTCCGTAAAAAATTGAAAGAAGGCTCCCCCGTGACTATCGTTTCGTACGGTAATAGTATTACTGCAGGTGGAGAAGCTTCTACCAAAGAGCGCAGGTTCCAGTACAGGTATGTGCAACATTTAAAAAAGACTTTTCCAAAAGCGACAATTCAACTTGAAGATGTATCAATTCCCGGATATACCTCAACGCAAGGCATTGAGTGGTGGGATTCCTATATAGGAAAAACATCTCCCGACCTTGTTTTGGTGGGATGGGGAATGAACGATCATAATATTGGCGGGAATACACCCGAGCAATTTAAAAAAAACCTGATATTACTTGTTAGCTTGATCAAGGAAAGAAAAAACGCAGAGGTAATTTTGTTCTCTTCGTTTCCTCCAAACGATGACTGGCATTTTGGCAGCCATTCAATGGAACTGTATGCCGAAGCAACAAAAGCGGCTGCTCTTGAAGCCAAGTGTGCGTATGTTGATGTATATAACACCTGGAAAAAAGTTCTCAAACGAAAAGATCAACCTTCCCTGCTTGGAAACAACATTAATCATCCCAATGATTTTGGTCACTGGCTGTACGAACTTTCGTTTGAGGCAATGACTTTTTAGTTGTTTCACCCATTCATTTTTTAGATGGAACTTGAGGAAACCGTCCAGAAAGCTTACGTTGAAAATTGGCACCTGTCTTCAGTATTGTTTCTCTCCTTTAGGGAACAACCTGTCATTCAATACCTGCTCGATCCATTGCCTATGATTGGCGTTGTTGCTAAAATCCTCTCTCACCATAGTGACGTTGAACTCATCCAACAAAGACATGAATTCTTCAAGTCCTTTTTCCGGATCAGGTAACACTACCGGTGAACCTCCATTTTCCTTTTCATAAGATTTGAAACGTTCGTTCTCCAAAAGAAGCACAAACTTCAATGGTATCTCCTCACGCCGGAGCCTGTTCCTGTACACTTCCTCTTTTGTGGCATTTAAGGCCTGCTTCATCAGAGAAGCAGCTTCGGCATACACAGGAACGGTTAGCCAATCAGCGGTATGCTCCATATAGCAACGCAGATAAGCATCAGCATCTTTGACTTGTTGTGTAAGTAAATCCCAATATCTCCTCAAATAAGGAGCCGCCTCTTTACCATAATAGCCGGCCAAAAACTCATCAATCAATTGGTTCTCATCCAGTTTATGATTCCACATCAGCCGGGATATTACCCAATTACGCATTCTGACAAAGTCTCCCGCATCGCAATAAAAGTCTCCCTGTTCAAACAGACCGATTGTCTTATTTTTTATCAGAAAGCGAATGTCCGGTGCCAATGTATGCAAATTGGGATGTGGCAACATATAAGAGGTAAAGTTTGTAACATAATTCCAGACAAAAAGATTCGTTGCTATTGAACTCCAGGCCTCAATATCATCTCGCAGCGGCTGGTTATGGTCACCTTCCCCCAAGGGTTGTGAAAAAGAACACTCTATGGTACAGAGACGTATCACCACATTTTTACGTGGCACAGCTTTTAAAGGCGCCTTACGGGTATATTGATAGGCGAGCGTCTCAACCCATATATTCGGAAATTCTTTCTCAATTTCTTCTGCTACAGCATTGACAAACCGGATGAGCGGACCCGATTCACTTCCCTCTTCTTTGACAATAGCCTGACACTTGTCGCACTGGCAAGCACCGTGACAATCATTCTGGCTGATTGAGATAAAATCCCTGTCAGGATTACTGCGAAGCGTATCCAAAACATTTTTTGTGAACTCCTTAAGCATTTCTTCGTTCGAAAGACATAATTGAGCCCACTGGTTTAACCGTTTGCCGTCCACCAGGCTGTACCATTCAGGATGCTTTTCAAAATAGACCTGCGGGGGTAATATTGGGTAGAAGGAATGGACGAAATACTGAAACCTATGATATCCACCATATTCGGGTTCGATTTTAGAAAAATCTCCATTACTCTTCATCCTTACGGCAAAAGGTGAATCACTCAGCGCATCCTTATAGAATGACTCTCTATAAATCAAGTGCGGAGCATAGTTGACATGCAATTGAGGTATTTGCAGATTTTTGCTACTCGGTATATGAGCCTCAGTTGAAGTCCACCAGCGCACACCTGTTGCCTCTTCCAAAAAGGTATTCACTGCATAGAGTGTTCCTCTTACGGGATGTCCCAGCAGAACAACGTTTCTCCCCACTGTTTCAATTATAATCCCATCGTATGCCAGATTATCCAGATTTACCGCCGGCAAAAGGGTTCTGGCAAGATTGGAGTTTCCCACAACCAGCATCGGTTCTTCCGAGTTAACTTCCGACTCACCAATAACAGTAAACTCAGCCCCCGTGATCTGTTCCAAGTGTTTTTTGAGTTCTTTTGCTGCAGTCTTTTCGACCAATGTCGGGGAGTCTGGCAAAACGATTAGGTAATTAGCCTTTCCTCCCTTAGCTAATGTCAGATTATTGGTACTCCCGCAGGAAGTCACAAGTATCGAGACAACAACCAACAGAATCAGTGATCCTATTGGTTTCAATTGTAAAAAATTAATAAATAGATTCATGTGGATCTTATATATATATATATATTTGTTATTCGGCCATGCGGAAAAGATATTCAACTCCATGAGGCTTATAAGAACAGATAGCAAAACATAAAATATTTTCATCTCGTTTTCATTTGCTATAGATTTTCAAAAAAAATTATTCAATTAAATAAAAAAACATTGAGAGAAAAACGTGTAATGCTCTATTTACATATTACATCTTAGAGCATCAGAATAATCACTACTCAAACCTATTGGCAATTACACAAAACCCAACAAACATTATTTAAAAAATTTTTTACATTTTTATAATCACAAAACTAAAGACAACAACTTCTATCTAAACTGCAATATATGATTTATGGACTATGTATAATGATACATTTAATATTTGATATTGAGAAAAGATAGAGGTTTCACTCACACGCTTTGTTTATTTTAACATTTTATTGCACCGACAACACAAATTAATATTCAGCAAAAGCAGATAAACACCGGACATCCACTGTAATATCAAAGCAATTAGACACATTTGCCAAATGCGTGGTCTTAGCCAAGCGAACTGTTAACACAATATATCATTTATCTATATTTAAATATCATATATTACAGTCATAAAAAAAGCAACAATCTTTATTTTTGTAAAGAATTTATAATTTTATACATTTATTAAACTTTTACTTTTTAAACCCAAATAAACAGAAAAACTATGTCAGACAGTTAAATTAACCCTAAAGAAAATGGAATGAAGCAATGTAATTTCAGTAAAAAGAACCTTAAAATTAAGATTTTATCATCAATAATCTAAAAAATTGAAAGAATGAAAAAGACTATTCCAGTTAATGTTGGGAAAAGGCTCATGTTCATTTTTTTGTGCATGTATTCAATCGGAATATTTGCACAAAATATTAATGTTACAGGTTTTGTAACCGACTCAAAGAATGAACCGCTCATAGGGGTGACCTTAAAAATCATCGGAGAAAGTGAGAAAGGGACAGTAACAGATTTCGACGGAAAGTATGTCCTTCCCAATATTCCGTCAAACGCAAAAATTGAAGTATCTTATGTAGGCATGCAGAAGCAGGTGATTGATGTCAAAGGCAGAACAACAATCAACATCGTGCTGAGCGAAGACACCGAGCTTCTGGACGAAGTTGTAGTAGTGGCTTACGGCGTGCAGAAGAAAGTTTCCGTAACAGGGGCAATCTCCACCGTGAGCACAAAGGATTTAAGAGTTTCTACCTCACCCAGTCTCGCAAATGCACTTTCAGGCCGTATAGCGGGTTTGACCTCTATGCAGCGCGTGGGTGGACAGCCCGGTGTGGATGATGCCACGATGTATCTGCGTGGAGCAGGAACCATTAACGGCACTACCCCGTTGATCCTGATCGACGGGGTGCCGCGTGACAATATCCGCACGCTCGACATCAACGAGGTAGAATCCATCTCTGTATTGAAAGATGCCTCTGCTACGGCTGTGTTTGGTGTTCGTGGTGCCAACGGGGTACTGATCATCACTACAAAGCGGGGTACAGAAGGGAAACCAGAGCTCTCTGTGAATGTCACGCAGAGTTTCTCGAAACTCACCCGCGAACCGGAAATGCCGGGATCGGTAGAATACATGAACCTTCGCAACGAAGCGCTGGCAAACGACGGGCTGGAACCCGCCTTTTCTCCCGATATCATCGCCAAGTTTGAAAATCCGCTGGCGGGACTGGATCCGAATGATCCCGATTATGCATCCAAGGCTGCACTCAGAAAATGGATGTACCCGAACAACAACTGGTATCAAATGCTTGTTCGTCGTTGGTCTCCGCAGACCAACGTAAATACTAACATGAGTGGTGGAACCGACAAGGTGTCCTATTTCTTAAATGTGGGTTACCTCCATCAAGGCGGTAATATGAACACCCTCTCCAAGGATATCTTGAAATACGATCCTTCCTTTAAGCTGGACCGTTACAGTTTCCGGTCTAACGTTGACTACAAGGTAACCAAATGGATGAATGCCTACCTCAATCTGGGTACCTATATCGAAAAAGTAAATATGCCCAACCCGGGTGTGATGTATGGTGGTGACCGTAACTGGCTGGTACGTGACATGATCTACCAGGCACAAACCATCCTGCCCATATCTCCGGGACCATCCACGCTTCCGGGGTTCGGCGTACCTGCCGATCGCCCTCTTGACCCCACTTATCTGACTGTAGGGCACTACGCGGACCGTTCACCGGTGATGATCATGAACTGGTATGGTTATAACCTCGACACCCGCTCGAACCTGAACTCTTCCTTCGGGCTGGACTTTGACTTGGGAGCCATCACACAGGGTCTTTCGCTGAAAGGGATGATCTCCTATGATGCCAACGGCAACAGCATGACCCGAGGAAACATGTTCCAGACTGACTATCAGGCATTTATAGACCCTGAAACAGACGAACTCACCTTCTCAGTTTATGGACTGAAACAGGACAACTTCTACATGTCCTATGGCGAGGGATCCCGGTACAACATCAACGTACAGGGACAGCTCTTGTATAACCGTACTTTTGGCAACCATACCGTCGGAGGCATGTTAAGAACCGAAAGGGACCACTGGGATTCCGGCAGCAATCAGATCCTTTTCAATGTATTGGGATTTGCTGGTCGTGCAACCTATGATTACGCCTCCCGCTATTTTGCAGAAGTAAACTTCGGTTACAACGGCTCTGAACAGTTTTCTCCTACAAAACGATTCGGCTTCTTTCCTTCGATCTCTGCAGGCTGGGCCATTTCGAATGAATCCTTCTTGCAGGACAACCCGGTCATTACTTTCCTGAAACTTCGCGCTTCCTACGGAAAGGTAGGGAACGACAAGATGGGTGGCTATCGCTTCCTTTACCTCGACGATAATTCCATGGGTGGAGGGTTCTCGGGAAGTCTCGCAGCCGGAAAAGGGGTGAACGAAGGATTGCTGGGTAACAAAATGATAACCTGGGAAACAGCCGACAAATACAACTTGGGTCTTGATTTTTCCATCATGAAAGATATTACCGGTCAGGTGGAACTTTTCCGTGAAAACCGTACAGACATTCTCCTTACCCGGCAGAGTATACCCATTTGGCAGGGAACACCTTTGAACAATATACCCAAAGTGAACATGGGAGAAATTCAGAACAAAGGATACGAAATTGAACTGGGTTACAACAAACAAGTCAACAAAGACCTGTTTATCAATATTAAAGGACAGCTCTCCTACAACCGGAACAAACAACTTAAGATGGACGAGGTACCGCGTGATGAGACCTACGCTTACCGATACCGGTCAACCGGTTATCCGCTGGGACAAAACTGGGGATACCTGATCGACTGGGATCAAGATGGTGGCTATTGGACCGAAGAGACACTGGCCGACCCCAACAAGGTGACCTATGACTTCGGAACTCCGGGTCCCGGAGACTTTGTCTATAAAGACCTCAACAATGACGGTGTAGTTAACGACAGAGATCAGGCACCCATCGGCGTGGGCAATATTCCTCGGTACAGTTATGGCGCCTCATTCTCCGCTCAGTGGAAAGGGTTCGATGCCTACATCTTCTTCCAGGGATTGGCCAAGTTCAACTCCACATTCGCCCAACAAGGGACATGGGAATACACAATCCGTGGCACTTACTTTCCTTATCACAAAACTGCCTGGACACAGGAGCGGTGGGAAAACGGCGATAAAATCACCTATCCGGCTCTTCATACAGGTGCAACGACCAACCATATGGCCAATTCGTTCTTTGTCTTTGACCGTGACCTCTTCCGCTTGAAAAACTTTGAAATTGGTTATACCCTGCCTCAAAATACGCTCAAAGTGTTGGGTATCTCTAACCTGAGGATATTCCTGAATGGTCAAAATGTATTGACATGGTCACCCAAATTCAGACCATATCACCTGGATCCTGAAA
>ENA-UOOK01005527-UOOK01005527.1-fermentation-metagenome-genome-assembly--contig:-NODE-5527-length-12655-cov-4.310952_pt1 | contig 12655 bp, 22 predicted proteins | sample MGYA00245777_ERZ724023 | MGnify/ENA primary metagenome ERZ724023 (study PRJEB28704, sample SAMN03018312) | fermentation metagenome | biome: anthropogenic terrestrial biome; feature: soil; material... | reverse complement strand
TGGTACAAGCATAGTCAATGCAAATTTTTGCTTTTATTCCTGTTGTTATGGCATCGTCCTGGTTATCAATATAGATACAAATGTTTCTAACTACGTTTGTTAATTGTGATCCGTCAACTGCCGGAAGTTTGGCACTTCCATCTAACTGAACCAAATTACTTGCGGACGTTCCAACCGTTAAACCAGTTGTAAGGGTTTTTTGAGTACTACTCCATTGTGGAACCATACCGGACGTTGTGGTTCCAGTGGGAGCTTCTGCAACAAATCCGCCATAACTCGCGATATCTAAAATGGAAGCATTTAAAATTTCAGTTGCTCCAGCTGCAACATAAACCAACGAAAGTATTACACCGTTTGGTATTGTGGTACCTGGACTAGGTGACGCCATTTTTTTGAAATCGGTTTCAGTGCTCGGAGAAATAGCAGTAGGTGTTCCAGCGTAAATTCCAACGGTTCCGTTAGGGTCTACATATACAACGTCCATTCTGGGAAGTGAAACATCAGGAGTGGATACAGTTAGTGTTCCGCCGGAAACTGTTTTTCTTGCTGTAGCAAACCCAGAAGAAATATATCCAGAATCTACTACAACACTAAGTCCTGGTGTTCCTGCCTGATGAACATCACAACCAGACAACACATGAAATCCAGAATCGCGACGTGCCATTGATGCAACATGAGCATGCGTGAATTGCTCACCTTTCTGTGTAGTGATATTTCCTACATTTGCCATACGAAAATATTCTCCTTGCTACTTTTTTAAACCACTATATTTATAACACGTTCATGTCGAATTGGGCAATAATACCTTTAAGCACACAAGTTAGGTCAGCATTTGCGTTATCTGTTATTTTTATTCTAACGTAGTATTGATCGCCGTCTTCTGCAAATTCTTGTTCATCTTCGGGAATAGTAACCACGAAAGTATGATGTCCGGAAACCAGTCGTTTGGCTTTAGTATTTTGGTCAGTAGGATAATCATCGCCTGAATCCCCCGCCAAGACAGAACCAACAGGAGCGGAACCATCAACAGGCGTAGTAACTTTCACAATGTTTATTTCGAAATCGTCGTTAGTGGTATCTAATGTTCCGCCTAACGTTACAACAGACGTCACTGACTTTAGTTTGGCGCCTTTTGATGCAGTTGTGCGACTAGGCATTATCACCGGAAGCCTGTAATATTCGGTTGTGTTTGCAGGCGTTCTTGTTACAAAAAGGACATCCGTTGATTCAGATGCTGTCCATGTACCTGAACTAAAACATGCCGGTCCAATTGGAACCTGAACTTGGTAATCAGTTTTTGGTTCAGTGGACGTTACATCGCCACCGTCCATAATAAGAGTTCCTGTCATTATAAAACCTCAAAATTGTTTTCAAATAGATTGTAATGCTATGTGGCCAGTATTTGTTATGGTTCCTGTATTGATGATAGTGCTGTCCTTGTACAAAAACAGTATACTACCGGCGTTATTTAAAGTTCCAGCATTAGACAAATCGTTAACTGGGCCAACATATGCCATCATTGATTCACCGTCATCAATGGACCAGTTATAATTACTGCCCATGGACAAATAGGAAATTGTTACCATTTCCGTGCTTCTGTTTTGAGTAAGAAACACATTATCGCTAGGCTTATAACCAAAATCCAGGTATGCTAGGTACTCGGTCCTGGTTATTTCACCATTTTTATAAGCATCATATAAACGCATAAAACCACCATCAAACTTTAATAAACGTTAATCAAAATAAATGGAAAAATAGTAGTTTTACGAACTGTTTCATGTAATGTTTTCTGGTATTTTTTCGAATTGCCTAACGCTTATATTTATGGTTCCGTTCCAACGTTCATTGTTTTCTTCGATAACATCTGCTTGTACATTATCAATAAAGATTCTGTAATCGGTTGTTATTTTTTTCCGGTGTATTGAAAACAAATAACATATTTTTTCCATTATGTCGCGACAATAGTTTTCGTTTTCACCGTACGCACTAGACACCAAAATCTTTACTTTTATGTCCAAGTTGTCAAAGTCTCGGTGAGGAGTAAAAAAGTAACCGTCTCCACTTTCCGTAGAGTATTCTACACCAATTCTAGTATAGTGTGGTGATATTAGAGTTGATGGAATTCGTGGCATGCCAGAAAATATTTGGTTGTCACATAGCTGGGTGATACCGTTATCTGGGTTCCGAAGTTCGTCCATTATGAATTGAATGGTTTCCGATATCATATTGGGTCACCCGGTGTTTTTGCAGTAGCTCTAAATGCCCATTCCGAAGCCACATAATTAGGGGGTATTGAAATGTTTTCGAAGTCACTAATAGGCACATAAATTTGAGTACCATTATTTATGGTAAATTCCATGTCTTTAGATAAGTTTGCAGGACGTTCGACCCTAACATAATGTATTGTTTTGGATCCAAGACCAAGTGCACTAGCATCAATTTGTGCTTGCATACCGCTATGTTGACCGAACTCGCAGCGAAAAGGCCCTGATGTCTCAGTCCAACTAACTGGCATTCCGACACTGTCTACAGAACTTATGACAATGGTTGTTTCGGGTACAAAATAATTTGAGGTTATTGCTGTTATGGTGTCAAAAAAGTTTGTGGTGTATTGGGTTCCTGCTTCTCCAAAGGAAATTCGTTCTACAACTTCAGAACCATCATAGGTTCCAGTAAGTTTTATTCTGCAAATACCAGAAGCCTGTAATCCAACCTTAAAAGAAGTAGAAGGCCCTCTAGCAACTATCATACTAGCAGAAACCAACCCCGAAAATATTTCGTTGGTGTGGCGTCTAACATACATTCTGTGAGTATACCGCAACCTTTTCGGATAAGATGGCATTGTAATCACCAGGAATTATTTCCAGGATCATAGATGGATTGACCGTTATCACTAATTTCATCGGCATCGAACCCATTCTCGGATGTATCCCAAGAAGGAATGTCGGTTCTTTTAAATCTCTTTGGATAGTTTTTGGCGTCCTTGAGTTGTACCATTGCAATACTCTTACCACGACCACCACTAGCACCTGTTCTCTTAATATCAAGTTCAATACTATCCAGTAATTTGTTTAAGGCCAGTCTTGGTCCAGTATCTTCGCCGCGACTAAATGAAACACCAGGTGCCTGGCTCTGGCTACGGAAAGAATAATCAGGGTTGCCCATTTCAAAATTATCTGCAATTAAATGGCATAATGCTATTCGTTCTTCATTTTCAGTTAAAGCATCTTCTGGAATTCCTCGAGAACTCAATTGCCGGTTAAGTTCATCTCGTGCAAATGTCAAATATACTCCGAAACCATCCGGAGTCATGTCGCCGTTTGTTTCGTCTACTGATAAATATCGGTAATATAAACTAAAAACACTTAATACTATTTCATCTTCATCTGCCATTTATATAACCTCAAAAAAACTATAATCAAAATAATACTAGGAATTGTACTTTTACGACTACCCAACCAAAATACTTAAATACTAAAAAAACTACTAACTATTATGAAAACGATAGAAATAAACGTAGGCGACGTTGTTCAACTAACTTCTGGCGGACCGAGAATGACTGTTGATAGAATAGACCATAGTTATTGTCATCAACCAATAAGATGTATTTGGTTTAACAAAACAGATGAATTAAAGTATGCTCAGTTTTCACATGAATTATTAAAAGTATTAAATATTGTAAAGTGATAATAGTGATACAATGATAACAATTCTGGGTAGCAGGAAAAGTCGGCCAACTGCAAAAGCACTCGCATTTGCACTATCCGACAGTTTTGTCGTTAATTACACCGAAAACAGAATTTTCGACAATAATAATTCTTTTACCATACGATATGGAAATTCGTATGTAGAAGATCCAGATGGTCGAATATTAAATAAACAAAAAGCAGTAAAAACTTCTGCGAATAAACCAGCTACAAAGTCTTTACTACAAGAAAAGAATATACCAACACCAAGATTAATTTCGTTTGAGGACGCAATTGCTGGTAATGTAGAATTTCCAGTGATTGTCAGGAGGAACAACCACTTCAAAGGAAAGTTTTTCAATGTATGTCACAACCCGCGAGACATAAGAAGGTTTAGTCCTTCAAACCACTACATCCAAGAAATGGTAACTAAAAAAGATGAATATCGATTATTCATTCTAAACGATAGGATAATCGAAGCAAACATTAAAAGATGTCCAGAAAACCAATCAACACCCATGGTTCGCAATAAAGAAAATGGGTGTTTCTTTGCGAGGGTTCGGGTGTTGGATTTAAATAGGGAATTAAAAAATGCTGCAAGATCCGCTATACGAGAAATTGGACTGGATTTTGGTGCAGTAGACTGTGCAACAATCCAGGAATCACCAGGCATAACCATATTCGAAGTTAATAGTGCGCCTGGTCTTATCCCACGAAAAATAGAATTACTGAAAACAAAATTAGAAGAAATAATTTAAGTTTTTTATATTTTTTCATATAATTTTTGGCTTTCTAAAAAGTCTCCTGTTCTATAAGCATATTCTTCAAACGTCATTATAGAAACATTAAAAAAGTAAAAAGGATTTTCTTTTTTGTTCATGATAACACCTACATTGTTTATACCCCCATACGTTGGATCAATCATAATAATGGAGGTATTGTTTTCTAATACGCCTACCCATGCATGAGCTTCCAACGTATCAGGATCTACTTTATACACTAAAAAACTATTAATATTGTAAAGTTCTAATATGTTCATTACCTGTTTTGACATATCAGAACAATCAAATTCTCCGCGCGTGTATTCCTTGGTGAAATGATAACTATCCAATATGTTTCTAATGTTTGTTATTAATTCTTTATTTGAACTTTCGTCGAAGTTTTGTGATTGAGAAGTTGGTATTAACATAATATATATTAGTATAAAAATAAAAATTTTTGTTATGGTTGATTCACGTCCTTATTTATTATATTTTTCCGTGACTATTACCACATTTTTCTCCCATTTCTCGTTGAAGTCAATATTGTGTTTATTGCTGCTTTCTTGTATGTGGGTTATTTCGTGGGCTATTGCCCTGATCACCATTTCAAGTGACTTTGTTCTGCCACTATTTAGAAGTATAGTGGCTTCTTTTTCATTAAATTCTGTGGCGGCAATATGATCATCAGCTAATTCAGTAGAACTATGTATTTGTACTGTTCTACCACTCAATTCCTCGCAGATGCGCTTTAGGCGAAGCCACTTAATCGACATTACATTTCCCTCCTTCTATGTGCGCACGTTCTATTGCACATTCCACGCATTCAAAATCGCACGAACATTCTTTCGGATTTTCATAAGGGCAATTTTGATATGCCTGAAACCACTCATCACTATCCCAGTTTTCTTTGTTCTGGGTTTTTTTATTTTTATTGTTTCTGTTGTAATTGTAGTTTCGATGATTGTCGGCATTATATACACATGGAATATATGATACTCTCTTATATCCATTGTTTGAAAAATGAACACCGTTTTCATTTTCAAACTCTCCCCACATTACGGTAACACCATTTGGTTCCATTACAACAAATTTTCCGGATAGTGACTGTAGTACTTCTTCGTCGAAAACGGCTGCCATAACAGCGGCAACCCGTGTATCATTTATTGGACCTCTTAATACATCAATCATGCCACAGGTTAACATATTAAGATATAGGTCATTATAGTTTCCGATCACACCATTGTGAAACAAGACCGGACAATCCACATTACCGTTTACCATAAGATTACTTTCGGCTTCAATCTTATATGGATGTGTCATCTCAGGACTAACATCACCTGACGTAGCAATCCTGAAATGTGCTACATGAGGTAACACATCCAAGGTTTCATAATAATCCTGAAATTCTTCCAGCGTCATGAAACCTTTTTCTACATGGATCTTTCCGTCTTCAGTGTAGTATGCTACACCTGCACCATCACTGTTGTTCTTAAAGCAATTTATAACTTCTTGTGAAGTCATTTTCCTTTCTTCACAAGCTGCAATTATACACATCTTATATCCTCCAATATTATATTCATTAACTTGTCTTGGACGAAACGCCGTAGCGTTCCGGAAATTGAGTAATCTACTCTTCTACAATATGGCAATCCTATATAAAGTGTACGATCACCATCTTCGTAATTACCGCCCCACAAAGGATACGGTGGGTTGTCAATTGCTACCAGAAATGGGATAGCGTCTATGGAACATGCATTGTTTCCGCGAGACCTGCTTAGACCATAAAACACTATGTGTAATTCTTTGTCAGGCGGTACAATACCCGAATTTGCAATATGACTAACAACTAAATTCATTTCTTGTCGTGCACTAGGCGACCATCTGTCACGAAACACTACAGTAACGTTTGCGTTTGATGGTGTATAATTTTCTTCTATAGTTGCTGGTGGTAATTTCCAGGATGCCCGGATGCTGCCTGCTGGTGCATAATTATTTAAACAGTCAACAAAATAATTAGCTTGTCTTTCCGTTAGTCCGCCGTATTTCATGTAATCTTGGACACCGGGAATGTGTGCTCGTTCACCATCCAGATCATACTCAAATGTTTCTTCATTAAAGAATTTATTACATAGATTTCTGGTTACTTCCAATGCACAATATGCAATCAACGGATTTCCGAATATACTTGCAGGTGGTGTTCTGTATTCGAAACCATGTGGTTGTGCACGAACGTCACCTAATTCTCCGTAGTTTTCTCGGGCTTCTCCGGATAAGTTAGTGGTTGGCCTTCCAATGAAGTCATCCAATAATGTTACTAGTGAACTAGGCGGATGGTACTTTTCTCCGACACCGATATGAATATGTCCGCCAAGTGGATATATATCACCGCTATCTGTTAAGTCGTAATTCTTATATCCGTCCGAAAATTCTTTAATTAATTTCCTAATACTTTTTATAACTTTTCTTGGTGATCCGGGTTCTGGTCTAATTTCTACCTGATCCCCGGAACCATCTAAACCAATTGGTTTGCTACGTTCATCAGTATCATAAATTAGTTCACTTGCCTCAATTATCTCTCCATTTTTCACGAGTTCAAATTCTGGATCCGCGCCTATTAAGACGCCATTGGGAATTTGTATAATATTGCTAGTGTCTGTATTTTCCAATGGCGTTAGATTAAGGACTTCTATTACTTTCGGCCAAAGCCAACAAAATATTTGGATACACCTTTCGTCGTGAGTCCAATCGGAGCAGAACAAATTATTGTCTGCTGGGGCATACACTCCAATAAACTTACCATCTAGCGTAAGTTCTATGACATCAGGACAATATATATCAGCAAGTGGAAACTCTTCCTGTTTTACATAATGAATCCGGTGTTCAAAGAACACAAAACTATTATCGGCAGTATTCCTGATGTTAGGCGCAGGTTCGGTTGTCACATTAATCGAAGATGTTATATTCGGTCTCATGTATATTTCCGAATACGCTCCAAACATATTTTTGGGATGTCCGGATGCAATAGCACCATGGCTATAACATATTGAAAAATACTTGGTTAGTTTATCAATTACTACATCCAAGTACTCTTCTCCCATCCTGTGGCTAGAAAGTTTTCGGGTCGGTTTTTGACCACTAATTATTTGTTTCATGCAGCCTCAAGCGATGTTAATATATTCCGGATCGCGGTACCCAAGTTTCTATATTGTCTAGTGGTCATCCCATACTCTGCAATGTTTCTAGAAACACCAACTTCTAGAATGCCGTTGCCTATCATCGGCATGCCATTACCATATAGATCAAAACCTTCCACCGGTAAGGTACATGCATTATCCATACCATCTAGTATGTAGAAGTATATTGTTATGTCTTTAGCCCATGTTTCAAATTCTTCGAATTCGTTCGCAATCATACATTGTATGTAATCCGACCACCCATCCGTGAACTTAAGTTCAACTGGATACGTTGTGGATGCTTTTTTTACAGCAGGCGGCATTTTCCAAGATGCTCGAATACTTCTTGTAGGAGTATAATTCTTGCAGGTATTCAAGAAGTATTTTGCTTGTTTTTCCGTCAGGCCGCACACATTAACATAGTCCTGGACAATAGGCGCCGAATCATCATATACTATTTCTTTTTCGTTGAAATAACGTTCGCATATATTTTTTACTATTTTCATAGTAATATATGCCATCCCCGGATTCATGAATACTGAACCAGGTGGTGTCCGATATTCGAAACCGTGGGGTTGACTCCTACACTTCCCGAGACGTTTATACTCCGAACGTGCAGTTCCTGACATTTCTATTGTTGCAGAACCAACGAAGTGGTCTAATAAAGAAACCAAATCACTATCTGGAGAATATTCATTACCAATTCCGACATGGATATGACCACCAAGCGGATACTTATTTCCAACTGTCGACAGATCAAATTCCTCATAATCGGAACTAAACGTTTTTATGAGTTTCTTAATGTTTCGGGTGACTTGCGCTGGTGTTCCTGGTTTTGGCCGGATTTCTATTTGGGAGGCAGCCCCATCTACGCCAATTGGTCCGTGATACATGTCTTCGACACTTATATGCCGATCTGCTTTTAGAACCCGGTTGTTTCGGGTTAGCTCAAATTCTGGATCACAACCAATCAGAACTTCGACCTTCTTTTTCTTAGTAATATCTTGTATAATTGCATTATCTATTTTTTGTAGATTTAATTCTTGTATTATTTGTGGCCAGACATTCTTCAGAAACAACGTGATGTAGTGTTCGTGCCATCCAATATTTCCACAAACAAATGAATTGAACATTGGCAAATAGTACATTGCAACATTGTCATTGTAAGTAAAGGCTATTGCTTCCACTTCTGAAGTATCGCGATCACGTGGTTCCGTGTATCTAATATTATACAGTTCGATAGTAGGGATTCCTAGATGTTCCGGAAATTGGGTATACTCCGGATCATTAATAACCGAATCTGGCAACGTCAATGAAACCTTTCGCACCGTCCTTATTTTAAATCCAACAGTTGGTTTCACATACATGGTATTGTTATTAATCGATCCAATCGACAACGAATCATAACATCGTATCGCATGCATATGTTCACCGACAACCGGTATCATTCCATCTGACTGCTCAAAAAAGACACAATCATTATTACCACGAATATTCTCGCGGCAAGGTGACTTACCCTTTACACTTTTCATTTTTTATCCTCCAAGCAACACATTATTTGTAGAGTATAAATAGTTTTTGGTAACCATTTACCAAAACCTTTAAATACTACAAAAACTAAAAACAATCCATGGAAGAAAATAACAACTATTCAGAAGCCGTTTCTGTACTTCTCGAAGGAGTACAAACGGGCCGGTTACAAGTAATAAAATTAACAAAAAAACAAATGGCGGCCAATAAAGAAAAATACACCATTATTGTTGCGGATACTGCAATTCCATCAAGGAGGAAAAAAACAAAAAATATCCAAAAACCGAAAAAAGATGAATCGATTGTAGAACCAATAAAACCCGTACAAAAAATAGTAAAATCTAATGATGTTCCAATAAAACCGGAACCGCCAGCGATGTGTAAAATACAAAAAATAAGTTAGGGAGGATAAAAATGTCTAGCAACAATGCATATGTAATTAGGAAAGTTTCCGACAACTGTTTCGAAGTACGATATGTGGCATGCGCGGATAACGATGTACCAATTGAAGATTTATTTCTTGAAAAAACATGTGAAAATCTAGAAGATGCAATAAATTTTATTAACGAAATGCCACATACTGAATATGGTTTCACGTATCAAGATGATTCTAAAAAAGATGATAACGATTTATATGATATACCAGTAAACGTAGAATCTGATAAAAAGATACTACAAAAATGTATAAATGATTTCAATAACCACGACGAAACCATTAAATGTCCATATTGTGGTTGTGAATTTTTAACAGAACGGGCAAGTCTTGCTTATCACAACCATTTACCAAATGGTAAATGTGTGGACGAAATCTGGGAATGTGAAGAATGTGGTCAATATTGCCAGGTAATTTGGCGTATGGAATCAATTAAAAAATTAGGAAAAATTATTTTGTAAAAAATTATTATTTTTTTCGTAATTTTCTTCTCTGGAACTTTTTTCTTTTTTATATAATTCCATATATTTTTTATGACATACCTGACACGTTGTATCAACACTATAAAGATTTCCGCAAATATCACAACGCAAGAATGGCATAATGTGTCCTATAGTATCAATTTGGGCATTTTTGTTAAAAACCAATATCAGTAAAGTGAATAATACGGTAATATAGTAAATGTTTTCTATTACTACAAGTATATGTACTTAAAACTTTTACAGTATAACTACTATATTACTATATAATCACTATGTACTTACTATATTTACTATATTACTTACTATATTAGTACTATATTAGTATATTATATAATAACTATTTATGTAATATTAGTAGTATTTTGCAAGTATATCAAGTTTTTATCATAATCAATAGCATATATTTTTCCGCTATCTATAAAAATAATTCTATATTCTGGTTGGTTTTGTATTGGCCGAACAAGTTCTTCGTTGTCATTAACTACCTGTAACGTATCTTCCACTTGATCATATATTTCCACATAAACGCTAATAGATGCAGCTATGGCCATTATAATAGCACAAGCTAATGACAACGAATCTTGTTTCATGTTCCTACCAGCAAACCAAGAACAAGAAGTACCACTAATAAAATACCAACCAGCATTCCAGTGAATAGACCTTGTAAAAAAATGATTTCATCGGGCATATAATAATACCTTCTATCATGATGTTACATCTTTAAATAGTTTTCCGTTTATCATTTTATAGCCAACTGGCGCAATGTATATGGCATCCGGTACGGTATCATCAAGTATGTTATCTTGATCTAATGCGAAACAGAATGCTAGTGGGTCTTGGTTGACTGCGGCTTTCTGTTCTTCGGCACTGAGATTATAATATGATCTCATTGTGAAGTTGCCGTATGCCTGGACTTCTTCTGCTGTAACGGGTCCGTGATCAGATTTTCTCATTACACGTAAATCTAGTTTAGCGATGCCGTCTCCAACATTAATAGTTACCGTGGATTCAGACATGTTGAATGCAAACGTGGTTTCGACGCTAGATTCATAGTCGCCTTCAATGTTAGTTACGCGATATAATCGATTGGTGCCACTACCGCTAATGAAAGTAATGTCACGATCATATATGGTACCTTTACCGCCTTCAACTACAAAATTTTTCGACACACTTTCGTTAGATTCATCCCATGCTCTGTCGTACCGGTACGTTCCGCTACCGTCACTAAATCCAGAATCATCGCGGAACTCATTTCCTTCGTGCTCTACTCTTAGTGATCCTTGTCCAACATATATCTCCAGTTCTGCGGTATCCCCAGCGCCTGTTCCTGACAATCCAATAGACAACATAAACAATGCCAAATAAACGCCAGCCAGCAAGGTACAGATAATAAAACCTATTTGGAATGCACGTCTCGGAGAAATTGATATGTCCATGGATTACCACCGAATTATAGGAATAGGAGACTTTAACGTTGCGGCAGTTGCAGCTATATGATTACCAACTAGTGTTAATAGGCGACCTTTTTTTATCTCCAATGCGACGTCTTCTTCACTCATTCTCAAGAATCTGGCAGCTTCGGCTGCAGGATCTTCTAAGCCAGACAAATTTCCCAGGAATTTTGCGGCATCCTCACATTCTTTAGAACCACGAACGTTCGCAGACCATAAGAAAAGGAACATCATGGCCAATACTCCAAATGCGACAAATGCAATTCCAAATGCGACACTTTCGTATATCATATTATCCTCCAATCACTTTGGTGATATACGTTATTTTTTCGTCGTTTGTCTGTGCTGTTTTGAAACACTTAATTATTTTTTCGTACTTTTTATCGTAGTTGTCAAGAGATGCCTTAAGTGCAGTTGATTTTACCTCAGATCGATTTAACGCACTTTCCAGATCTACCATTTTCCTATAGTGTACATAAAACAAAATAGCAAGTGCTGCAAACGCAATAGTGGCAAAAAGTAGTAAATATGAAATCATACTACCTCTGTTTCCTTGTTTTCGGTTTTGCGCAATACTATTTTTTCTCCGTTGCTCCATTTTCTCAAAGCAACAATTAATGGGAATAAAACCACACCTAATGCTGCTATTTGTTCCGTGGTCAAACTTACGAATCCCATCATAGCGACTAGCGACGCCAAGGTTCCCAAAAACGCAACTAGTGCAATTTGGGATTCCCAAGGATATTGTTCGACGGTTTTTGTATTTTTTGTATCTGTCATTGTGTAACCTCATATAAACTTTTATATTTGTGACGTTTAACCATTACTTTAATTGGGTTTTTTTGCAGACGACTTCTTGGGTTTGACCGTCTCAACTTTCTTTTCCTTTTTCGCTTTCTCGGATGCCACCAGATCCTCCAATGCCTTGAAATCGGCTTCAAGAGGGACTTTCATAGCAGTCGAGATGGCGGCGACCTGCTCCCTGATTGCGGCTATCTGATCATAGATGTTCTTCTGTGATGTGATATTGTCCCCAATGCCACGATCAATGATCTTCTTCTGTTGGGCTTCTGTCAGAGTCATGCAAACCCCGCCTCTTGTGCTTCAAGGTCTTGTGCAGATCGGAAGAGCACACGTCT
>ENA-UOOK01005524-UOOK01005524.1-fermentation-metagenome-genome-assembly--contig:-NODE-5524-length-12665-cov-3.601507_pt1 | contig 12665 bp, 12 predicted proteins | sample MGYA00245777_ERZ724023 | MGnify/ENA primary metagenome ERZ724023 (study PRJEB28704, sample SAMN03018312) | fermentation metagenome | biome: anthropogenic terrestrial biome; feature: soil; material... | reverse complement strand
GCCGAAATCGGAATCGCCGTCGCCTGCTCAATCGAAAGCTCTTTCTGCAGGTCCTCAAGGTCTTTGACGATGGCGTCGAACCGTTCCTTCCGGTACCCGATGAGATCCATCTTGTTGACGGCAAACAGGAAGGTCCGGATCCCCATCAGCGCGCAGATTCTGGCGTGGCGTCTCGTCTGGACCAGAACCCCCTGCGAGGCGTCCACCAGAATCACGGCGAGGTCCGCGAACGACGCGCCCACCGCCATGTTGCGGGTGTATTCCTCGTGCCCCGGGGCGTCCGCCGCGATGAAGCTACGGGCGTCGGTGGTGAAATAGCGGTAGGCCACGTCGATCGTGATGCCCTCCTCCCGCTCCGCCATCAGACCGTCCAGCAGCAGCGAGTAGTCGATGGCGCCACCGCGGCTGCCAACCTTGCTGTCGAGAATCAGCGCCTGCTTCTGGTCTGCGTACAGCAGTTTTGAATCATATAGAAGATGCCCGAGCAGTGTGGATTTGCCGTCGTCCACACTGCCGCATATCACAAATTTCAAAAGGCCATTTTCGGTTCCTCGCATTTTAGAAATAACCCTCCCGCTTGCGGCGTTCCATGCTGCCCTGAGCCTCTTTGTCGATGACCCGGCTGTTTCTCTCCGACGTGGCGGCGGACAAGGTCTCATCGATTATTTTGTCCAGGGTGTCAGCGTCGGATTCGTACGCGCCGGTCAGGGGATAGCAGCCCAGCGTCCGGAAGCGCACCTTTTTCATTTCCGGCTTTTCGCCCGGCTTCAGGCGCATTCGGTCGTCGTCGACCATGATCAGAGTTCCGTTCCGGTGGACCACGGGACGTACCTTGGCAAAATACAGCGACACGATCTCGATGTTCTCACGGCGTATGTACTCCCAGATGTCCTTCTCCGTCCAGTTGGAAATCGGGAACACCCGGATGCTTTCGCCCTTGTTGATGCGGGTGTTGTACAGCTTCCACATCTCCGGGCGCTGGTTTTTGGGGTCCCACGCCTGCTGCTCGTTCCGGAACGAGAAGATGCGCTCTTTCGCGCGCGATTTCTCCTCGTCCCGTCTGCCGCCGCCGAAGGCCGCCGTGAACCGGTATTGCCTTATCGCCTGTTTGAGCGCCTGCGTTTTCATGATGTCCGTATAGGCCGCGCCGTAGTCAAACGGGTTGACTCCCTTCGCGATCGCCTCTTCGTTGCGGTGGACCAGCATCCGAATCCCCAGCTTTTTTGCGATCCGGTCGCGGAACTCGATCATCTCGTGGAATTTCCACCCGGTGTCAATATGCAGGAGAGGGAACGGGGGCTTCTCGGGATAAAATGCCTTCATGGCCAGATGCAGCATAACGGAGCTGTCCTTCCCGATTGAATAAAGCATGACCGGCCTCTCGCACTCGGCCGCGACCTCGCGGAAAATATAGATCGATTCCGCTTCCAACTTATCCAAATGTGTAAGCAACGTCGATTCTCCTTAAACTTCCAGACTTCAAAATCAAAAGCTCCGGGCTCAATATCGGTTTGCCCTCCGGCTGTCGGTCGTGATGGTTTTCTCGGAGCCGTCCGGCAGCCGCACCGTCCAGTGCAGCAGGGTGTTCTCCCGCCGGACGGTGAGCCGTCCCCCCAGACCGCCCATATCGGCGCCGAGGAAAAGCGCAATCGCCTGCGTGGGGCATTCCTTGAGGCAGGCGGCGCATCCCCAGCAGTCGCGGGGAAAGCGGATCTCCGCCTTGCCCGCTTCGTCCAGACGCAGCAGATTCCCGGGGCAGATCGCCACGCACCTGCCGCAGCCGACGCAGCGGCTGCGCGTCACCTCAATGCTCATAGGACTCCCCCTTCGGAACCAGGTCGCGGAAAAAGGTCCGGATCTTCCCCCGCTCCAGGCGGGAGTTCACAAACCGCAGCAGCGCCGGATCCTTTTCCGGGTAATCCGCGTTTTCCGCAAAACAGTGCCAGCGCGTCTCTTTTCGGAAAGCCAGATGCGCAATCACGGATTTGCACAGCGTCAGCCGCTCGCGGAGCTCCAGCACGGAGACGAGTTCCCGCATGTCTCCGGCGCCGAGCGACGCGGACCGCCGCTCCACTTCCCTGATCTTTTCCAGTGCGACGCCCAGCGACCGTTCGGAATAGCGGTAATGGGGACCAATCCCGCCGGCGTAATGGTCCATGATTTCCTGCATCTGCCGCTCCAGGTCATCGACGGCCGGCCCTTTCGCGTCCCGGTTCAGGCAGTCCTCCAGCCGCCGGCGGACCGCCTCGGTTTCCGCGGGCCGCGGGGGAGGGGGCGTCCGATTCAGATAGCGCGCCGCGGCCGTCTTCGCCGCAATCTCGCCCTCCGCGAACGCCCCCGAAACGTATTTCTGCGGGCAGCCCCCCGCCGCGTCGCCCGCGGCGAAGAGGCCGCGGATCGTCGTTTCCCGACCGGTGTCCACCCAATAGCCGCTCGCCGTGTGTCCGCCGACGATGTACGGCTCCGTTCCTTCAATTTCCACGTTCCGCGCACTGGGGGGATATCCGCTTTCCAGCCATCGCAGCGTCTGGCTCGGCGCCATATTCAGGTAGGCTTTCATCAGGTCCTCGTCCTGCTCTCTGGTCACGCCGGCGGTCCGCAGGGAACACGGACCCCGGTTCGCCAGATTCTCCATGACGGTTCCGTAAACCCGCTGGGAGGTGGTCAAACCGTATTTCCGCTCGTAAACCTCGCCGAAGGCGTTGATTTGCCTCGCCCCAACCCCCTGCGCCAGCGTGCCGGTTGGGGCGATCGTGTCCTTGCAGCGAAGCGCGATGAACCGCATCTCCAGCGTGGTCATCTCCGCCCCCGCGCGGATCCCCATCGCGTAGCCGGCGCCGGTGTTGAAGGGCGGGTACCACATTTTGTGTCTCGAAAAGCCGGGATGGTTCGGCTTGTAGAGGCCCGCGGCACCGCCCGTTGCGCACAGGACGGCCCGTGCGGAGATAACGTACAGCACCGGTTCGTCGACACCGACCGCGTACGCCCCCGCAATCCGGTTGTCCCTGACGATATAATCGAAGACATCGACGTGATTGAGGACCGTCACGCCGGGCAGGGCGGAAACGGCCCGCGCCAGAATGGGCTTGATGTTTTCCCCGTTGATCTTGATGTTCCAGTTGCCGCGGGTCGCATAGTCCCCGTTTTCGTTCTTCAGGACGGTGAGCCCCAGGCGCTCCATCCGCGAAACCGTGCGGTTCAGCCCGCGCGCCATGGTCAGCAGCAGGTCTTCGCGGACGATTCCCCCGGCGTCGGCCCGGGCGTAATCCACATAGTCCTCCGGGGTGCGCCCGGGGACGATATACGCATTGATGGCATTGATGCCCGCCGCCAGGCAGCCGCTGCGCCGGATATCGGCCTTTTCGGCGATCAGCACGCTGCACCCGGATATGTCGCGGAACGCGAGGGCGGCGTAGCAGCCCGCCGTTCCTCCGCCGACAATCAGAAAATCCGTGGAAACCTCTCGTATTGCAATCGTTTTCTGATTCATCCAGTTCTGGCCTCTCTCCGCAATTCGGTCATTGTCGATTTGTCCTCCATTATACTTCGGGAAATAGGGAAAATCCATGGGAAATTACGCAATCGTTTTACCGATCGGCAAACTATGTTTTAAACCGTATTTTCCCGCCGGGATTGGGACAAATTCGAGAAAGCTGCGCAAACGTTCTATCGAATTTCCACTTGAAAAGGCACATCCCCTTTCGCTATAATGAGACAAAGGACGGCCGTCAGGACCGCAGGAAAGGCCGCGCCGACGCGGTCAGCATGCTGCGGACGGCGGGTTCGTCCAGCAGCGCGCGGAAGACCGGGCACACGGAAACCCCGAGAGCTTCCAGCTTCCCGCTCCAGCTGCCGTCCCCTCCGAGAATCTGCCGCCGCACGTGCATACCCAGCGAAAGCATCAGCGGCACGAGCGAGACTTTCCTGATTCCCCTTGCGGCAAGGCCGGCCGCCGCCCGGTCAAAGCCCGGTTCCCCTTCCAGCACGCCGACGAAGGAGCCCGCAAGACCGGCCGCCCGCAGCGCGTGTTCGAGATCGGCATACCGCTTTCCCGCTGGACGGCGTGAGCCGTGGCCGGCGAACAGCACCGCCTTTCCCGTATAGATCCGCGCGAGGATTTCCGCCAGCGCGCGAACGCCTTCCGGTGAGGAAAGAAGCGGTGCGCCGCAGGAGGCGCGGCCGCCGAAACGCAGCGCGTCGGCGCGGAGCCGTTCAAACTCGGCACCCGGCAGCAGGTAAACCGGCTGCACGAAAACGCGGGCGGCCGAAAGGCGCCCGAGCCCTTCCGCTGCGCTCCGCGCGGTGAAAACCGGAAGCCCCGGAAACGCGGCGCGGAAATCCCGCGCCAGCGCCGAAAGGTCCCCGAAGCCGACCAGCAGCACTGCTTCGGGGCTCCTCGAAACACTCCGCCCAAACCCGTCAGTATCCATACCATAAATTCCCGTCCTTTTTTCAAATTTTTGAAATCCGACCGGCCCTTCCCTTTATTTTTAAGAAAGGCCGCCGCAGAAGACAAGGCTGATTTTGAATGATAAATTTAATGCTGAAAAAAATAAAAAAACTGTTTTTTCCCGTCTGCCTTTCCGCGCTGATCATTCTGCCCGGATGCCTGGCGCCGGGCGCGGAATCTTCCGCCCCCGCTGCGTTTGTGTTCAGGGATGATCTCGGGCACGAGGTGCGCGTTTCCGGAAGCGCCCGGGTTGTCGCCGCCTCCACCAGCTATGCACAGACATGGATGCTTGCGGGCGGCAAGCTGACCGGCGCCACGCAGGATGTGTTTGAGGAACTCAAGGATCTTCCGAAGGGCGTCGCGGACGTGGGAAGTCTGCACAGCCCCAGCTTGGAAAAAATCGTGGCGCTCCGTCCCCAGCTGGTCCTATTATCTGCCGATATTTCCGGCCATGTCAAGCTCTACGAGTCGTTAAAATCGGCCGGGGTCCCCGTCGCCTATTTTTCCGTGGAAAATTTTGAGGCCTATCTCAACATGCTGAAAATCCTGACGAAAATCACCGGCCGGCAGGATCTCTATGAACGGAACGGCCTGGAGATCCGCTCGCGGATCCAGAAAGTGATCGGCAGGGCAAAGGGAAAGCCGTCGCCGAAGGTCCTGCTCCTGCGGAGCAACTCCAGCCACGTCACGGCGCGGAACAGCAGCACCATGGCCGGATCCATGCTTAAGGACATGGGCTGCGTCAACATCGCGGACAGGGAGAAGGGCCTGCTTGAAAACCTCAGCATGGAAGTGATTCTGAAGGAGGACCCGGACTTCATCTTCGTCGTCTATATGGGGGATTCCGCGGAAAAGTCGCAGGCATCCCTGCAAAAGCAGCTTTTGTCAAACCCCGCGTGGGCGGGCCTGACCGCGGTGAAGAACAAGCGGTACATTGTGCTCCCCAAGGAACTGTTCCATCTAAAGCCGAACAACCGCTGGGCGGAAAGCTATGAACTGCTGTGGAAACTGCTGTATGGATCGTAAAAGGACCGCCGGGGTTCTCGCCGCCTGCCTGCTTGCGCTTCTGCTGGCGGCTCTGCTCGACCTCGGGCTCGGTGCGGTGCCGATTCGCATCTCCGATCTGCTCGCGGGGCTGCGGCAGGGGGGCGAAAGTGTGGAAAGCCGCATTCTGCTCCAAATCCGGGTTCCGCGCCTTCTGGCCGCGGTGCTGGCCGGCGCGGCGCTGGCAGTCTGCGGCTCCGTTCTGCAGACGGTCCTCGCGAACCCCCTCGCCAGCCCGGGAATCATCGGCGTTAACGCCGGCGCGGGGCTCGCCGACGTTCTCTGCATCGCCCTGCTGCCGCATCGGACGGGCCTTCTGCCGCTCGCGTCTTTCCTCGGCGGGCTGTTCACCGTGCTTTTGGTCTACGGAATCGCGCGCAGGGCGGGCGCTTCGCGCATCACGCTGATTCTTTCCGGCGTAGCCGTCTCCAGCCTGATGACGGCGGGGATTAATACCCTGACCACCGTTTTCCCGGACCTTCTGAGCGACCTCCACGATTTTCAGACCGGAGGTTTTTCGGGCGTTTCGCTATCCGCGCTGTTCACCGCCGGCCCCGTCATCCTCGGCGGAATCCTGGCGGTTCTGCTCTTCGCGGACGAACTGGACGTGCTGAGCCTGGGCGAAAGCACCGCGCTTTCGCTCGGCTTGAACGTACCCGTGTACCGTTTCCTCTTTCTGGTGCTGGTGGCGGCGCTTTCCGGGGCGGCGGTCAGTTTTGCGGGGCTTTTGGGTTTCGTCGGACTGATTGTTCCGCATATCGTCCGCCTGCTGATGCGCGGCGCCGGCCGCCGCGCCCTGATTGCCGCCGACGCGCTGATCGGTGCGGCGTTTCTGGTCCTGTGCGACACGGCGGCGCGGACGCTGTTCGCACCGTTCGAGCTGCCGGTCGGAATCTTAATCGCCTATCTCGGCGTCCCGTTCTTCCTGCGGCTGCTGTTCGGCGAAAGGAGGAAGCGGCATGATTGAGGCGCGGGACCTCTCCGGCGGATACGGCCGTCGGAACGACGTTGTCGGCCCCGTTTCCCTGACGTTTGCGGACGGCCGAATCACCGTGCTGACCGGGCCGAACGGCAGCGGGAAAAGCACGCTGCTGAAGCTCTGCTGCGGACAACTGAAGCGGAGCGGGGGAGAGGTCCTCCTCGAAAGAAGGCCGCTGGATTCCCTGTCGAGGACGGAGATCGCCCGGGCGGCGGCTTATCTGCCGCAGAACCGGGCCACGCCGGACATCGCGGTGGAAAATCTGGTGCTCCACGGCCGCTTTCCCTGGCTCGGGTATCCCCGCATCTACCGGCAGAAGGACCGCGCCGCGGCGCTCCGGGCCATGGAGCGCACCGGAATCGCCGGCAAGCGCAAAAAGCGGATGGCGGAGCTTTCCGGCGGCGAACGGCAGAAAGCGTATCTCGCCATGCTGCTGGCGCAGGACACCCGCTCCGTGCTGCTGGACGAACCGACGACCTATTTGGACGTGGCGCACCAGCTGGAGCTGGAGGATCTCCTTTTTCTGCTGAAGCGCGAAGGGAAGGCGGTGGGCGTCGTCCTCCACGACCTGAATCTGGCGCTGGACTGCGCGGACGCAATGGCCGTCATGAACGAGGGCAGGCTGCTGTTCTTCGGGCCGCCGGAGAAAGCGCTTTCCTCCGGCGTTCTGGAGAAGACGTTCGGCGTCCGGATTCTCCCGAACCGGCGGTACGGTTTTTCGCTCAGATAGCGCCGCCTTTTCACGGCCGCGCCGGCGCCGGCCCGCCGGGCGCTCTTCGGTCAAACGGCGCTTTTTCCCGCTTTTTCTCCTTTGGCGCATAACGTTTGCACTTTGATGCAAACGTTATACTTTTTTCATGTTGAATTCTTGCCCGGGAGCAGATATAATTAAAAGCATTAAAATACATACCAGTCCGAGTAATTTACTATGTTATTTTGGTGCGGAAATAAGCATCCTGCGTGGAAAGAAGTTTTGAGGAATGACCGAAAATGACTGCAAAAACCACACTCAAGGAAATTGCCGAGCGCACCGGCGTGTCCGTTTCGACGGTTTCGAGAATCATCAATTCGCCCGACGACACGTTCGCCCGCAAGCCGATTCGCGATAAAGTGTGGGAAATTGTCCGGGAAACGGGATACACCCCCAACCAGTCCGCGCGGGCGCTGAAGCGCAGCACGGAGTCGCCCGCGAAGAAACCGCTCACCGTGACCTGCATCCTGGGGCGCACCAGAAACTTTGAAGACAATCCGTTTTTCGCTCAGGTCGCACGGTCCGTCGAACAGCAGGCCCTCAGTATGGGATGTTCGGTTTCCAAGCCCTACTCCGTTCTGGATGTCAGCGAGCGTCTGCTCCTCAAAGAGGCCGGGTTCGTGAAAGCCGACGGGGCGATCGTCCTCGGCCGCTTCAAGGCCGGCATGCGGAATTTTTTTGAAAACCATTACAAAAACATTGTTTACGTCGGGCGCAACGTGATCGACGCCGACTGGGACCAGGTGGTGTGCGACGGCTACGAGGCCGGAAAAACCGCCCTCAGGTACCTGATGGAACTCGGGCACCGGCGCATCGGCTACATTGGCGAAACAAAGGACGAGGTCCGTTACCGGGCCTATGCCGACGCCGTAAAGGAATGCGGGCTGGACGACGACAGGGCACTGGTGGCTTCTTTCCCGCAGGACAGCGCGGGCGGGTACCGGGGAGCGGGTTATCTGCTGCGCGCCTCGGTACCACGGCCCACCGCCGTCTTCTGCGCGACGGATATTTCGGCCGTCGCGGCGATCAAGCGCTTTTCGGAAGCCGGCATCCGCATTCCGGAACAGCTTTCCGTCATCGGGATGGACGATATCGAAATCGCGCAGTACGTCACGCCCATGCTCACCACTGTAAGCATCCCCAAGGTCGAGCTGGGAAAGGTTGCGCTTCACACCCTGCTTGACCGCATCAACGGCGTTCACCGCCTCCCGATTAAAATTTTTCTTCCCCATAAACTGCTGATCCGTGAAAGCACCGCAAAGCCGAAAGTTTCGGAATAGTTTCTCACTGCATCAAGCGTACTCCGGCGGCTTTCGCCGCCAGAATCTTAATATATAGAATAAATTCACAAAAAGGAGGTAGAAAACAAAATGAATCTGCGGGGATGGTCGGGACGAATGTGCCAGCATATGCGTCGGAGGCGCTCACGCGGTTCCAGGTGCGGCGCGCCGGTTGAAAAACTCATAAATATGAAGGAGAGCTTTAATCATGAAAATAAATACTGTCTCTTTTTTGAAAAAAACGGCCGTATCAGGCCTGGCCGTTCTGACACTGGCCGCGTCGTTCGCAGGCTGCGGCTCCGGGTCGTCCGCCTCCAGTCAGGGGGCTTCTTCAAAGGGCGCGGCCTCCTCGCAGACATCGGCCGCAAAATCCTCGGTGGAAATCACCAATGTTTCCTACGACCCCACCAGAGAGCTGTATGAAAATTACAATAAATTGTTCCAGAAGCACTGGAAGGAAAAAACCGGCCAGGACGTCACCATCGTGCAGTCCCACGGCGGCTCCGGCAAACAGGCTCGCTCCGTTTTGGAAGGCAATGAGGCGGACGTCGTCACGCTCGCGCTCGAAGGCGACATCAACGAACTGGAAAAAGGCGGGCTGATTGAACCGGGCTGGGTTAAGGAATTCCCGAAGAACAGCGCGCCGTACACCTCGACCATCGTGTTCCTGGTGCGCAAGGGAAATCCGAAGCACATCAAGGACTGGGACGACGTTGTGAAGAGCGGCGTGGAAGTCATCACGCCGGACCCCAAATCCTCCGGAGGCGCGCGGTGGAATTTCCTGGCGGCATGGGCCTATGCGAACAAGAAATACGGCGACGAAAACAAGGCGAAAGAATTTGTCAAGGCCCTTTACGGCAACGTCTCTGTGCTTGACACCGGCGCGCGCGGCGCCACGACCACATTTGTGGAAAACAAGAAGGGAGACGTCCTCCTGGCTTGGGAAAACGAGGCGTTCCTCTCCCAGAAAGAGCATCCCGACGAGTTTGAAATTGTCACGCCGAGCCTCAGCATCCTGGCGCAGCCGTCCGTCGCTGTGGTGGATTCTGTCGTGAAGAAGCGGGGGACCGAAGCGGTCGCGAAGGAATACCTGTCCTACCTGTACTCCGATGAGGCGCAGAAACTGGAAGGTGAAAATTTCTATCGCCCTTCTGACCCGGAAATTCTGAAACAGTTCTCCAAGACCTTCGACCTGAACCTCAAGCTCGTGAACATCGACGACGATTTCGGCGGATGGGACGCTGCCACCAAAAAGTTCTTTGCGGACGGCGCGATTTTTGACCAGATTTACAAGAAAAAATGATTGAACTTCTGCAGAATGCCAAGCGGCCTGAAAAGGGGATTTGCGACATGACGGGGTTTCGCTTCCGGCCAAAATCGAACAGAGTCGTGCCGGGCTTCGGTCTTTCGATGGGGATTACGATAACCCTGTTGAGCCTAATCGTGCTGATTCCCCTGTTTTCGATCTTCGTGGTGCTTTCGGGAATCGGCTGGAAAGAATTTATCGCCGATATCACGGATTCAGCAGTCAGGGCAACCTATTCTGTCAGCATGACCTGCGCGCTGGCTGCGGCGCTGATTGACAGTGTTTTCGGGCTGATCCTGGCCTGGATTCTCGTGCGGTACCGCTTTCCCGGGCGCAGATTGCTGGACGGCCTCATCGAGCTGCCCTTTGCCCTGCCGACAGCGGTGGCGGGCATCTCCCTGACGACCCTCTACTCCGAAACCGGCTGGATTGGAAGCTTCTTCCACCGCTTCGGCATCAAGATATCCTATACGCGGGCCGGCATTACCATTGCCCTGATTTTCATTGGAATCCCGTTCGTGGTGCGTTCCGTCCAGCCCGTTCTGGAAAAGCTGGACAGCAGGTATGAGGAGGCGGCCATGATGCTGGGGGCAGGTCGTTTCAAAACCTTTGTCAAGGTGATTCTGCCCGAGCTTTTGCCGGCGCTGCTGACGGGTTTTGGCCTGGCGTTCGCACGGGGGCTCGGCGAATACGGAAGCGTCGTGTTCATTGCAGGCAACATTCCCTATGAGACGCAGATCACGCCGCTTATCATCATGAACAAACTGGAGCAGTTCAATTACAGTTCAGCCACGGCCATCGCTTTCGTCATGATCGTTTTTTCGTTCGTGGTACTGTTTTTCATCAACAGCCTGCAGTTCAGAGTCAGTAAAATAGCGGGAGGTGCGGGCGAATGAGCAAAAAAGAGAAAGCCGAAATCCTGAAAGCCGAAGGCATACGCGTCGAACCAAAGGAACTCACGGCGAAAAGTTTTGAGCTGCAGGCATCGATGCGTCCCTATGTAAAGAAACCGGTACTCCATATCTCGCTCAACTTTTCGGAACAGGACAAACAGAAACTCACCAACGAAAAGATGGTGGAAATCGCTGAAGAGTATCTCAAAAAAATGGACATCCGAAATACGCAGTATTTGATTGTCCGCCATCACGACACCCAACATCCTCACGTACATCTTTGCATCAACCGCATCGATAACGACGGCAAGTTGATATCCGATAAAAACGAAAAATACCGAAGCACGGCAATCTGCAAAGAGCTGACACAGAAACACGGCTTGTACTTTGCCCCGGGAAAAGAGCAGGTCAATCGCCATCGGCTTATCGGATACGACAAAATCAAGTACGAGATTTACGATGCGTTGAAGCTGGCCATCCCGAAAAGCCGGACGTGGGAGGAGCTGGAAAAACAGCTGAAGAAAAAAGGCATCACCTTTCAATTCAAAACAAGCGGAAATACCGATAAAATTCAAGGGATTATTTTCGAGAAAGACGGCACTAAAATCAACGGTTCCAAGGTGGACAGGACGTGCAGTTTCTCGAAAATCGACCGGCAAATCAAGGATAATGCCTGTCAAGCGTTGCAGGAAGCAGCACAGCAAGCACAATTAGCAAGCTCGGCAGTGAGTGCCGTTGAAGCGCTATCAGCACTTATAGCTCAATTCAGCCTATTTACGCTATCGGACAGTCCGCATTACGATGCTACGCTTGCCGATTACATCAAGGCTTTGAAAGCCAGAAAGCAGGCAGCGCAAAGCAAAGTTCGTGTTCGCAGAATACGATAAAAAAACAGTAAAAACTAACCCTAAAAATAACAATTTATGACCACAACAAACAACGAAAACATCCTGATGATGTTTGAAGAAATCAGCCAGAAATTGGACAGAAACATCAGTCAGGTAGAAGCAATCGCACGGAAACAACCGAAATCGAACGAAGACACCAACCTCTCCGAACTTCAATCGGCATTGGAAGATTTTGAGAGTTCACAATCCGAAAAACTGGACAACATCGAAACGCTTATCCGGAAGGATAAACGAAAAATCGAATTTACTCCCACATCCACCTTCGGTATGGCTTTTTTTCTTTCACTGATGTTGATTGTTTTGGGATTATCCATCTGGATTTATTCCCTGAAAAGTGAAATGGGTACGCTGGCGGATAATGATTTGAAGTACCGGTATATTCAAATGATTGGGCAAGTATCTCGCGAAGAACTATCAACGATTGACAGTATTTTTTACTTTAACAGAAACAGAAAAAAAATTAAAGAGCTTCTAGCGGCGGAAAAGAGTGTTAAAGTAGCCGAACTGGTTTCTTTATTTACTGTTTCTGGCATCTAAATACCCCTTTCACGATTTGGATGTGCATTACTCATCCTGTCCTTCGTCAAATTCTAAGAGATCATCTTTTTCTTCATCATTGGCTTCTTCGACGTCAATCATCTCGTCTCCGCTAATTTCTTTTTTGCCATAACCGTATGAGCCAAAATCTTCTTCTTTATTTGTATAACGATCACCTTCGATAATGGCACGCATGTCAGTCTCGCCATAATCCTGTGATTCTATGAGTTTCACCTCATTATCATTCTCATCTAAGACCTTCATGTCAAGTCCTAACGACTGAAGTTCTTTCAGGAGTACCTTAAAGGATTCCGGTATGCCAGGTTCTGGTATATTCTCACCCTTAATAATTGCTTCATAAGTTTTTACACGCCCTACCACATCATCCGACTTCACAGTCAGAATCTCCTGCAGTGTATATGCAGCACCGTATGCCTCAAGGGCCCACACCTCCATCTCTCCGAAGCGCTGTCCGCCGAATTGAGCTTTTCCACCCAGTGGCTGCTGCGTAACCAGA
>ENA-UOOK01005523-UOOK01005523.1-fermentation-metagenome-genome-assembly--contig:-NODE-5523-length-12667-cov-3.873454_pt1 | contig 12667 bp, 14 predicted proteins | sample MGYA00245777_ERZ724023 | MGnify/ENA primary metagenome ERZ724023 (study PRJEB28704, sample SAMN03018312) | fermentation metagenome | biome: anthropogenic terrestrial biome; feature: soil; material... | reverse complement strand
GTGTGGAGGTGCGTTCACGCCTCAAGATCAGCCCCGCCACGCCGCTCATCATGCCCTACCACATCGCGCTGGATCAGGCGCGCGAGAAGGCCGCCGGCGGCAAGGCCATCGGCACCACCGGCCGCGGCATCGGCCCGGCCTACGAGGACAAGGTCGCCCGTCGCGCGCTGCGCGTGCACGACCTGGCCGACCCGGCACGGCCGTTTTCCCGTCTGGGCGAACACGATCCGGCGGCCATTGAACGCGCACTCGGCGAGATCGGCGGCATCAGCGGTTTCATGTTCCACAACAACTGCGAGAACGCCAGCCTGGAGCGCTTCAGCGCCATGCTCGACCACATTGAACAGCGCTTCGGCCTTTTATTTGAAAAAATAGAAAATGAAAATGAAATTATTAATAAGTTATTTTTTAATAATATCACAGACTACAAATTCGCTAATCTCAACGAAGATGATGACATCGACATTGATGAATGGAATGATGATGAAGAAGATAAATGGAATGACGATGAAGAAGATGAATGGAATGATGAAGAATTTGATGAAAACTGGGAAGATCAATTCGATTTAGATGACGATGAAGATGATTGGGATAAAATTGAGGAAGATATTGATTCAGACGAAGATATATAAAATTAATATTTTCTTTTAATTATTTTTTTTTTCAAAAATCACTATTAAATTTATAATTTAATAGTGTGTTTTTGTCTAAATGATATATACTTTTTAAGGGGGTTCTCCTTTTTTTAAATGAAGAATTTACTAATTATAGCGTATTACTTTCCACCTTCCGGTGGTCCTGGAGTACAAAGAGTATTAAAACATACTAAATATCTAAAGAATTATGGTTGGAACCCAATTATTCTGACTGTATCTAATGGACAATTCCCTGCAAAAGATGAATCACTTTTAAAGCAAATCCCTGACGATGTAACAGTAATTAGGACAAAAATATTTGAACCTTATGATATTTATCGTAAGCTCACAGGAAAGAAACCAGGAACTGCTATTGATGTCAACACTATAAAAAAAGATAATCAAAAAATCAATTTTAAAGAAAAAATTGCAGAAATAATACGTTCTACTTTCTTTATACCAGATGCAAGAATTGGTTGGTATAAATCTGCTACAAAAGCTATTGATGAATTAATTAAAGATACTAAAATTGATGCAGTCTATAGCTCTTCCCCACCTTATACTTGTTCTCTTATAGCAAGATATGTAAAAAGAAAATATAAATTCCCTTGGGTAGCGGGTTTTCGCGATCCTTGGACAGATTTTATTTCTTCTCCAAAACGTTGGTTCCTACCAAAAATAATCGATAAATCAATGGAGCATTCTGTTTTTAAAGAAGCTGATTATGTCGAGGCTGCATGGCTTGGGATCATTAAAGATGCACTAAAAAAATATCCAGATTTAGATAGCAATAAATTTATTCACGTACCAAATGGATATGATTCTTCTGATTTCCCGGTAATAGATTTACAGAAAAATGAAAAATTTACTATTTGCTATACTGGCTCAATGTATGGTAGAAGGAATCCTAAATCATTCTTTCAAGCAATTCAAATTTTAATTGATGATAAATTTTTCTCAAAAGATAATTTTATAATTAAATTAGTTGGAAGATTTGGCGACGAAATTCATGAAATGATAGAGCAAGTGAGTTTTAGAGAAAGCATCGAAGTAATTAATTATGTACCGCACAGCGAAAGCTTAAAACAGTTGATGACAAGTGATGCTCTACTTTTAATTGTAGATGAGTCAAAGGAAAGTAGCGAAATAGTTCCCGGAAAAGTATATGAATATATAGGAATAAAAAAACCAATTATTGCAATTGCCCCAAAGCCTAGCGCAATAGCTGATTTAATGAATGAAACTAAATCTGGAATGGTAGCCTATCAAAGCGAAGTTTATAGAATTTCTGAAATTATTCGAGATTATTATAATTATTGGCTTCTAAATGATGATAAATACTACAATCCAGACTTAGATGCAATTAACAAATATGAAAGAAAATTTTCGGCTCGAAAATTGAGCGAAATTCTTAACAATTTGACCAAATAATTTTTTAATTCAATGGGCATAATTCAAAATAAAGCTATTTTCTTTGATAGAGATGGGGTTATTAACTACCGTCCAGTAGGAGATTATGTGAAATCCCCTGATGAATTTTCTTTTTGCCCAGACTTATTCAAGTTCCTAAAATTCATCAAAGAAAAAAATTATTTAGCTATTATAATTACTAATCAACAAGGCGTAAGCAAGGGATTAATGACCAATGAACAATTATCCAAAGTTCATAACTATATGCAAAGTGAATTAAATCAAAAGATTAGCTTCAATTTTGATGATATTTATTCATGTACTGACTTAGCAACTAACAAAAGTTCTAAGCGGAAACCTAATCCTACTATGATACTTGAAGCTATTGAAAAATATAATATCGACAAAAATCAAAGTTGGATAATTGGTGATAGCATTACTGATATTATGGCAGGCGAAAAGGCAGAAATTGGTACAATATTTTTAGGGAATAGTTTGCAAAATCCATTTATTAATCCAAATTTTAAATTCACTAATTTGTATCAAATTATTGAAAATTTTTCTAAAATTGAAAATTTTGAATTACCATTCTTAAAATATGATTTAGATATATTTTAAAATCCGATGAATTACAATGTTATTTTGAAGTTTTAAATTATGAAATCCATAATGAACTTGAAAAGTATCATTAATAGATTATTTACATTGTTTCACTTTAATATAAAATAATTTTTGCAACAATTCGAACAAGCAAATAAAAATATATTTTTTGAATTTCTTTATATTATATAACAAAAACCCACTCACTAAAAAGATGAGTGGATTTTATATTTATAAGATTAACTATTAATTTTAGTCTTTCACAGCTACTGCTTCTATTTCAACCATAGCATCCATTGGTAATTTTCCTACTTGGAATGCAGCTCGAGCAGGGAATTCAGTGCCATCGAAGAATTTAGCATAAACGCCATTCATTCCAGCGAAATCATCCATATTTTTGAGATAAACTGTAGTCTTTACTACGTCTGCAAAAGTATAACCACCAGCTTCTAAAATAGCTCCTAAATTTTTGAGAGATTGCTCTGTTTGAGCAGTAATTTCATCGCCAATTAATTTACCTTCGGATAAAGGTAATTGACCAGAAACATAAATAAACTTACCAGAAGCAACGATTGCTTGATTATAAGGACCAATTGCAGCAGGTGCTTTGTCTGTAAATACTTTAGTTTTCATATTATTCTTTATTTTATAATTTAAAATGTAATTTAATATTTTTAATTTTCATTATCCTTTGAGTGCTTCAGCACCGCTTACGATTTCAAGCATCTCAGTTGTAATTGCACTTTGTCTAGCTTTATTATAGCTAAGTTGTAGTTCATCAATCAAATCCTTAGCGTTGTTAGTTGCATTTTCCATTGCCATCATTCTTGCTGCATTATCAGCAGCATTTGATTCTAATAATGCTCTCCATAGTTGCATTTCTAAATTCATAGGTAATAGAGCATTTAGTAATTCTTCTTTGCTTGGTTCGAAAATATATTCTGAGTCAGAATAAACTTTTTCTACTTTACTTACATCGCTTTTTATACTTTTCCGCCCAGTAGTGATATCGAGTGTGATATTATCGCTTCCGATTGGCAAAAGCAGTCTCATTGATGGTTTTTGAGTAATTAAATTAATAAAATCATTATTGATTACATAGACTTTATCTATTTCTTTATCAACAAATTTTTTATATATTATTTTTACAATATTCCGTGCATTATCAATAGTAAGATGACTAAAAATACCATTAAACTCATTAACAATTTTGAAATTATGTTTTTCGAAGTATGCAGAGGATTTTTTCCCAATAGTTATGATTTTAAAATTTGCATTAGGATATTCAATTTTTAATTCTTTTGCTATTTTTTCATCAGCAAATTTCAATAAGTTATTATTAAAGCTACCGCATAAACCTTTATCACTTGCGATTACTATCAACAGAATATTATTAATATCTTGACTTTTTCGAATCAATGGGTGATTATAATCTTCAGAAATAGTATCAACTATATTTTTTAAAATTTCATTCATTTTTTTAAAATATGGTCTAGCATTTTGTATTGCTTCTTGTGCTTTACGTAATTTCGAAGCAGCAACCATTTGCATAGCTTGAGTAATCTTAGCAGTACTTTGTATACCACATATTCTATTTCTTATATCTCTTAGATTAGCCATTTTCTATAAATAAAATGATAAATTATTATTTTTAAAGAATCTTGTTGTTTTGCATTAGGTAATTTTTGACATAGTCATTAATACTATCATTGAAATTAGCAAATTTATACTTAATTCCAGCTTTTTCTAACTTTGTCATTTCTGCTTTAGTATAATTTTGATATTGCTTATTTAATTCAGCAGGCATATCGATATAATTTATATTAATTGGTTTGCCCATTGCAGAGAAAACAGCTTCAGCTAACTCATTCCAAGTATGAGGTATGCTAGTACCTAAATTATAAATTCCTTTGAAATTTTTCCCTTTGGAAAAGAATTCCCACATGATGTTAATTACATCTTTTACATAAACAAAATCTCTCATCTGGCCACCATCGGTAAATTCGCTTGAATTTGATTTAAATAAATTAATAGTACCATTATTATTTATTTGCTCAAATGCTTTAAATACCATAGAAGCCATTGATTTTTTATGATATTCATTCGGACCAAATACATTGAAATATTTTAATCCAATTACTTGGTTATAATGTTTATTATTAATTATCCATTTATCAAAAAGATGTTTAGATAAGCCATAAGGATTAAGTGGTTTAATTAAATCAAATTCGTTATCGGAATACCCATCTTTTCCGTCACCATATGTCGCAGCACTACTTGCATACATAAAAGGAATTTCATTTTGAATAGCAAATTCAGCTAATTCGACGCTATATGAAAAATTATTATCCATTATAAAATCAGAATCTCTTTCAGTAGTAGCTGAGCAAGCTCCCATGTGAACGATATACTGAATATCAGCTGGATTAAGTAAATTTTCTTTTAATAAATTGCGAAAATCTCTTTTATGATAATATATACTTAATTCCTTACCGGTAAGATTCTTCCATTTATCTTCGTTACCTAAATGGTCAACAACTATAATGTCCTTAATTCCTTCAGAATTTAATTTTCTAAGGAAGCAAGACCCTATAAATCCAGCACCACCGGTTAGAATTATCATATTATTTTATTAAATGTTTTTCTTTAAAATTGATTGTAAATTTTTCTGTTACGTCGACAAGTCTTTTCTCTATATCTGATGTAATTTCTTTTATTTTTGCAATATCTTTTAGCAAATCATTGTGCAAATTCATTAAATGCTCTAAATACTCAGTTTCAAATGTATTAACAAATTCATTTGGTAAATCGTCACAAAAACCATTTGTAACAGCCCAAATTAAAGATATTTGATTTTCTACAGGCATAGGTGCAAATTGTCTTTGTTTCATTATTTCAGTCAATTTTGAACCACGATTTAAGCTAGCTTGAGTAGATTTGTCTAAATCTGAACCAAATTTTGCAAATGCCGCTAAAGCTCTAAATTGTGCTAATTCTAACTTTAATGGACCAGCCACTTTTTTCATTGCTTTAATTTGTGCATTACCACCCACACGCGACACAGAAATACCGATATTCAAAGCTGGTCTAACGCCTGCATTAAACAAATTGGGTTCTAAATAAATTTGACCATCAGTAATTGAAATTACATTTGTTGGAATATAAGCAGCTACGTCTCCTGCCTGAGTCTCTATAACAGGAAGAGCAGTAAGTGATCCACCACCATTTTCAGAACTAAATTTTGCGGCTCTCTCTAAGAGTCTGCTATGCAAATAGAAAATATCGCCCGGATATGCTTCGCGTCCCGGAGGTCGTCTTAATAATAATGATACTTGTCTATAAGCAGCCGCTTGCTTAGTCAAATCATCATAAATAATTAATGAATGCATTCCATTATCGCGGAAATATTCCCCAATAGAACAACCAGCATAAGGAGCAATATACTGCATCGTAGCAGGATCAGAAGCATTTGCAGCGACGATAATAGTATATTCCATAGCATTATGTTGTTCTAAATATGACACTACATTTGCTACTGTAGAACCCTTTTGCCCAATTGCTACATAAACGCAATAAACAGGTTCTACACCATTTTCTTTTGCCTCAGGAGTATGAGTATATCTTTGATTAATAATAGTATCGAGTGCGATTGCAGTTTTACCTGTTTGTCTATCGCCGATAATAAGTTCTCTCTGCCCACGGCCAATTGGAATAAGTGCATCAATTACTTTCAGACCGGTTTGAATTGGCTCTTTTACAGGTTGACGAGCAATTACTCCTGGTGCTTTTCTCTCAAGTGGTAAAAATTGAGAAGTTTTAATTGGTCCTTTGTCGTCAATAGGAGCCCCTAAAGGATTTACAACTCTACCAAGCAATTCTTTGCCAACGGGGGTTGAAGCAATTTTTCCAGTACGTTTTACTGTATCGCCTTCCTTTACTAAAGTATCGTCGCCGAAAAGTATAACACCGACATTATCTTCTTCGAGGTTAAGCACCATTCCAAAAACGTCATGTTCAAATTCTACTAGTTCCGAAGCCATAGCTTTATTTAATCCATAAACACGAGCTACACCATCGCCTACATTAAGAACAGTACCGACTTCATAAATATCAGTTTCGTTCTCAAATCCGGAAATTTGCCTGCGCAAGATCGAAGAAATTTCTTCTGGATGGACATCTATTAACATATTCAAACCTTATATTTTAATTTTTTTATTTTTAATATTATAATATTCAAACACGAATTAACTATTTAAAATCATATTTGATTTAATTTTTTCTAATTGATTTTTTACTGAGCTATCAATTATTTTATCAGAAAAAGAGAATTTAATACCACCAATAATATCTTTATCGACTTTATAATCAGGTAAAATTTCTTTATTTAGCCACAATTTTAATTTTGATAGGATATTTACTTTTTGATTTTCATTTAATTGTTTTGCAGAGATGATCTTTACAGGCAATCTATTATTAACTTCATTATAAATTGCTTCATACTGCTTAGCTATACTTGGGATTAATATTTCCCTACCTTTTTCAGTAATAATTTTCAACATTTTTATTGATAAATCTGTTGTCTTTTCAGAAAATAATGCGTTTATAACTGCTATTTTCTTATTTGGATTTATAATTGGATTTCCTAAAAATGCTTTGAATTGATCAGAAGATTCAATTACTTTATTAATATAATCGAAATCGTACAATACTTTATCAGTTATATCAAGTTCTTTAGCTAAGTCAAATATTGCTCTAGCATATCTTAGAGAAACTTTTTTTTCGTTCATCTCTGTAAAAAAAATAAATTTATTATAAAAAATTCATTAAATGAAAAAATGCAGGAAAAAGCAAAAAATTAATTCCTGCTAATATCATTTACATTTGAAATTGAACTTTCAATATTAGAAATTGATTTCTCAATTAATTGAGAATCTTTTTCTTTATCAATTTTTTCATCAAGTATTTTTTCAGTTGCTAATATTACTAAATCAGCTACATTAGATTTTAATTCTCTGATAGCTTGCTCTTTTGATTTATCAATTTCCTGCACAGCTTCTTTGATTTTTCTATCTTTAATTAATGTTGCTTCTTCTTTAGCTTTATTTAAAATTTGCTCGACTTGGCTTTTACCTTCAGAAATAATCTCATTTGCTTTACTTTGAGCAGATGCAATTTCTGTTTTACTTTTTTCAAGCAACAATAAAGCTTCATGGTTTGCTTTTTCAGCACCTTCGATAGAATCATTAATTTTATTTTCGCGATTTTTAATTGCATTAGCAATTGGTTTAGTTCCGAATTTCATTAATACGAAGAAGAATATCCCGAAATTAACGAGAGTCCAGAAAACCAATCCAAAATTTACATCTAAAATATTCATTTATTTCTTTCTATTATGTTTTAATAGCTCAAACTGCAGGCAGATTTGCTTTATCTCTGCCTGCTATTCTTGAATAAGTAATTATGTCTTATTTGGATGCTAAAATAAAGCAAATAACGCATGCAAAAAGTGCTACACCTTCGATAAATGCAGCTGCAATAATCATTGTAAGCTGTAATTTATTTGCAATTTCTGGTTGGCGAGCTGCTGCTTCAAGAGCTGCAGCTGCTAATTTACCAATTCCTAAAGCTGCGCCAAATACTGATAAACCAGCTCCAAGTCCTGCTGCTAAAAATGCTAAATCCATATATTCTCCATTTAATTATTTAAAGTTTATGTATATTTTTTTAATATTTATCTTTATAATTATTTAAATTACTACTATTTTTTATTTAATTTTAATGTGCTGTACTGTGTTCAGCATGATCACCAATTGCTAAATTAGTAAATACTGCTGTCAATATTGTAAAAATGTACGCTTGAAGTACCGATACTAATACTTCTAGCGTCATCATAAATAATGAGAATGCTATCGATACTGGAGCCATCACTAAAGATTGAAACATAATGATTAGTCCTACTAAAGAAAGAAGCACAATATGCCCTGCCGTCATATTTGCAAAAAGACGAATAGTCAATGCAAAAGGTTTAGTAAAAATTGAAATGATTTCTATAGGTATCATTATAAATGATAACCACCAAGGTGCTCCGCCTAATAAATGTTTTAGATAATTTCCAATACCAATTTGCTTAATTGCTGTAATATTAATTACAAATAGAGAAATAAGGGCTAAACCTAAAGTAGTACCTATTGCACCCGTTGCAGTGTGGCCACCGGGCAAAAGTCCGAATAAGTTCATCAGCAAAATAAATATAAATAGAGCATAAAAATAATGTTGGTATTTATTAGCTAAAGCCCTATTAGGCATATTAGGATAAACTATTTCATTTCGTAAATATAACAGCAAAGCTTCTACAGCATTTTGAATCCCCTTTGGTGCTTTTAGAGGGCTTTTCTTGTATTTTCTTGCAGCAAATAAAACAAAGAAAATACCGACAATCATTGCTATCCATTGCCAAACAACTAAGCTTGTAATAGAAGCATCGAATGTAACTCCATTTTCAATATTATCTTTATGCACTATTTTATGATGTACTTCTGTGAAAGTACCACCCTGCTCCATTGCTTTAATATCTCTATAGATATGGAATCCTTCAGCTTTGTCATAAAGAATTACAGGCAAATCAACTATTTTCCAATTGAATATCGAAAAATCTCTATGAGTACCCAAACTCTTTAAATAATGATTTATAGCGTCTTTTGGAGCAACTATCTGAAGTTCGCTATGAGCATTTTCAATTGGATGTGAATTTATATTATCTAATGCAACTGTATCTGCTACTACATTCATTTATTTGTTTTATAATTAAGTTTTGTTATTGTTTTTTTTCACTTCACTTTGATATTAAAAAGTGAAGTAAAGAATTATAATATATCTCAATATCGGAAAATTAGCTTTCATATTAAATTACTAATTTACTTTTTTTGTACCATTAGTTTTTATATGTTTTTTTCCGGTCTGCAAATTTACGAAATTAGAAGCATAATGGAAAATAAATATTTCAATCATAATAAAAATAAATGAAGAAATGATAAAATAAATTCCGAAATCAAAAGATTCAACTTTTGAATATTGTCGAAAGAATTGCCAAATTAAAGCTGCAATTATGATATATCTGGCTACAAATGAAATTAATGCAATTTTACCTAATTCATTTGGTTTAAACTTAATTGAAATAAGCACAACGGTAACCGAGGCAATAAAATTAATAAGTGCAAGGATAATACCGATGATTTTAGGTTCATTTAACATTTTTATCTTTCATATCTTCTTCTTTATTTAACTTGATTACAGTCCGTATCAAATTTGCAAAAGCAATAATCGTGAATGTTACCATTAAAATAATCATATATTTAGGAGAAGAATTATTAGACTTATCCACAAAATATCCAATCACTGCTCCAATTACAATTGTAATTATTAATTGCCAGCTTAATGTAAGATATGGTGCTACTCTTACAAATTCCTTATTTGAATTTATTTTCTTATCTTCATCTGGGTTATTAATATTCATTCTGATATTTTATTTGTTATTAATTCTATAACACTTGTTTCAATACAACTTTTTAAAATACATTTTATTTTAAATCATTTTTTTAATAAAAAAAGAGTAATTAAATGATTACTCAAATAATTACTCATTAAAAGTCTTAATAATAAATATTTTATTATTGTTTAATAAATTTAGTAGTATAAGAATTCTTCGAATTGAATATTTTAATCATATACGACCCCACTGGGTATGGCGATACATCTACTCTATTATCGATAACTACTCCTGAGCCTAATTCCTTGCCTGTATTATCTATTATTATATATTTATGCTCGCTATTGTTAGCATCTAATCTTTGAATATTTAAATAGTTAGTACTCGGATTTGGGAATAAAAGAAGTGGTTCAAAAGGTGGTAGTTCAGAATTATAATCTAAAACATAATTCTGTTTAAACCAAGTGCGTGGAAGTCTATAAAATCCGCTATTTGATATTGCAAATATATAATTTTGTGTAGTATCTAACGAACGTACTTGTGTATTCAGCATATTACCATTCATCAATGGTTTAAATTCATCTATCCCATCATTCTTCTTATAATAAATTCCTTTACTTTGAAGAGTAGTTACAATATTATTATCAATGACCATTGAACTGAATGGATCATTTGTTCTTTCCATATTATAAGCAAAACCTTCTTCGCTTTTCGGTTCAAGCGTCTTGCATAAATCTGATGAAAAATATAAACCAGATTTTTTACCTGAAATTGCATACAACCATATCCCACCATTGGCAATATTAAAGTTATTTATTTGCAAAGTGTCGGCAGATTCAAATATTAAATTAAATGTCTTGCCCATATCGTCTGATGAATAAATATCATGATAATTATCAAGAATTAATAATTTATTATGCTCAGGGAATTCCTGTATATTTTGAATAATATGATTTTTTGGTGAAACTTCTAAATCAAATGTAAAATTTTCGCCCCCATCTCGAGAATCAAACAATGCAAGATTGGTTCCTAAAAGAAAAACATCTCCTTTTTTGAAAAAACAGTTAATTTGAGTTAATGAAAGTGAATAATCTATAGTGTTATTCATAGGTTGCTTCCACTCGCCTTTTCCATTATTTTCCGAAATCCAATATCCATTTTTCTTAGTTGCCAAATAAATTTTTCCATCTATGCTTTTAAAATGAAATGGAGTAATTGTTTCATTTTCTACTTTAGGAAGAGGGTTATCAATTTCGTGCCAAGTATCTCCATAATCTGCTGAATATATTAGACCATTAAAAGTATTTGGTTTATAAAATGCAGCAAATGCAAATATTGTATCATTTACTATTTGTAACATACTCATTTTACCAGTCTCTTGAGGTGATTTATATATATCATCCCAAGATTTTGTCTCAAAATTAAATTTCACAATACCTCCCGGGATTGGATTGCTACGGATCGCATATAAACTACTTTCGATTCTTATAAGGTTATCAACTCTAAAGCTATTTGTATCTATTCTGTGAAAATAATGGTCTTTACCAGCAATATATGTGTGAATACCATTATTAAATACATAAGGATTGCTTTCACCTGTTAAATCTTTAAAAGGATAAACTAATACTTGTTTAGGATAAATATTATTACCAACTTCTGTTTGAGTAATATTTTGTTTGAACATCAAATTATTTTGATATTTCACTGCTCTATAGAGAATAGGATTATTGTCTTCAATATATTTGTAGGTAGTAATCCATACCTCATAGTCATTTTTATCTGAAGTTTCATTAGCTACGATGCTACTCATTGACACATTTTTAATTGATGTCTCTTCAAAAGTTTTGCAAGTATCCTTAGATACATATAAAGAACCAATGAAATTGTTTTCTCTATCTGAACGGTGATCCAAATAATAAACATAACCATTATTAGTAACTTGATAAGTAATCGAATTGTAATTAATATTGTCTTCCGGAAGAGGTGCAGGCTTTAGCCCATTATTCATAAAATTCCAAGTCTCACCTCTATCTAAAGATACGTATAATCCTACCTTTGAATAGCCACCGCCGGCGAAATATATACCGTTTTTTATCTTAAAATACGAACTAAATAATTTATGCTGTTTAAGGACTTTAAAATCCTCATTTTCATACAAGTATAGAATATTGCCTCTCACATAAAATATTGAGTCGTTATCTTTCATAAAGTAACCATTTACTTCCAAATCATTTACTCGCATAATGTTTGATTTTACTTTATTACCCAAAGTGTCTATTAAATCAATAAAATACCCTCTATTTACTAATATTTTATTATCATTCGTTGCCATCAATGCTTTCGCACTGGGCTCAAATTTAAGCCAACCGGCATCTTCCCAACCGTTTTCTTCCCATTGCGATTGCAAATTAGACGAAATTAAAAATAAAAATAACAGAATTAAAGTTGTTCTCTTAAGCATAGCGTTCCCTTTCAAGTTAATTTTATAAAAATATTATATTTATCCTAATTATATTTGGTAATCTAAAACTAAATT
>ENA-UOOK01005522-UOOK01005522.1-fermentation-metagenome-genome-assembly--contig:-NODE-5522-length-12667-cov-7.110054_pt1 | contig 12667 bp, 12 predicted proteins | sample MGYA00245777_ERZ724023 | MGnify/ENA primary metagenome ERZ724023 (study PRJEB28704, sample SAMN03018312) | fermentation metagenome | biome: anthropogenic terrestrial biome; feature: soil; material... | reverse complement strand
GCCGCTGAGAAAAGAGCTGCAGCTTTTCGCCAACCTGCGTCCCTGTATGCTGTTTCCAGGGCTCGTACAGGCTTCCACCCTAAAGGAAGAAGTTATTAAAGGGGTAGATATCCTGGTCATTCGCGAACTCACCGGCGGCCTCTATTTCGGGGAGAAGACCCGGGAAAAAACTGCCGATGGGGGCCAGAAGGCTACCGACCTGCTTGCTTACACCACTTATGAAATAGAGCGAATCGCCCGTTATGCCTTTCAGGTGGCCCGTAAACGCCGCCAGCAGGCTTGTTCGGTCGACAAGGCCAATGTCATCGAAACTTCCCGTCTGTGGAGGGAAACGGTTACGGCTTTGGCGGAAGAATACCCCGATGTAGAGCTGACCCATATGTATGTGGACAACTGCGCCATGCAGCTTATCCGTAATCCGCGCCAGTTTGACGTGATTGTTACCGAGAATATGTTCGGGGATATTCTTACTGATGAAGCATCCATGCTAACTGGTTCCATCGGCATGCTGCCGAGTGCTTCCATCGGGGGAAATGTAGCGCTTTACGAACCATCTCACGGCAGTGCACCGGACATTGCCGGGCAAAAAAAAGCCAACCCCCTGGCCACTATTCTCTCGGTGGCCATGATGCTGAGGCACTCTTTCGATCTGGAAGAAGAGGCCCGGGCTGTAGAGGAAAGTGTATGCCAGGTCCTGGAGGAGGGCTACCGGACGGCCGATCTCATGGAAGAAGGGTGCCGGCTGCTTAATACAGAACAGATGGGGGACATGGTGGCCGGGAAAATACTATCAGTACAATCCTCCTAAAAGCCTGGTGAACCCCCGGGGATATATTTACACTGATTTGGAGTTTTCCAGCCTTCGATAAATTGACAGGAGGATTCAGCGTTGGGGATAGAGAGCTGAAAGTTTTTGCCTATGATACAACCTTACGGGATGGTTCCCAGGCCGAGGGTATTTCTTTCTCCCTGGATGACAAGCTGAAAATCGCCACCCGGTTGGATTACCTGGGGGTATCCTACATTGAGGGTGGTTGGCCGGGCAGCAATCCCAAGGATCTGGAATTTTTTCGCCGGGTACGGGAAAGGGAATTTCACCATGCCCGGATTACCGCGTTTAGTTCCACTCGCAAACCGGGGATTACTGTCCAGCAGGACAGTAACGTGGCCGCTCTGCTGGAGTCCGGCGTAAAGGTAGCTACTATTTTTGGCAAGGCCTGGGACTTTCATGTGGTGCGTGCCTTGGAGACCAGCCTGGAGGAGAATCTGGCCATGGTACGGGATACAGTGGCTTATTTAAAGGATGTCGGGCTGGAAGTGATTTTTGATGCAGAACACTTCTTTGATGGCTTCAAGCATAACCAGGATTATGCCCTGCAGGTTCTGCAGACAGCGGCTGGAGCGGGAGTGGACTGGCTAATTCTCTGCGATACCAATGGGGGAACCATGCCTTGGGAACTGGAGCGGGTCATCCGCCAGGTACAGGAGCAGATCCGTACTCCGCTGGGTATCCACGCCCATAATGATGCCGGCTGTGCGGTGGGGAATTCCTTGTTGGCAGTACAACAGGGGTGCCGGCAGGTACAGGGAACCATTAATGGTTACGGAGAGCGCTGCGGAAATGCCGATCTGTGTTCCATCATTCCCAACCTGGAACTGAAGATGGGATTGCCGGTACTGCCGCCCGACCATCTCAAATACCTGAACGAAGTGTCCCATTACGTAAGTGAGATCGCCAATATGCCTCATCATAACAATCAGCCTTTCGTGGGTTATGGTGCATTTGCTCACAAGGGGGGTATCCATGTTTCCGCCCTGCTCAAGGACTCTCTAACTTACGAGCACATTAATCCGGAAGCGGTTGGAAATCACCGCCGGGTGCTGGTCTCTGAACTATCCGGGCTATCCAACCTGCTTTACAAGGCCAAAGAACTGGGCATCGATGTCAATGCCTATGATGCTGAAACCCGGCGGGTCATCAAGGAAATTAAAGAGTTGGAGAATGAGGGCTTCCAATTCGAGGGGGCGGATGCTTCCCTGGAGTTGTTTTTGCGACGGGCCTTTGGTCAGTACCAGGACTTTTTCCAGCTTAAAAATCTTAAAATCATTTTGGAAAAGCACGAGGAAGAGGATATCATTGCCGAGGCCGTAATCAAGGTAACTGTAGGCGACCAGACCTTCCATACCGCGGCTGAAGGTGATGGGCCGGTCAATGCCCTGGATAATTCGTTGCGCAAGGCGCTGACCGAGGTTTACCCGGAGATCGATGACATGCATCTGAGTGATTACAAGGTGCGTGTCCTGAACGGCAATAACGGGACTGCCGCCAAGGTCCGGGTACTAATCGATTCGGCTGACCCCAATGAAAAGTGGAGTACCGTGGGGGTGTCGGAGAACATCATTGAAGCCTCCTGGCAGGCACTTGTGGATAGCATCAACTACCTGTTGCTGAAGCGCCGGCAATTGACCGGGAAGGAGAAACCAACTAAAAACTATCCGGACTGATATAAAATGACCCCCCTGTTGGCACAAGGCCGGCAGGGGGGCATTTTTTTAGGGTGAACTGCCAGGAATTGTATTAAAGGGACGACAGACCGGATGACACGGATTTAAATGGATTAACACGGATTGGTTTTTAGACGCTGATAAACGCCTGCAGGAAAAGGAATGTCCCCGTTCATACTCGGGGACATTCCTTACAAACAGGAACCTGGCTGGATAGTCAGGCTATGCCGCAGGTATGCTAAGTTTGTGGGAATTAACCTATGGGGGAAGGTGTGTCCCCGTTCCTTATATTGCCGGGGAGGAAAGAAGCAGTTGACGAATGCTGGACTGTCAACTACAATAATACGAAGAATATGGAAATATAGGTTAAAAACAAATAATATTTCCATGTGCGTCTTATAATCGGGGAGAGGAATAAGGGCATGACGGATTATAGCCTGGTTAACAACTGCTACCGGGCCATTCTGGCACAGGTAAATCAATTGGACAGCATGCTTCATTTCAACCCAATAATGAAAGGATTATACGAAGATCTAACCGAGCTGGCTTTCTATTTGCTGGAAGATGACAGCCAGCGCGTTATTCAGGGAATCAATCAGGTCAAGGCCAGTCTGATCGATTTGGAGGAAACCATCCGGGCAACTCATTATCGAAATACCACCCTGATTTTCATTGGAGAAATCCGTACTCATCTCGATTTTCTTATTATCCAGTTTTCACAGGATAGCCTGTGAATTATCCGGAGCTCATTTTTTACGGGTCGGTGAATCGTTACAGGATTCCCGGCCTCTTTCTTTAAAAATAATCCCGGCGACCCGGATAAGGTCGCTTACCTCTTCCTCACTCAGGGTCCTTCCCCGGAACCGCAGTTTAGGTTGGTAGCGGCGCAGGAGTTCCTCCAGTTCTGCTGCTTCTCTGCGCATGGAAGGAGATGGTTCATCGGTTCGCCCCAGCAGGTAGTCAACCGAACAGCCCAGAAAATCGGCCATGGCAAGCAAGGTTTCGATATCCGGCTTGCGTTCACCGGTTTCATAGCGACTGATGTTGCTGCTGGGTATGCCGGTATTTTCCGCAATGTACTTCTGGGACCAGCCTTTTTTCTCTCGTTCCAGCTTTAAGCGATATTCAATAATAGGAATCAACCTCCCGAATTAATCATATTATGTTTAATCCGGCTAAAAAGAATGTTTGCCAAATCGGTTACAGGCAAGGCGGGATTGCCGATGCAGCAACTGAAGAAATTGACAGGTAGTGCCATTCGTTGCGGATACCCGGATAGCGGTGGTATAGTTAGATTTGAAGAACAATTACATATCAGGGGGAGAGGTCTATGAAGGCAATGATCATGGCTGCAGGTGTAGGTTCAAGGCTAATGCCACTCACCATGAAGATCCCCAAGCCCATGGTTCCTATGGCTAACCGTCCCTTGATGGAATATATCCTGGAGCTCCTGGCCCAACATGGTTTTACCGGGCTTATCGCCAACCTCCATTACCATGCCCCGGTGATTAGTGGACATTTTGGCGATGGCTCTCGTTTCGGGGTATGGTTGCAGTATTCCCGGGAGGAGGAACTGCTGGGGACTGCGGGAGGGGTCAAGAACTGCCAGTGGTTCTTGGACGAAACCTTTGCAGTGGTCAGCGGAGATGCCCTGACTGATATTAATCTGACCCGTTTGCTGGAAGAACACCGCAGAAAAGGAGCCCTGGCTACGATCGCCCTCAAGGACGTTGAGGACGTGGAACAGTTTGGTATAGTGGTGACCGGGGAGGACGGGCAAATACGCCGGTTTCAGGAGAAGCCGCATCCAGCTGAAGCACTTGGTCATCAGGCCAACACCGGCATCTATATTTTTGAACCGGAAATCTTCCGCTATATTCCCGCCGGACAATTCTACGATTTTGGCAAACAGGTATTTCCGCACCTGGTTCACCTCGGAGCACCGTTTTACGGCGTTTCTATCGATGACTACTGGTGTGATGTGGGTAACCTTATCACGTATCATCAGGCCCACACTGATTTTCTGCAAGGCAAAGTACGTCTCACTCCGGGAGGCGAAATGCGAGCCGGCGAGAGAAGCCGGGTACTGGTTGCAGAAGGAAGTACCATCGCTGCTGACGTGCTCCTGGAGGGCAATGTGGTGGTGGGGCCTGACTGCCGAATTGAAAACGGCGCTTGCCTGCGTGATGCAGTTCTCTGGGACCAGTGCCTGGTTGGCCCCCATTCCCGGGTGTATGAATCCATTCTGGGGTCATCTTGCCGCCTGGGTGAATCAGTACAGCTGAACCGAGGGACCGTGTTGGCCAGCGGGTGTTTGCTGGCTAATGGGCTGGAAACCCCGGCCGGTTCCAGGGTTTATTCAACCATTGGCAGCGAAATGCAGCTGGAACAGAGTTAAATAAAAGCCAATCAAGGGACGGTTCTTAAAGGGACAAAAGAACCGTCCCTTTGGTTTTCCTTTGGTTATTATGAGGAGGATATTGGCAAACTATGTCGAAGTAAAGGGAAATGAAGAGAGGTGTAGGACGCAGCAAAATATCAGATCTATTGGCAGAAAGGTTGGAAGCAATGATGGAAGAAAGAAACTATCTTCTGGAACACACTGTTAGAGCCCACCGTTTGATTATTCTGGCCGCAATAGTAGTTACCGGCCTGGCCAGTCTGACCGCCCTGGGGCTGTTTTTTTCCGGTAAGGGTACTGGACATCTGACCCTGGGCTCCATAGTAGGCACCACACTGGTTATTGCCATCATGATCGTGGTTGCCTGGCAAATATCCCGGAAATACCCCGGGGAAGGATTCACCCGCTACGTAATGGTGACCGTTGTCGCTCTGGCCAAGTTTCTCTATGACTGTAAGGTGGGGGGGACGCCAGAGTCTTTCCCGGGCCTCTACATGGTGATGATTCTCAGTCTGGTCTATCTTGATTTCAAGGTGACCATGTATTCCAGCTTACTGGTTCTGTTTCTGCATATTGTCCTGTCCAGGGCTCTTCCCGGAGTCTATGCGCCGGTGGTATCTTCACTGGTGGTAGAACGCTATTTGAACCTGGTCTTGCTGGGAGTAGCGGCGGGGCTTACTGCGGTGATTGCCGGGAGGCTCCTCCGGGATTCTTTGCAAAAGGAAGCAGAGGCGCGGCAACTAAACCAGCAGATGGGCAGGCTTAGCCAGGGGATCCAGGAAAAGGCCGGCTTTTTGGTGGAAGCTGCCACCCGGCTCGCATCTGAGGCGAGCGGTTCGGGAGAAGTCGCCGCCCAGGTCGGTGCCAGCGTGGACAGCCTGGCCGATGGAGCCAGTAACCAGGCGGCTTACGTGGTACATACCAATGAATTGGCCCAACAGATGTCACGGGATCTGGCCGGGGTGGGGGAAAGCATTAAACTGGTTACCAGCCAGTCCAGGCAATTCCGCACCATTGTCCAGGAGGGGCAGCAGGTTATGAAAAGACAGGTGGATTCCATGGATAAATATCAGCTGTCCGCAGAAGCGGTAGTGGAATCCGTAGAAATGCTCAGCCAGAAGTCCCGGGAGATCGAGATGATTGTCAGCCTAATTACCGGTATTGCCGACCAGACCAACCTGCTGGCTCTAAATGCCGCCATTGAAGCAGCCCGGGCCGGGGAGGCCGGAAGGGGTTTCGCGGTTGTGGCGGAAGAAGTCCGCAAGCTGGCGGAGGAATCCGGAAAGGCGGCTTCCAGCATTGAGGGAATTATCCAGGAAATCCAGGCAGGCATGACCAGTACCGGCAATGAAATGTCGAGTTCCCGCCGGGTTCTTGAGGAGCAGGGTAGTGCGTTGCACGACACGCGGGAGATGTTTTCCCGGGTGGATTCCGGGGCCCGGGATATAGATGGGGCTATACATGAAGTTACGCTGGTTGCGGACAAAGTCCTGGGGGCCACCGATGAAGTGGTTAAGGAAATCGAGAACATCTCCGCGACCTCACAGCAGGCGGCAGCGGGCACCGAGGAAATCGCCGCCCTGGTAGGCGAACAAAATGAATCCATTCGCCGTCTGATGGGAATGGTAGGGGAACTGGAACAGACTGCGGAAGAACTGCAGCACTTGCTTACCGACCAGGAATAGATTGACGAAGTAAAAAACCCCCTGAGTTATGTACCTGGTACTGCCTCAGGGGGTTTTTAATTTCGTTCGGGTTTTAGTTCAAGGTGCAAATCAGGAGCCGGGCTTTACCTCCAGCCGGGGTGGTCCAAACAGTTGGTTGAATTCTTTGTCGAGTTCTTCAATCCTGGTTTTTTCCACCAGGGGCAGATCCTCTTCAAACATTGGAGCCATGCCCAGAATCCGCATATGCCCTTTTTCATTGATGAGAATAGCGCGTTGCAGACCTACCGATTCACCCTCCTGGAGCAAGCGACAGATCACAACGGCCACGTTTTCGCCCTGCTTGGTATACTCGGACATTATCTCAAAGGACATATCGGCAGGAGGAGCCTGACCCTGGCCTCCGGCTTCCAGTAATGCCACCATGGATTCTTCCACTGCGGCGCGGTTGTCGATCATTTCCTGCGGGCTGGAACCAAACTGAGGAAGCATCGGGGCAAAAGACAGAACGCTAAGCTTGTCTGCGGCGGTTTGGTAATCCTGCGCAAAGATGGCCGTATAAAAATCATCGACGGTCTGCTCAGCATCCATGGGAATGACATAGGCGGCATAATAATACATGGCCGCCAGAATTAAAATGATCACGATAAAAATCCATCGGGGGACGCCCGCGGGTGCGGTTTTCTCCAAAATAATGCCTCCATTCCTCCAGGGTTAGTGAAAGAGTCCCGGGAGCGGCTGCAAATAATTACTAAGACAACCACCTTTGCCATTGGTTGATAATCGTCGCCACTCATAGGTGACGGACTATTTCACAAATCGCCTATGGATAATAAACAAATTGTAACAGATTTGCGGGAGGTCTACAATAAATCAGGTAAAACCACCGTCAGGCTGGGGGCCAGGCAAACCCGGTGCTTTCGGTTATACAGCGGGCACCTTCATTGACGGGATCGGTGATTTCTGCTACTATTGCTAATAATTATGGAGTTGCCGCACGCAAGACTTGGGGGGAAATCAGAATATGTCCAAGAAAAAGGGAGCCTACCATGGGTCGGCTGACTACATCGTGTCCGATGAGCTCAGAAACGCTGTCAACATTGCCATTGCCCTGCAAAAACCGCTTTTAATCAAGGGGGAACCAGGCACGGGCAAGACCATGCTGGCGCAGAGTATTGCTGATTCTCTGGGAATGCCGCTAATTATTTGGAATATCAAGTCTACCACCAAGGCCCAGGAAGGCCTCTACGTGTACGATACCGTACAGCGTCTTTATGACAGCCAGTTCGGCGAAGCCAATGTATCTGATATCAAGCAGTATATCAAGCTGGGGAAGCTGGGAGAGTCTTTTATAGCCAGCCAGCAGGTGGTTTTGCTTATTGACGAGATCGACAAGGCTGACCTGGAATTCCCCAATGACCTCCTCTGGGAACTGGACCAGATGAGCTTTTACATTCCTGAGACCCGGGAGACCATTGCCGCCCAACAGCGTCCCATCGTGATCGTTACCAGCAATGCCGAGAAGGAGCTTCCCGATGCCTTCCTGCGCCGCTGTATCTTTCACTATATTGCTTTTCCCGAACCGGGGGAAATGGAGAAAATTGTTCGGGTACATCATCCCAGCCTGGAAAAACGCCTTCTGGAACAGGCCATGGAGACCTTTTATATGCTGCGCAGCGTGCCCAACCTGCAGAAAAAACCCAGTACCAGCGAATTAATCGACTGGCTGCAGGCCCTGGTGGTAGGGGGAATTAATCCCAACCGCATCAAGCAGGAGCTTCCTTTTCTGGGAGTGCTGCTGAAGAAAAACGAGGACCTGGACGCCCTGCTCAACCAGTTGCACGGCAAGAGCCAAGTACGCGGTCCGGCCAACATGTCGGGTTCACTGAACCGCTACTACCGTTAAAGGGCGGGGAGATTTGCATGTTCACCAAATTATTTTATACCCTGAAAAATTTTGGAGTGCCGGTATCCATGAATGAATGGCAGGTACTGCTGGAAGCTCTGGACAAGGGTATGTCTGGCGCCAGCCTGACCGGTTTTTATTACCTGAGCCGGGCGGTGCTGGTCAAAAGCGAGGCTCACCATGATCGCTTTGATCTGGCTTTCGCCACCTTTTTTGGTGACATCGAAACCCCGGAGGGCCTACCTGATCGGATCTGGGAGTGGCTGGATAAGGAACTGCCTTTCATCGAAGTTACCGAGGAGATGCGCCGCAACCACCACCAGCTGGATCTGGACGAAATGAAGCGTATGCTGGAGGAGCGCCTGGCCCAGCAGGGTGAGGAACACCATGGGGGGAACTTCTGGTTAGGCACCGGTGGCACCTCACCGTTTGGCCATTCCGGTTATCATCCCGGCGGCATTGCCCGCCATAACCCCGGCGACCGAATCTTCAATGACCACGCATTCCGCTGGGTGAGACCCAAGCCTTCGGGCGGTCTCCAAAAACAGATCCGGTTCCGGTTTCGATGGAAAGTCCTCACCAGACATCGCAAGCTTAAAATAACGGCGCAGATTCAGCTCGCTTAGCGCGGCATCGATATTTTCGGGGGGTGCAGACGAAGCCAGCGCTTGTTTCATCCCTTGTTTGTCGAAGTAATCCACCCAATCCAGCACCCCCGGAAGCGGCTGCAGGTTGTCTCTGAGCAGGTTCCTGTAAATAGCTTCCTTGGTGTCGACGACGTGAGTAACAAAATCAGGCTCAAGTTCACGCCCAAAAAATTCCTGCAGGCAAGCGGAGTTGCTGCGCCCAAAGGTCTCGATAAATTTCTCGCGGGTTAGGTCGATTCCATAGGCAGGCAGCACCTGTTGAAAAGCCGCAAGGTGCAAGTCGAGCGAATCGATGATCGTCCCGTCCAAATCCCAAATGATTGTCGTAATTTTTCTATTCATTTCAATTTCCTTAAAGAACACCCGGAGGACTCACCGGAATCAGATCGCTGATATGATGCGCGTCGTTCACCAGGCGAATCATGGGCTTGTTTTTGAAAAAATCAACCACGCTGATCGAGCCATTATCGATCCAGAAGGGAACGCTTCGGGTAAAATCCGCGCCCGCATAGACCTGCAGGACACACTTGATGAAAGCCCCATGCGAAACCGCCACCACCAGCTTGCCCGGGTAGCTCCGCAAAACCAGCTCTGTGAACCGCCGCACCCTCGCGATGATATCGTCGGTTGTTTCCCCTCCGGGGAATACTGGTCTGGTCAGTTGGCTTTGATCTTCCGCCTCCACATACTCGGTAAAAGCCTGGTAATTATCCGGAAATTGCACGGCGATCTCCGACATTGTTAACCCGGAGACCTCCCCAAAATGAACCTCAGCCAGGTCAGCCACTTCGATTGGCTGCAGGCGGTCCCCCGCGATGATCTCTGCGCTCATCTTTGCCCTGTAAATCGGGCTGCAGAGGATCACGTCGGGCTCAAACTGCGAAAATATCCGCTTCGATGCCTTTTCAATCTGATCAATTCCGTCTGCATTCAATGGCTCGTCGTTCCAGATCGAAAACCTACCCAGTGTATTACTGTCAATCTGCCCATGCCGCACAAAGATCAGGCGTGTGTGGATAATATCGTGTTTGTTTGAATACGGTGAAACCATTACTAACCTCCAGCTAAGATACCCTATTATAACCCGCCAAGCGGCAGTCTTTCCGCGCACAAAAATCTACAATTGATTATATGTTTTTGAAGGTATAAGTTACAATTGACAGGGCAGACATTCATGCTCAAATTTAAGGGCAATGGATGCTTCATACCTTTAGAAACAGGAGTGATTAGAAAATGGCAACTATATTAGCTGCATGTGCAAACGGAGCTGGCTCAAGTTTGCTTATGAAGATGGCGATCGAAAACGCTGTAAAAGAATTGGGCATGGATATCAGCAAAGTTTCACATTGTTCAATTGCTGAAGCAAAAAGCACCGCCAGGCAATATACAATTCTCTGTGTCCCGTTGAATTTCCTGAGCATGTTCAATAGTGTCATTCAAGATGGCGTTGAGGTTGTCGGGCTGCGCAACGTGATGTCGAAGGACGAGATCAAAACGAAATTCGTCGAAGCAGGGTTCGACCAAAAGTATAAAAAATAAATCGAACAGACCAAAACAGCTTTGAATTCAACTTCGAAGCTGTTTTTTATCACTTACCGCCTGAAAATATGTGCTTTCTCCCGGATAAGAGCGGCATTTTTCAGCTTGATGTATATAATCAATGTGATGTTTCTACTCACAAAAATATCATCGTCCCACCATAACAACAACTCTCTCAGGAGGTACACATGCTCGAACAACTCAAAAAAGATGTCCTTGAAGCCAACCTGCTTTTGCCCAAATATAAACTGATCACCTTCACCTGGGGCAACGTCTCCGGCATCGACCGCGAGCGAGGGCTGGTTGTCATCAAACCGTCTGGCGTGGAATATGAAGGCATGACCGTTGACGACATGGTCGTTGTCGACCTCGACGGCAACCGTGTGGAAGGTCACTACAAACCCTCGTCCGACACGCCCACGCACCTCGCCCTCTACAAGGAGTGGGACTGCCTGGGGGGCATCGTGCATACCCATTCCAGGTGGGCAACCATTTTTGCCCAATGTGGGCGCGGCATCCCCGCCTTTGGCACCACTCAGGGCGATTATTTCTACGGTGAAGTCCCCTGTACGCGTAAAATGACCCCCACCGAGATCGCCGGCGACTACGAAAAAGAAACCGGCAGTGTGATCATCGAGACTTTCAATAACATCAACCCCTGCAATGTGCCTGGTGTTGTCGTCTATAGCCACGGACCGTTCACCTGGGGCAAAGACGCCCACGAAGCCGTTCACAATTCGGTTGTCCTTGAAGAAGTCGCTATGATGGCGTGGCATGTACTCGCCCTCAACAACGGAAGCTTCCCCCCCATGCAGCAGGAACTGATGGATAAGCATTTCCTGCGCAAGCACGGAGCCAACGCCTATTATGGACAGTAACCAAGCCTACACGCTCGGTCTCTATGAAAAAGCCATGCCGCCCGGCTTGAGCTTTGTTGAGATGCTGCAGCTCACAGCCCGCACCGGCTTCGACCGCCTCGAAATTTCGATTGACGAAACCGACCAGCGTCTCGCCCGCCTCGATTGGTCGCCCCGCGAGCGCCGCGAGCTGCTGCTCAACATCGCCGACACGAACGTTGCGATCAAAACGCTGTGTCTTTCCGGACACCGCCGTTTCCCGCTTGGGTCACACGATCTCGCCATCCGCGACCGCTCGCTTGATATCCTCAAAAAAGCGGTCAATTTTGCCGCCGAATTTGGCATCGCGATCATCCAACTCGCCGGTTACGACGTCTATTATGAAGACCACGACGAAATCACCACAGCCTTTTTTGAAGAGAACCTGCTCAAGTCGGTCCAATATGCCGCGAGTTATGGCGTGATCCTCGCTTTCGAGACGATGGAGACCGCCTTCATGGACACGGTCAGGAAGGCGATGCACTACGTCGGTCTGGTCAATTCGCCATATCTCGGTGTATACCCCGACATCGGCAACCTTAAAAATGCTTCTGTGCTCTACGGACACGACCTGCGCGAGGATATTCAAGCCGGCGCGGGGCACACTTTTGCCGCGCACCTCAAGGAAACCGTGCCGGGCGTTTTTCGTGATCTCGATTTCGGCACCGGTCACACTCCTTACAACGACTGCATCGATGTGCTCTGGAAAATGGACGTGCGCCTTTATACCGCCGAATTTTGGTATGACGGCAAGCCCGACCATGAAGCCCGCATCGCCCACGCCAATGGGTTCATCCGCGAGCAGTTTTCCAGGGTGTTTCGTTCATACGAAATGAACCTGCCGCAGTTATAGCCTCATAGAAGAGGGGTGCAGCAAAAGCCCCCTCTTTAGCGGTGGTGCAACATCGAGCAAACCGCGTCACCGTGAGTGAAGAATCCTTCCTGTTGGAATGTTAAGATCCTTCGCAAAAGAGGCTCAGGATGACAGGATAATAGCGGGGCGCGGCAGCCTGCCTTTATTCTCTTGTCTTGGGTAGAAGCAAAAAGATAAACTGCAGATTGCTTCGCTTCGCTCGCAATGACAGATTACAGATGCGTCACTGCGAGCC
>ENA-UOOK01005521-UOOK01005521.1-fermentation-metagenome-genome-assembly--contig:-NODE-5521-length-12668-cov-4.652422_pt1 | contig 12668 bp, 12 predicted proteins | sample MGYA00245777_ERZ724023 | MGnify/ENA primary metagenome ERZ724023 (study PRJEB28704, sample SAMN03018312) | fermentation metagenome | biome: anthropogenic terrestrial biome; feature: soil; material... | reverse complement strand
CCCACGCATGTGGGGGTGAACCGGTTGTTATAGCGATAAAAAAAATACATATGCTTAGGATATCACCGGGAATTAAAAATGAACGATATTCAGGGAATATGCGTAACTACACATAAACACACCACTCTACGACAATGGAAAATCAGGGAATGCGCCGGGAATATGAAAATTGGGGAGATAAGTGACTGCAAAACAATATGATTACAGAATCGGGAATCTGGGAATGTGAAAAAAACAAGGTTCAAAAATGGTATATAGGGTATGTGTTGATATATGTCAACATGGTAACGGGTTTGGGGGTGATATATTTTCACGAAGAGAGCATAATAAAAACTAAATTTTGCATTTTCCCAGATTCTCATACAAAAAACATTATTCTATATATACTACTTTTCAGCACTTTATCCTACCAAAAAGCCCCTATTTTCGATTTTCTCGCCCGTTCCCAACCATTGCCAAAAACTTTTCAGCGCATGATCTAAACTCTTTCTTTGCAGGGGCTTATCTCTTTTCGCTGAATTGCGTTCAAAACCAGCACAAAACGCTGTAACTCATTGGGAGACAAATCCGTTCCCGGATTCTCTGAGTGCCGTTCATTATTAGGGTGTCAAATATTGCTCTGGGGACAAAAGGGGGTTCTATCTTCTTGCGCTGTATGCACTTCCACCGCTGCGCAAAACAGCCGGAAAAACACCAAAAAAAAATTACCTAATACCAATATATATATATGGCAATATCTTCATCGGCAAAAAACGGGCTTTTTTGGGCTGTTTTTGACCTGATTTACAGAAAATCACAAAGAGCTAAGTGCAAGTTAAATATGGCAGATAAGAATTATTATAAACATTGACTCAAAGGTTGCTGGAAATATAACAATGACAAAAAGCGGGGTTATCACTATGAGCCGCAGTAATATACGGGATTGGCGAATCCGGCAGATAATTTATTTTCAGCCTAAAAATCCGTCAAACCGGGTGGCGAAGCTGGCAAACTTTCTGGATTGGGATCCGAAGAAGGAAGATCTTTGTCATGCAATCAATCAAACCAATGGGCGAAGCAGGACAGAAGCAAACCGCTGCACACAAAGTTTACGGTCTTTGTCATCAATCCGTGTCGCTTCATTAACACGTTTTTGCATCACTAACGTTATAAATGTTAATGAGCGAAAAGCAAGTTAGTGATTTGATTGCCATCATAGTCGCCATCATAGTCGCCGTCATGGTCGCCGTCATGGTCGCCAATACAGCGATTATGCAGGAAACCGGAGCACTGCTGCAAAATACGCTTTGCAGGGCTTGATAGCTACCGGAAGAAGAAGAAGAAGAGGCTACATAGAGCTATAGATCTCGAACCGGTGCGGATGCTATGCCACACAGATCTCGAACCGGCAGCGGAAGAAGAAGATCGCGAGCCGAAACCGGACAGAGGGAGGCTGGAAGGCATCCAAGGCTACCCCCATAAGGAATCCGCCCATCACCGTCCATATAACCCACCTCGTAAGCGCTATTCCCTCCCCCTATTGTTATTTCCTTATCTATCTCAAATTTTTTTCTTGACTAAAAACTGCTGTTCTATAATACCTTACACAGAGGTAAGATATGATAAATGATCCGAATGAATTTACGCCGAGCGATTTAAGGCCAGTATTGCGTCCGAGCAACCTATTCAGCAGCAGTATTCCCCCGAGTGTAGTGTTTAAGAGTACGATGAAGGCTGGTTATGGTAAGAGTGTGAAGTCATCGATATGGCGTGAGTATGTGGCTCATTTTGGTAATCGTGTTGGTGATTTTTGGGTACATTTGATGCATGGTACTGCGTTTTTATTATATAGGTATAAGTGTGCGAGTCAGGACATTCAGCGCATACTGGTGTGTTATGGTCAGCAGTTTTATGTAATGCGAGATAGTTGCAAGCATGTTGACAAGGCGTTTAGTATGTTGAGTACTCCGATGTTTCCGTTCAATCCTGGTACGGGTATAGTGGAGTATGATTTTCCTCATTTCAACACATCTGATTTAACGATAGATGCGTGGAGTAGTCTTACTGGTTTGCTTTGTCTTTGGGGTATGGCGTGGTTTCGTGTATTCAGGATGTTTCCTGGTGGTGAGTTACGTCCACAGAAGTATAAGGCATTGGATTTCAATGAGTCTTTGGACAGTGCGTGGTCATGTCTTAACGACATGGAGCTTCGGATAGTTTCTGATTATGAGAGTTGGTGGCGTTCTAACAGCAAGGGTTTTGCGGTACAGTGGCATGAGTATCTTTCTGCGAACATGAATGACAGGGTTGGTATAGCGAGGGCTGCGTATGATGATCCTGCGATTGACCGCAGGAAGATAAGCGAGGCGCCGAGTGTTCCGGTGTCAAAAGATAATCCTTTAGGGATAAAGAACTTAGGTGAATGGTCGGTTGAGGATTTCTGGGATGAGGTCACGTATTTATATTCTAAGGTGAAGAGTGAGGACGACGTAAAGAGCATGAAGCAGATACTTGACATGAAGGGTAAGAGTATGGGCATATTAAGTGAGGGGGATCGTGGTACGACGAATAACATCATTTTGATTCAGCAGAAGGCGATGAATGCTTTGGAGGTTCTTGGTGTGGGCAAGAGGATAGTTCATGAAGAATAAGGTTATTGACTCATCTCTTGGCAACATGGTGGAGATACTGGAGTATCGTGGCGAAGAGTATTTGAAGCTTAACGTCCAGCTAAAGAAGTTAATGCACAGCATTGATGACGAGGACATGAGGCTTTCGATAATGCAGGCTGCTCTTGCGGATCCTATGCGTTGGTGGTGTCCTAATGGGAAGCAGGAGGAGTTAATCCTGACAATAGTCGACAGGATGGAGAGGAGCAGGACTCCGACTGTATTACTTTCAGCGGCCAATGGTTTAGGCAAGACGAATGGGAGCACTAACATTCTTGGCAACATTATTTATGGTGCTCAGAATGGGTGGTTTTTACATAGGCCGTTTTTAGCGTGGAACAATCCGAAGGTAGCGTGGTATATAACGACAAAGACTGGCCTTACTGATGTATTAATTCCTGAGATAAAGAGGCTATTTCCTGCTGGCACATACGAGTTTTCCAAGATGGGTGCTGCGGTTGAGCGGGCTATACACTTTGAAAATGGTTGGGAGCTTAGGTTTTTTACTATGGACGTGGGAGTTGACCAGATGGAGTCTGCAAGTGTCGGGCTTATTATTATTGACGAGCCGGCTCCAGAGTCGATATGGAAGGCGGTAAAGTCTCGTGGTCGTATGGGCTGCTTGTATTTGCTGCCAATGACTCCGCTAAATGTTGAGCCTTATATCCTTGACGAAATAGATAGGAACAAGAACGACAACTTATATGCTCGTGTCACTGCAAGTATTTATGATGCGTGTGAGAAGCGTGGAGTGCGAGGGCACCTTGATCCTCAGATCATTGATGAGATGGTGGAGAAATATCCGGAGGACGAGAGGCAGGCTCGTGTTTATGGCGAGTTTATGTATTTCCGTGAAAAGATATGGACTGCGCTTGATCCTTCGATCCACTTTGTTAATCCTGAGGATTATCCGGTAGATTTTGCGAAGGACTATATTGTCCAGACGGTTGACCCTCATGACAGCAGACCATCAGCCTGTGTTTATGGTGCGCTCCAGCTTATTGAGCATAGCGAGGATTATAAGCGTAAGATACTTGAGGGCACTGCGTATCAGCAGGTGCGTAGAGTTATCTTTGCCGAGACCCCTCGTGACCAGAACCAGCCGTATTGGGAGATGTATAGGAGTATACGTCTTGATGAAGAGCCTCAGCAGTGGGCTGAGTATGAGGATGAGCTTGGCATATATGCTGTACACCGGAGAGTCATAGATAAGCGGTATGGCTTCCAGACTAAGCTAAGTAGCAACATTGCAAGTATTTACGCTAACGCTGGCAAGGAATTGAATTCAGCTTTCCACGGCAACAAGCGGTTTGTCTATGAGCCAAGCTATGATTTACGGTCTACGGACAGTGATGGTTTGGGCGAAATATCCTATGGTCACAACTTAGTTAACAAGGCTCTTGATTTGCTTGAGGATGGTAAACCGGGTTTGGTCGTATGGAATAATTGTTATCACACAAAGAATGGCATGACCCACTATATTCGCAAGCGGTTAACCAATAGGAACGGTAATGAAATAGCCGTGGGCGAGAGCAAGATTATTGAGAGATATAAGGACTTCAACGATGTTCTCCGATATTTTACGGCAGTAAATATGACAAAGAGTTATATCGAGCTAAAAAACGAGAGCGAAGAGAACGAGGTATCTAAGCGGAACAGAAGTGTTCCATATCACCAAGTAAATGGCAGTCGCAATATATATAAGGTATTGGGTCGCCAAATGAGAAAAGCGAGGCAATGATGACCTTAAAAGAGTTTTTGGAAAAGCGAGAGCGTGGGCTTAAGCGTAATCGTTTAGAGAATTGGCTTGACAGGCTTAACTTTGCCCAGATGGGCAGACAAGATTGGGATAAGCGAGCCATAATCTGCGACAGGATAAGGCATAACGACATACCGTTAATGGACGCCGGCAGCGAGTTGCCTGAGTTTACCGATAAATATTATCGTGATAACTGGATAATGAAGTCCAATGTGTGGAAGGAAAGCTATATCAGGGCTGCCGATATAATTGTTGAGCTTAAGAGCAGGGCGTCGACAGACATGGACGACAGAAATCGTGAGTTTCTTGAGATGGAGCTTAACTATACGATGGATGAGTTCGACATGATAAACGATACTCCTGACACTATCTCCGACTGGGTTTGGTATGGATACGGTGTGTCCTACCTACCGTGGAACACAATGAAGGCTGACAAGAATTGGCGCACCGGAGTCCCTGAGTTTCGCTATCACCCATGCAAGTCTTTCTGGGTAGACGAGAGTTCAAACCATAGTGGTTGGAAGAACCGGAGATGGCAATTTGCCAAGTTCCCCATTGACGCTGACGAGGCGAAGGAAATGTATCCTGAGCATGCAGAGAAGATAGTAGAGATAATGGATAATCCGGATCATGGTGACAGCGAACACAAGCGAGACCTATTTGACGTATATTTGTGTCAATATAAAAGTAATATCCGAGTCGATATGGTTGATGTGACGTGGATAGACGGTGGTCAAGAGCACGTGGAGCAAGTATTCTACAAAGAAATTGAAGACTATCTTGCAAATGGCTCGGAATTAACCGACCCTCCAGACAACATATACATAGGCGACAGATATACCATAGAGCGAGAGTGCTGGTTCCAGTTCTTCTTTAGTCCTGATATATCGGAAATGCTCACCGACATAGAGTATATTGGTGACAGGGGTCACTTCCAGATATTGTGGGGGATGAAGATGGGTAACGATGTTTACCCAACAAGCTGGACATATCTCTTGTCTGATCTTCTTGACATTAAGACGGTTGCTATGACCCTTGCCGCAGTTCAGGCTATAAAGAACGGAAACCCTATGCCATTGGTACAAGAGGGTGCTATAAAGAATATGCAAGAGTTCAAGGAGCAGCGCAACAGCCTTGATTATGTGGCGGAAATATCTGAGGACTGGGCAAGGATGCATCCCGGAGAAAAGCCGATATCCTTCGCTGAGGGCAGGTTTGATCCAAATGTAATGATGGTGCTGAACAATTATATCACTGAGGCGATAAAAACCAGCACCGGGGCGATAGACTCTGCACGTGGCGAAGCGCAATATTCTGGGCAGAGTGGAGTTCAAACAGCGCAGCTGCAATCCGCTGCCGCAATATACACAAAGCAGGATGAGCTTAGTTTCAGGGACTATCTCCGCCAGATGTCAGAATTGCTATTACAATATATTGGTGAATACCGCATATACGAGCACAGCCTCAGGGGCGTAAACGAGGTTGGCGAAGACGAGACCATGACCATAAATGAAAACAATATAGCTGATTGGGACTGGGAGTTATATTATCCGATACCGATTATAGAGAACACTCCTGAGACAATAAAGCAGCTGAGGCGTCAAGAGGCGATCCAGCTTAAGGGCATGGGAGCTATAAGCAATATCGATATGTTAAGGATGCTCGACTACCCCAACGCAATGCAGCTTGAGCAGAACCGGATAAACGAGAACAATATCATGCAGCTTGCTAAATTCCTCAATGACAACCCTGACATAATGAACGCAGTAATGTCTGGAGTTGGCAATACTGAGGGGCAGGGAGAGCCATCCGAAGAGAATAATGAGCAAGAAAATCAAAGAAATGAAGAAAACTCTTGACATAAAACACAATGGCTAAAGAATATACACAAATAAAGATGGAGCAATTCTTTGAAACTCCATTGGAGGAATAATGACGACACGTGACGAAGTAAGTCCCAACGGGAGCAATGGTAGTTCTCCCAATGACAACGTAGATACTGATATCAGAACTTTAGAGATTGACGGGGAGCAGTTCGATTTCCGTGAAACGGACGACAGCATTGACATTATTGTCCCCGACGATATGCCTGAAGAGAAGCGAACCAAGATTGAGAATAAAGCAGAGGAGTTCAAACATACCCTTGCCTCGGCAAAGCGGAAAGCAATGGAAGCAAACCGAGAGCGAGAGGATGTAAAGCGTGAGCGAGAAGAGCTTGAGCTTGAGCGAGAGCGGCTCCGCAAGGAAAAAGAATCCCTGCATTCTCTGAGGGGAAGTAACGTCACAAACGATAACGCCATACTAAAAGCGTTTGGCGTTGAAACGTGGGATGAGGTTTCACAGCTTCAGGTCGAGAACCCGGAAGGATATCACAGAGGGCTTGCCCGGTATAATGCCGAGATAGCAGCCCAGGATGCTTATAGCCGGCTTCGCAATGAGTCTCTTAATAAGACCATTATGGACGAGGGATACAACCCATCAACGGTAGCGGCGTTTGCAAAGGCAAAAGGTATAGCTAACCTTGATGTTGCATTTGACTATTATAAGCGAGTAAGTGAGAAGCCAAAGGGAATTAGCCTTGCTGATATACAGAAGAAGGCGGTGAAGATCGTTCCCAAGGGATCGGTTGAGCCAAAAGAATCTAAAAAAGCAATAGGACTCAGAGATCTGTATAAGGAAATAAATGACTAACCTCTGTGTCCACCAACATATGAGAGGTTAAAATGCCTAAATCTGGCTTAACATATGGCGTGGATATTACTTCACGCACACAACTGATTGACGGGCTCGATTCTCAAAGAGTATTCTTTGATGACGATGCGAAGCTCCACGAGCTTGAGCCATCAGCGAACCCGTTTCTAACCGTCCTTTTGGGGATGAAAACTGCTAAAAAGAAAGCCTCTGGCGATCTTGAAAGCTATGTAGAACATCGTGGTAGCTATATCAACGACCCGCTTTACTATGTAAAGGCGTCAGATACCACCGCTATCGCTGCACTTAATGCAAATGCGGCAGAATACAGTGGGCTGTCAGTATCGCTGACTCCCGCTGGCAATGCGATTAGCCCTCACCCGTTCAAAAAGGGCGACGTGATGATTCTTGTTGACACCGTTGACGAGACCAAGACCGCAACCATTATTATGTCGGATACAGACGACGACGACGAGATTAAGTTCAAGCTTTTGACTTCTACTCCGGGCTTTGACATTGTTGCTAATGCTGCAAACGCAACAAAGCTTTATCATGTTGGCAGAGCCTTTGCCGAAGGATCAGAGGAATCTGAGGCTCGCTACGAGAAGCCCGTAACCTGCTGGAACGAGATTGGCTCCTTCAAGGAAAGCTATTCAATCACAGACCAACTTGCCGAAAGTTCTCAAATCGTATATGGCAATGAGATGCTCAAGCAGCTATCATGGGCACAGATGCGCCTGCTTAAAGACGTTGACCGTATGCTTCTGTATGCTTCTCAGCGTATCAATGCAACCAATCCATTCGCAGCTCCAGGCAATTCTCCCCTGCTTAACGCAGATGGGGAGATAATCAGAACTTCTATCTCGATGGAGCAGGCTATCCGAGCTGGAGAAGCCGTTGGCATCGGAGGCAATCGCCTCTTCAAAATGACTTCGGCTACCGTAACCCCGGATATCTTCGACCAAAATGTGATCGATGCTACCAGATATGGAAGCAATCACCTCTGCTTCGCAGGGGCAGGATTTGTGGCGGCTCTTAGCTCAATGGCAAGACGCAACGGCCAATACAAGCTTGAGCCCGGCGACACGATGTATGGCATGAAGCTGAAGAAGTATATTACTCCTTATCAGGATCTTGACATCGTGATACACAAGGGGATGAAGGGACGCCTTGACAATGCTATGTTCATGGTTGACATGAATCAGATCCATTTGCGTCAGCTTATCCCGATGTATTCAAAACCGCTTGTCACCAATAGAACTGCCAAGAAATGGGAAATGAGATGGGATGTTGGACTTAGAGTCTATCTTCCTGAAGCCCATAGCCTGTGGTTCATGGTATAGGAGGAAAAGATGGCAAAGACAACTAAATCAGTCTCTCCGAGCATAGCAACCGTAACTGACGAAGCTGTAACTGCAGCGTCTAATGTAATCACCTCCGAGGCCTTCGAGACCGAGGGGATGGTTGGCAAGACAGTTCTTGTTCAGCCAGAGGTGACAACTCAGCTTACCCTTGTAAGTTCCTCCGCATTACTTGGTGTGACCATCCAGTATTCTATGGATGGTGTCAACTTTGTTGACTCACCCAAAACTGCAATCACGCCAGCCATTGCAACGACATCAACAGCCCTGACCACAGGGGCAAAGACGCCATACGTAGTCGATATGACCGATTTGCTTATGCCTTATGTTCGTGCGGTGTGGAAAGCATATGCATCTGACGGAACAACTTCCAAGAATATTACAGCAGGAGCTATCAAGACTACCTTCTGCTTTGGGCGATAACGCCTCCTCAACAGCACTAAGCCGGGGGAGAGTTTTCATCTCCTTTTCTCTCCCCCATATTTAAGGAGATATTATGACAAAGTATACATTCATCAAGGAGCGGCAAGAGTGTGGAAACATAGACGGCTGCAAATTTGTCGGCGACGTATTTGAAACCAACGATGAGGAAATAGCTGCAAGATTAAGGCAGTCAAAGACATTTAACAAAACGGTAAGGGAAATAAGCAATTCTACTTCCAAGAAAGAGGATAGCGATAGCGTTGTGGGATCAGACAATTATGACGACATGGACTATGCGTCTCTTGTCCAGATGTGCAAATCAAGGGGACTTCCCGCCAACGGGAAGAAGGTTGACATTATAGCCCGCATAAGAGAAAGCGACCATGAACATAAATAGCGTATATGCCAATGTGAGGCTTGCTGTCCCCGATGCAACATTGGTAGAAATGAATAAGTACCTTCTGGCAGAGATTGATGCGATTAATGCCAGCGGAATCGAGTCCATCCGCAAATATGAGATAGTTTACCCCGTAGGGTCCGAATACGGGACAGTATCCGAAAGAAAACATACGCAATCCTTCAATTATTATCCCACCGAAAAGTGCTTTATTCTTCCATCTGATGTTGTGCTTGTTGAGAAGATATTTTACTCTGGAAATCAGATCAAAGAGATGAACACGGCACAAATGGTAAGCGAAACGAATTATGGCTATTCATATTATATAACCAACACCGGAGAGATGTATTTATCTTTTGATCTTGCAGATGGCGAAACCATTATTATCATGGGGTCGTTTGGCGGGCACACCACCGATACTCTACCTGATAAATGGATACCATATCTATCAAATTCCATAATTGCAGGTCTTGTTTCGCATGAATATAAAGATCCTGATGCCTATGCGGTTTATTCACGCAAGGCTATGGATAGTAAGGCTTATACCGTAAGCCCTGCCACCCAAACAAAATATATGCGGAGAAACGGGAGGCTATACTAATGACAGTTACACAGCTTGCTGCCGAGATATGTAGTCGTGCCGGAGAGGGATACCAGAATTATACTGCTCGTGCCTTGGCTCACTTCAAGTCAGCCGTGCTTGCCCTTTTGAACACATCAATGTCCCCAGACGTTGACGCTCCAGGTCTTTGTGCTATATATGAGAATGAGAGCTATGATGTATCTGGCGGAATATTGCTATCAGCCATATATGATGCACTTAGCCTTACTGATGCAAGAATACTGTCAATAGAGGTGAAGGGAGAGCCGCTTGAGAGACTGAGTGCACAGCAGTATGCCGCATCAAAGCTGAGACCAGACATATTGATAAACGGCTCAACCTACTATCTTTACAGCAGTGAAGATGAAACGGGTGGGAAAATTGTTATACTTGATTATGACAGTGCAGAGGAGGTTCCCTTAGTAATACGTGCCATTGGATGGAGAGCAGAGCTGTCAAGCACGACAAGCGATATTAGCATTGAAAGCTATTTTTCTACGAATATGTTAGAGAAGGCGATCATGCTGTCCACGGAAGAGCTAAAGCGGGAAATAGCGGCATGATAAAAGCCATAGATATATCAAAGGGCATGAACAACGTTGCCGATGTACACCTCATGAACGATGGGTATGCCGCAGAGATAACCTGCCTATATCTTGACGAGAGTGGAGTGTGGAAGGATATACATAAAGCCAAAGAATTGCTTGACTTAAGTGGGACACATTTTGACGACGCTGTCAGGGTAGCCAAATGGAAGCCCTACGCTTTACCGACATCTTGCATTGATGATTATGTGTATGTAGTAATCAACTCGTCTGGAAGAGTTATGCTGGTATGGCGAACTGTGGCAACTCCAGAGGCGTGGGATACCAAGACGGTATTTACCGGAGTGGATGATTCCGCTTATGTTTACACGCTGGACGCAACACAGTTTCTTTTTGTTGATGGCATCAACGGACAGCGCGCAAAGCGCATAGTCATAGAAACCGATGGAAGCATAGTCGGTTCAGATACGGGTTCGACGCCTCCGACAACCAGACCAATATTTGAAAACGTAGTATTAACAAGCGAAAGGGACGTTGGCACTCGCATAAAGCGTGGGCATTGCCTTGCCATCTGCTACACATATGTAAACGACAGAGAGGAAGAGAGCAATCCTTCGCCTACCCTTATATTAGACAGTGTGCAAAGGCAGGCGCGTGGGCACTTTTCTAAAGATGGGGAGATATACTATTACCCTATTACTGGCGGCGAATATGTATATACACAAGAATTAACTGGGTCAATAGATAGCATACTTTTGACCGTCCCGATAGACAGCGCTTCCGTTAAAAGGGTGAACATATATCTGTCTGACGTAAATGGAGTTGAAGCAATAGCCCCATTAGCGGAGATGAGGTTAGCCTTGTCCAGACCAATATATGGTTCCCCAGACACAAAGAGTATATCTGTTAACGTGCCCTTATCTGATTTAGAGGTGAGCCACGACAATAACGTTTCTACTAAGGGTGACACAATTACTTTAGTGGATGGTGTAACGTATGTTGGGAACTCGGTGCAAGGCACTCCGCTAATTGATAGTGCTGAGAGGATATGGGAATTGCGCATTTTTAATGCCAACAAGTATAACTATGTAAACAGATTTATAACGATAGACTTATACGATGAATCCGGCACACGCCCCAATGACGCACTGTTTCTTAAGGGTCTTGACTGGGATAATCAGGACATGAGCAAGATAAGGCTCTATGATGACGATATGATAACTCCTCTTGAGGTGTACTACTATCCTTTGGATAGTGTCATCCAGCTACATCGTCCGGTCACGGCATCATACGATGCAACTGCGGCAAGTGTTTACGTCCCTTCGTCTGGGGCGAACAAGCTCTTCCTTAAGGCAAAGCAAGCAGGGACGGTAGGTAACTCTCTCACCGTTTCGTCTGGTGTTATCCCAACACAAGCATCAATCGCCTTTGAGAATGATGGGTATATTCTGCTTGAGAGCGTGGGAGACAATTATAACATGGTCCTTACCATAGAATCTGTTGCTCCATCACAATCATTGGACATGAATATAGATACATCGAATCCTGGGATATGTTCAATTAAGATAGTGGCAGAGACAGATACCGGTGGGAACATACTGTCAACCTTAGACGATATTGTGGATATAATAACTGGGTATCCATCTTATGATGACTACGTGACCATAGTAGACCAATCTTCTAACTCCAGCGCATTACTGCTTAGTCAGCCAACTATTTATGCCAAGTCTCCCTTACTGGCATATGCTGAAAAGATCGGCACTGATACAGTGCTTATGTTGCCCTATGACTCCGAGACAGAGTTATTCACGTCAAGATTTATTGATGTGCACAATGCCATAATTAGCTCACAAGACGTAGACATAGCATCAGAAATAGTTGAAGGGACAGAGTATGGTGCAACATTTGAACCGTTCACTCAGGCACTATTATCAGGCGGAACTGGAAGCGCATCGGCACAGGATATTGATGTGCATTGTAGATGTTTATCAATGATAAGAGGGTGCGTGATACCGTCTAATATAGAGAAAACGTTATATCTCGTAGAGCATAAGCAAGACCCCAAAAACGAGGGAAGGTTTATTGAACTGATCAATGGCAATGCAGGTGATAATCAGATAGATATTGGTGATTTTTATAGAGAAAAGCTAATACACAACCCCATACAAGACATAGACACGGTTGTAGTTTCCCAAATGCATGAAATAGAGGGGGAAACTACAACCGTGTCTATGTCTTGTATG
>ENA-UOOK01005520-UOOK01005520.1-fermentation-metagenome-genome-assembly--contig:-NODE-5520-length-12670-cov-2.796829_pt1 | contig 12670 bp, 9 predicted proteins | sample MGYA00245777_ERZ724023 | MGnify/ENA primary metagenome ERZ724023 (study PRJEB28704, sample SAMN03018312) | fermentation metagenome | biome: anthropogenic terrestrial biome; feature: soil; material... | reverse complement strand
GTCTTTTATTTGACGAGTAACGCAATCGGTCGGTATTTTTTCCAATAATAAATTCTTTTTCTTTTGCCCGAAAAAATTATCATTAACATGCTTAATATATGCTTCTACATCAAAGATTTTATGTTTACTCGTTTGTTGCGTTATATATTCCCATGCAGTCCGATTACTTTTTTCTTCGTTTATATTTGATTCGCATATTACTTTGTTTGCCATTGAATCGTCAAAAAAACGGGCTTTTGGAATAATATGGTCTATGTCATATTCTCTTGTATCAAACAGTTTTGACAGAGGAATAGGCTTGTTTGTATAAGGAGAGACACACTTTTGCTCTTCCCATATTCTCAAACGTTGGATCTCATCTTGGGTAGGTGATTTTATGTCTTTAAATTTAGGATAGTCTTCGGTACTTTGTTTACTCCACAATTTGTATTTATCTATATTTGTAGAAGAGGCTTCTTGATTAAGCTCTATTAAACGCTGCTTTATTGAGTCGTTTATCTTTTTATTTTTGATTTGACTTTTATATATCCGCTCACGCTCTACGGCACTATTTTTCAACTCGCGAGCCAACTCAACACGTATTTCCAATTCCTGCGGATTAAATTTATATTGTTTCCAAATAGCCTTTATTATTTGCATGGTTTCATTTGTAATTTGCTCAACAATAGGGTTCCGCAAATTTCGCTCGGTGTAAACAATATCGTGATAGTTTGTAATAGAAGGTTTAATTTTCGTATTTGAATGACTGCCATAAACCAACGAAGTTGCAAAAGCGTACATCATTCCACCTTTTTCTATCAAGTCCGAATTATTATACAGATAATCAACCATATACAATTCGGTTGAATCATCTATCTCTCCTGTGTTTATTGTGTTGACTATTTTATTGTATTTATCAATTGAAGCAGCAGATAATTTCTCATTGGAATAATACTTGCCGCTTTTCATTAAAGGCAAAATATTATTGATAGCCTTTACAGATAGGCTTTTATATTTTTTGGTAAAACTTATTTTTTGTGCCAGATTCAAAGATAATTCAGTCGCAATTTGTTTATCAACATATTGGCACAAAGTATTAATTAGCGATTTAACATTATCACTATCAACATCATATTCATTCCCTGTTTTGTAATAAAGTATATTCCAAATTTCACTAATAATATTAGTATTTTTATTTTCTAATTCTTCGGCATAGGCACCTAAAATCTTTCGTATAGAAATATTGGTATCACAGCCTTTTAACTTTGCTTTTACATTAAGTCCATTCAAATATTCTGTTTTGTCATCTTTCAGTTGAACAATTTTGGCGACTTCGCCAAAGCCCAACTGTTTCTGAATCTGTAATTTATCATAAAGAGCCTCTCTTTGTTCATCTGTAAGGTATCTATCTTTATATTTATAAACTTCCTTCTTTTTACGCTCATCAAAAACTTTCTGTTTTGAAGTGACATAAAGGTTGTTGATTTGTTGCCAGCAGCGAAATTCTTGAAAAATAGGATTTGATTCAGGCGTAACTTTTTCATCTTTTTCAAATTGGCAATTAGCAATTAAATCAGTTTGTGGTTTCAACGGACGTTGATAATAAATTATTTGATTTCTTATTATGTGGTATAAGCCTTTTTCTATTGCTTCATTTCTCAGTTTTATTTGATTTTCGCCATTACCGGGATACAAATAGTTTGTGATACGTTGAAGTGATTCTTTTGAACATAATTTCAGGACATCAAAATATTGAGACTGAGTTTCCCATATAGCGTCAAATTCCTCTTGATAACGCTTGCGTAAAATTACTCGATTTCTGATTTTTGTCCATTGATTTTCTTTCAAATCATCTAACAACAATTCACCGATATAATAATGTTTGTATTTGTTCCTTTCATTTAACGTTTCTTCCGTTTTTTCCATTTGCTTTCGCCAATTTGTCTTTTGCGGCAATGCAAATGTTATCGTTTCTCCCTTTTTTGTCCTTTTTATTCTTATTTCTAATTCTTCATCTTTATCTTTTTCCAATGTCTGCAATTCTGTTTCACCTCTATATTCCTTATCATCACTTATAAGTGTTACAATATATTTTGGTAATTCTTGTCCCTTATTTATTCCACCTTTAACCTTAAAAATATAGTCTGATTTTTCGATGTCGGTAATCAAACATTTTGCAGTAAACACCTCGTATTTTTTATTTTCTTCATCCTCAACATTTTCAGCCTTTTTATTTTTTTCATCATTTCTATTTCCACCTGCATAACCGCGTAATTGATTGAATTGGTATAAAATTTTACCCAAATCACTTAAATTATCAACTTTGTTGTGTATAGCATTTACTCGCTTTTCATAATATGTTTTTGAAGTTAGTTGTAGTGAATTCTTTTTTATAGGCTCTAATACTAAATCCTGCAAATGGTTAGAATCCGGAAAACCATCGGCATATTCATCCGTTAACTTTCCTTTTTCATCACGCACCTTATGCCTCACAATAAATTGTTCAGGAAGCATTCCAAGTTCATTTAAAACAAACAGCAACTTATCCCGACGTTGTTTGTATCGTTTATTTCCCTTGCGTGCAGTACGTTTTGCTCGCCTATCGGCATTTTTTGTTATGCCTGCTCCCTTTTCATAACTAATTTTGTCTGCTCCCATTGGGATAATCCGGCTACCCATTCCTTCAATAGTTGTAGGAGTTCCATCTTCATTCGCATTAACCACCGCCCATCCGATGCTGTTGGTACCTAAGTCGAGACCTAAAATCTTTTTCATAGTCTATTCTGTTTAATATTAATTCGACTATAAAGTTAAGAATAAAAATTTATTTTACGGAATTATTTGATTACTAATAAAAAATACCTATCTTCGCAGAACAAATTTTAAGCAAATCACAATAAGGATTATTCCGTTGTGAAAACATTTAAGACGGGGCAGCTTGCTGTCTCGTCTTTTTTAGATAAAATATACTCAGGTTAATATGATTTTCCCTCTAATTTTTACCTATATGTGACAAAAAAATAGAGATTTAGATAAAACTCAGCGAGTTACTAAATCTCTATTTAATTTATTTTCAGAAAGATACGTTTCCGACTACCGGTCCGTTTTATTTCACCGCATTTGCAATGTCATATACCGGCGAGTCTTCGCGGATCAGACCTTTGAGCCGATCGTATGAAAGAAACAGTTTTGGTGAGCCAAGTGCATAATAACCAAGTGCATAAGAGTCATACATAAAATAAATACCATCATCTGTGATTGCAAAATGTGTCTGGCCATTCCATGTGTTATTTCTGATTCCGGCAATATTCGAAGCATCATCACTATTTCTCAACTCTTCATTAGTCTTCAGATATTCTTCAATCAGCAGATCTTTAAGCGGTTCTGCATCAGATACAAATACATCATCAGAAGTCAACATCCTCCCCTGCTCCAGATCGAACAATACTCCCGTGTACCAAGTCGTCCCATGAGCACCCCCGGTATAACCATAACCATCTGTTTGAAACTGGATTAATCTGTCATTCTGAAAACAGATCGTATCTACGATATAAATTTTCCATGAAAACAGCCCTCCAACCATTTCATCACAATCACCGATACATGCATCAATTTCATTCAAATAGTCCTGGCGATTAGCCTGGATGAATGTATCAAAAGCAGCCTCCGGTTCCATTCCCGGATACATGCCACTAAAGAAAGACTCCACCAGAGCATTCTGCATCACAGGTATCAGCGCCTCATCAACCCCTGAAACAGGGTACGTAAAATGAAGATTGAAACCAATTCCGTGCACAGCATCTTCTGCAGGATGGAACTTTTCGATAACTTTTTCAGATTTGAAAACCTCATTGCACGTAAGCGTCTTAAACTGCACTTGAGGCTTATCACACGAACAAAGTAACAGACTTGTTACTGCTACGATTCCTAAAAACGACAAAGATTTTTTCATATTTATATAATTTGATGGTTTATTTACATACAAGACAATCTTCAATTTTTGTATTCATTGTCGAATCTGCTAACTAAATTTCCACTTGTAAAGATACAAATTCCATTCCCTTTGTCCAATAAAAGCTCTTTGTATTTAAATTTCAACATACATAAATGGATAAAAGCTATCAATAACTACATTGAGTGTCTGCGAACGAAAACGCCCTCCGGATGCCTCTTCCACCTGTCGCTCAGCTATCGTTATATAGATCATGCTGATTGTTAATAATGAAATATACTATTTATAATATGCTTATTTACAAATATTTATGCTCTTTAACTAAAATTTATAGTCAAGTAATTAAATTTTTTAGTTGCATAATTAAAAAATATAGTTACATTTGCAGCGTGAAAGTTAAAACGTTTATACAATGAAAAGACTTACTAATAAAGAGAGTGAAATAATGGAATTTTTCTGGCAATCCGGTCCGATGTTCGTCAAAGATCTGGTAGCCTTGTATCCCGACCCCAAACCACACTTCAACACCATTTCCACAATGGTAAGGATCCTTGAAAGCAATGGATACCTTTCTCACAACGTATATGGCAACACATACCAGTACTACTCTGTCGTTTCAAAGGAAGAATACGGCAAAAACGCCATCAGCAGCATGGTTTCCAATTTCTTTGACGGATCTTATCTTGATGCGGTCTCCGCTCTTGTCAAAGAGGAAAAAATCTCCATCGACGAACTCAAAGAACTTATCAACAAGGTTAACTCATCCTCAAAATAATGAATGCACTTGCCATACTTATTTATCTGCTGAAAACAGCTGTCATAATGGCGGTCTTCTATATGTTTTATCGCCTGTTGCTCAGCAAGGAGACATTTCACCGTGTAAACCGGATTGTGTTGCTCGCGACAGCTGCAATGTCATTCATCCTCCCCTTCTGCATCATCACTATCGAAAAAGTGGTGGAAGTCCCTATCTCTAAAGCCGTAACTCAAACCGAAACAGCAGCAGACACAGTGTCGAAAATAGCCGAAAAATCTTCCCTCTGGCCTGAAATCATACTCGGAATCGTTGCAATGGGAGCCATATTTGTGCTTTTCAAGACTTTCCGTTCAATACATAAGGTACTATCCCTCATCAGACACTCACGCAAAGAGATCGGGAAAGACGGCACTGAAATATATGTCACTTCGGAGCCTGTCTCCCCTTTCAGCTGGATGTCCTACATAGTCATTTCTGAAAATGATTTCCTTTCTTCCGAAAATTGCATGGCAACTTCGGCAGATGGCTTGAGCGAATCCGCGCTTGATGAAATAATCCTGCATGAGAAGGCCCACATTGCACTCAAACACTCATACGACATCCTATTTACAGACATTCTTACCGCTTTCCAATGGTTTAATCCTGCAATGTGGATGCTTCGCAGCGACCTGAGAGCCATCCATGAATATCAGGCAGATGACCGTGTACTTAAAAGCGGCATTAATGCCGGACAATACCAACTGTTATTAATCAAAAAGGCCGTTGGAAACAATTTCTATTCAGTTGCCAACAGTTTTAATCATAATGTTCTTAAAAATCGTATTACAATGATGTTATCTAAAAAATCTTCATCCGCAGCACTTTGGAAAGTGCTATTTATCATTCCTGTCATCGGGATAACCCTTATGACCTCCGCTAAGACCAAAACCACCTACAAGGATGCCGAAGCCTCATATAACAAAGAAGCCGAAGCAGGTATCGCATCAGCAGACTCTGTTATCTATTATGTCAATGACGTAAAGGTCACCAAAGGAATCGTTGATGCTCTGAACCACAACATGATATCAAACATTAATGTTGATAAGTCAAATGGCAGAAAAGAAGTTCGCATCAACCTCAAACCTGAAGTGAAGGTGACACAAAATGTCGAAGTCATAAGTTACGGCGACAAGTCCGACAAAATTGATGCATCGGAAATAGAAACTATTATAATCAACAAGTCCGACAAAGTCAAAATGTCTGAAAGCAAATCCGTTTCTATCAAAACGTCTTCCGATGGCTCAGATGATAATGCCACTATTACCATTAATGTTACCAAAGACGGAAAGGACCTCCTGAAAGGGGATTTTCGATCAGTAACAATCAAAGCCACAGAAGGTTCGGATAATGAAAACGTACAAATTTTCGTTGATGGCAAAAAAATCACCGACAAGGAGATGCAGGCAATGGATCCGGACAGTATCTCTTCAATTAATGTCAACAAAAAAGAGAAAGAATCGATAGTCGAAATTACTACCAAAAAATAAATTTTCACATCTTCAAACAGAGGAATCGGGCCCGCAAAGCCCGATTTGTTTGCATATACCGACTTGCTATTACATATACAATATTATTTGCTAAATTTGCACCCCTTTTCGGACAAACGGACCTTAACATTTGAAAACAATACGATTAACAAACAATATCACAGAGATGGCTCATTTCGACACTACTCCTTTTGACTGGTTCAATTTTGTCGCCCGGGAGTGCAACTCCAATGCACTGATCCAATTTGTACTGAAAACAGATAACAATCTTAGTATAAATACATTACAACAAGCACTGAATTGCTGTATAATAAGAGAGCCGATTCTGGGATGTATTTTTGACAAGAACGAGACCATCCCGCAATGGAAAGAACAACCATTCGATATTCAGCAATTATGCAGATCTATCGAATCCGATGACTCTGAAAAAGAGATCAAGCTCGCCCTTGGAGAAAAGATTGATGCAGAAAGAGATTGCCCTCTCAAACTGATAATGGTCAAAAGCGGCAACAACACATTTTTAGTGATAAAGACACATCACGCCCTTTGTGATGCAGGAGGTGCACTCGAATTTGTACGACTGCTTGCCGAAATGTATTGCGAAGTTGAAAAGAATCCAGATTTCAGACCGCAGGAGGTTGCATCCCGCCGTGGAACCGAATCATTTTACCGCCATTTCGCCGTTACCGACAAAGCTTCAAGATTCAACCCTTCCCTGCTTGGCGATATGACTGCCACATGGGGAACTACGATAGGAGATTTATCTGCAGAACAGCAGTTTGACTACCGTACTATCCGATTTTCCGAAGAAGAGGTGGACAATATCTTCAGATTTGCCAAGGCTCATGGCAGTTCGATAAATGCCGTTGTCACAGCAGTTTATCACCGCGTTCTATGTTCATTGCTAAAGGTTTCCGACAAGACGAAAGAGATCCAATTTTCAGCCAATCTGCGAAAATACACAGATCAAACCATTCCGAACACCATTTGCAATCTCTCAAATCTGTTCAACATACAGCTCCCTACACACTGTGATTTTGCACAACTTGTCAGAGAGGCGAAAAAGTCGATTGACAAGGTAACAGACCCTGAAATCATACTACAGACAGTACTTGGCTGCGAATTGATGTCAACAGACTACAATTCTCTTGCCGACTGTTACAAAGCCGATTGGGAGAGTATCAAGACCACAGGGCTCTGCACTCCTATGATTGCCAACATCGGTAGGCTCGATAATGCTCCGATAGGACAACCAGACAGCGACACGAATGCCACGACAAACCGGCAGGACAGCGACACGTCTCGGTTCGGCAGCAGCCGCATCGAAGATATGTATGTGGTCTCCCCTGCATTCGTTTCACCATCGTTTATGCTGTCGGTGAGCACATTCCATAACAAAATGACTCTTTGCGCGGCATACATGAAGCCATCACTCAAAGAGTCATTTGTAACATCACTGCTCGAACAGATGTACCGGCTGCTAACGACACGTGGGTGACGGGTTTTTCCGAATGCAGCACGTGACAAATGCACGTGTACCGGCTGCTGACAACAAGTGTACGATAAAGTCTGACCGGAAAAGTCCGTTCGGGATTACTCCAAATGACTGCCATTAACGATTATCATCGACTGTCAACACCCAAGATGGTCAATCACGCCGGCCGTCAGGCTCTATTTTCAGAGAGGCAGCTCTCCCAATTCGTCGCAATTGACAGATTGGATGAGACGGCTCCCTTCAGAAGTCAGTGAAAAGCACATCTTCCGTTTGTCATTCTCACAAAAAGTCCTTTCAATCAGTAACTTATTTTCAAGAGAGGCAATAACTTTTGAAGTATTTGAATGAGAGAGACCGAGCAGTTCGCTCAACTCCCCTGAAGTGAGAGTGCCATGATCCGATTTTAAGAGAGAACAGAGAATCATACCCTCATTTAAGCAAATACCGTAGCGTTCGACAAATCTCTTTTCAAACGCTGCGATATTATGCTGGATTTCTCTGATTTTACAAAGTCTTTCCATGATCAGATTATTATTTTACAAGTAAGACCTGCTCAATTGCCTTCTTCAAATCAGCCTTGCCAAGTGCCCCCATAGCCATTTGAGGTTGTCCTTCCATAGGCACGAACAAAAGTGTCGGAACTGAACGAATGCCGAAAGCTCCGGCAAGCTCCTTTTCTTTGTCGGTATCTATCTTGTAGATTACCAATTTGTCCCCATATTCTGCCGCAAGTTCTTCAAGTACAGGCGAAAGCATCTTGCATGGACCGCACCATGTAGCATAAAAGTCTATTATTGCAGGTTTCTCACCAAGGTATTTCCATTCAGTGGGATTTGTCTCATAATTCACCACTTTCTCTAAAAATTGTTGTTTTGTCAAATGAATTGTTGTCATTATCGTATCGTTTAATTTGTTTGTATTATCCGTTGTATCAGAATTATTATTGGCATTTGCACAAGAGTTCAAAGCGGACATCATAGCTATCAGAATTATTAATCTTTTCATCGTATAATTATATAAAGAGGTTTACATTAGCATTTTCGGCGCGTTCCATGTAAGTAGCAACGCCACCTACAGTTACACAATCGAGCAGTTCTTCTTTCTTCACACCCATCACATCCATCGACATCTGGCAGGCTATAAATTCCACACCATTATTGACGGCCTGCTGGCGTAGCTCCTCAAGAGAAGCAATATTCTTACGTTTCATGATAAGCCGCATCATCTTGTCACCCATTCCGAACATGCTCATTTTTGAAAGATGGAGCTTGCGTGAGTGAGACGGGAGCATCATGGAGAACATCTTTCCAAAGAAATCTTTTTGAACATGAGGCTTTTTTCTCTTCTTTATCACATTCAGCCCCCAGAATGTGAAGAAAATGGTAGTCTTATGACCTGTCGCGGCAGCTCCGTTGGCAAGAACGAATGTCGCGAGAGCCTTATCAAGGTCGTCGCTGAACATGATCAGCGTCTTGGCCTTGTTATCGCATGACGTCGTGAGAGCGCACTCCTTATCTCCCCCTTTTTCAACCACCACTTTGAATTTCCCTTTCTCCTCACTCATAGAGACATACTTGTTGCCGGTAGTATTGCACCATGCCTGAGAATCTCTTGCAAAACCGGGGTCGGTTGCAACTATCTCGAGACGGTCCCCTTCAGATGCACTATCGACAGCTTGTTTCAGTTTCATAATCGGTCCCGGACATTGCAATCCGCATGCATCAATTTTTAAAATTCTGACATTCGAGGCTGCTTTCAAAGCAGCAGTCGGTGTTGACGTTGGTGTCTGCGCCGGTGTTGACGTAATCGGAGCCGTTGCCGCAGAATATGTCTTATAACCTCCGGTAAGGTTCTTTACATTCTTGAAACCCTTTGCTGTCAATATCTTGAGCGCAAGATATCCACGTAATCCTACAGCGCAGAAAAGATATATCTCCTTATCGTCCGGTATTTCAGAAAGTCTGTCCCTTAAATCATCGAGAGGAATGTTGACCGCACCCGCTATGCTCCCCATCTTGAATTCTTCCTCAGTACGTACATCCAGCAAAAGCACCTTATCAGGGTCGGCAGCAGCCATCTCTCTCCATGTAACAATCGGCATTGTCCCGTTTATCACATTAGAAGCCACATAGCCTGCAATTGCGGCCGGGTCCTTTGCCGATGAATATGGAGGAGCATACGCATGCTCTATCTGCATGAGATCATATACAGTCCCGTTGTGCTTGATGATGGTCGCGATTTCATCTATACGCTTATCAACACCATCAGCCCCGATACACTGTGCACCATATAATTGTCCAGAATGAGGATTATATACAAGCTTGATTGTCAATGGATAGGAATCAGGATAATATCCGGCGTGTGAAGCAGAATGAGTAGTTGTACTCGCATATTCAATCCCCAGTCGTTTAAGACGTTTCGCAGCAAGACCGGTAGCCCCGGCTGTCAGATCGAACACCTTGGCAATCGATGTCCCGATCGCCCCTTCGTATTTAACCTTATTTCCGAATACCATATTGTCTGCAACGATCCTCCCCTGTCTGTTCGCCGGATTTGCCAGAAAATTAAGATAAGGTATTCCTGTCAGAGGATGCGGATATTCAATAGCATCACCCACAGCATACACATCAGAAACAGATGTTTCAAGAAACTCATTTACCAGGATACCACCCGCTTCACCGATTTTCAGTCCGGACTTCTGTGCCAGAGTCGTATTTGCCCTGACCCCGATTGAGAGAATCACCATGTCGCTCTCAATCTCTGTTCCGGAGGTGAGATGGAGGACAACCTTGCTACCATTCTTAGAAAAGCTTTCAACACCCTGCTTCAGGTATAGCGACACTCCTTTGCGGAGCAGATGCTGATGAACATGTGATGCGATGGAATAGTCAAGCGGAGCCATCACCTGGTCTCCCATCTCGACAATAGCGACACGTGCCCCGATATTGTGAAGATTTTCGGCCATTTCAAGTCCTATAAAGCCGCCGCCGACCACGATGGCGCTCTCAACCTTCCGAGTTGAAATAAAGTGTTTGATGCTATCTGTATCATCTACATTCCGAAGTGTGAAAATCGCGTCGTTTTTTATCCCTTTCAAAGGAGGACGTACAGGAACGGCTCCGGGAGACAAAAGCAGCTTGTCGTATTTTTCAAAATATTCTACGCCTTCCTCCTGCCTTACCCTCACTTGCTTTGATTCAGTATCAATCTCGATGACTTCACTCTGAATCCTCACATCTATATTAAATCTTTTCCCGAAAGATGAAGGTGTCTGTACAAAAAGTTTATCCCTGTCCGTAATCGTACCGCCTATATAATAAGGCAGTCCGCAGTTGGCATAAGAGATATATCTTCCCTTTTCAAAAAGGATGATCTCTCCGGATTCGTCAATTCGTCTGATTCTGGCAGCTGCAGTTGCTCCGCCTGCTACACCACCAATTATTAAGTACTTCATATTATATATTTATTTTCCATCATTAATTATTTCCACAAGAAACAATATGCAAATATAGTACCATTTTCCAAAAGAACAAATTTCCAATGGAAAATATTTGCAATAATCGAATCAACCGTACATTATTTTTTGAATTAGTCATATCTTTGCAAAAAAACAATGCACTGGTCTCTCATATTGTTAGGATTTATTGCCGGAATTTTTTCGGGCGCCGTGGGTTTTGGCGGAGGAATGATTATTCTTCCCATCATCACCTATTTTTACGGAGTTGAAGTTGCAGTTCCTATCTCGACCATAGCCCAGCTGATGAGTAATCTTTCAAAAGTGGGAATGGGATTTAAGGAGATTAAATGGAAGCAGGTGGGTATGTTTCTTATTCTGGCCGCCCCGTTTACAGCTTTGGGTGCTCTCGGTTTTGCTAAAGTTGACAAGCAGCTGATGACTAAGATATTGTGCGTTTTTCTAATCATTTTTGCAATACTTAAACTGACAGGTAAGTTCAAGTTGCCTCAAAAGAGGGGAACCATGTTGATCGGAGGCGGCATTACGGGGCTTATCAACGGATTGCTCGGCATTTCGGGACCGCTCAGCAGTGCTGTATTTCTAACCCTCGAACTCGCCCCTGTAGCCTATATTGCTTCGGAAGCGGCAGCTGCCTCTGCCATGCACATTATCAAGACTATAGTTTATGGAAAGCTCAACCTGATGAACGGCAACATATTTCTTGTCGGATTGTGTATCGGGGCAGCAATGATTATAGGCAATTATATTGCGCTTAAAACTATCAAAAAGGTCAAAAACAAGTTATATCAGCGAATTGTGGTTGTGGTGATGATTGGTGTCTCAATCTGGCTCTTCTTTTCCGTATAGACTTTGAATTGTCATGGAAAATTAATATTTTGTCATAAATTTGTATTTATCAATTAAAATCTGAAAAAATGAAAGAAAATTGGAAACCGGGAACCATGATATATCCTCTGCCTGCCGTACTTGTCAGTTGTGGAGAAACTCCCGAAGAGTATAACATAATGACCGCTTCATGGACCGGCACTATATGCAGCGACCCTCCGATGTGCTATATTTCTCTTCGCAAAGAGAGACATTCTTACGAAATCATCAAAAGAACAGGCGAATTTGTAATAAATATCACCACAGAAGAGCTTGCACGCGCCACAGATTGGTGCGGAGTCCGTTCAGGAAGAGAGTATAACAAATTTGAAGAGATGAAGCTCACCCCTGCCCCTTCACTGCATCTGAAAGCTCCGATTATTGAGCAATCCCCTATCTCAATAGAATGTAAAGTAAAGAATATCATTGAACTCGGTTCTCACGATATGTTTATGGCAGATGTTGTGAATGTTCAGATCGACAGTAAATACATAGATAAGAGTACAGGCAAATTCGATCTTTCAAAAGCGGCTCCATTAGCCTATTCACACGGAGAATATTTTACTCTCGGACAATATATCGGCAATTTCGGATGGTCTGTCAAATCGCGTAAAAAATA
>ENA-UOOK01005519-UOOK01005519.1-fermentation-metagenome-genome-assembly--contig:-NODE-5519-length-12673-cov-3.904184_pt1 | contig 12673 bp, 9 predicted proteins | sample MGYA00245777_ERZ724023 | MGnify/ENA primary metagenome ERZ724023 (study PRJEB28704, sample SAMN03018312) | fermentation metagenome | biome: anthropogenic terrestrial biome; feature: soil; material... | reverse complement strand
GTGCATTACGATATAGCGAAATGGTGCATTATGGCATAGCGAAATGGTGCATTATGATATACCAAAATAGTGCATTATGGTAAACCAATATTCACTATAGCATAAAGTCCTATGAACTATAAAGATAATCTATGTGTGCCATCCAGTTCTGTAACATAACAGATTAAGAAAGATAATACAAGGAAAATCATTAAAAACAAATCCTATAGGAGTTAAAAAAGGATCATTTATTCGTTACAAATTCTGGTTCTATACGTTATAAAATAAAGATTAAAGGTCAAATTGAAAAATATGAAGAGATTAAAATCAATTTTTGCAGTTTGCTGCTTGACATTGACCGCAACGTCAGTTTATGCACAGTATCCTCAGATTACTGCTTCAGCTCAAGCAAAGTTTGACTCTTTGCAGGCTGCCTGGACAGTTCATTCTGATTCAGCCTGGGCAGTAGCATTCCCTATTGTAGAAAAGGAAGCTATGCAAGGACGCCCTTATGTACCTTGGGCTTTCCGTCCGTACGATTTGAGACAGGCTAGGATTCCTTCTTTCCCCGGAGCTGAAGGTGGAGGTATGTTCACCTTTGGTGGGCGCGGAGGCAGAGTGCTTACTGTGACAAATCTTCAAGATAGTGGCTCAGGATCATTCCGTTGGGCTTGTGAGCAAGGTGGTGCACGTATTATCGTATTTAATGTCGCTGGCATCATCAGATTGAAAACTCCTGTTATTGTACGTGCTCCTTATGTCACTATTGCCGGTCAGACAGCTCCTGGTGATGGCGTATGCATTGCCGGACAGTCTTTTCAGGTAAATACCCATGATGTGATAGTCCGTTATATGCGTTTTCGTCGCGGTAATACTGATGTCTGGTATCGTGAAGACTCCTTTGGTGGTAATCCTGTCGGAAATATCATGATAGACCATTGCTCTTGTGAATGGGGATTGGATGAGAATATTTCTTTTTATCGTCACATGTTCAGTCTGGGAGATAAATTTGGAAATCGTAAGGAGCCGACAGTTAATGTAACTATTCAGAATACTATCTCTGCTAAGGCTCTGGATACTTATAATCATGCTTTTGGCAGTACAATCGGTGGAGAGAATACTACTTTCATGCGTAATATGTGGGCTGATAATACGGGACGTAATCCGTCGATCGGATGGGGAGGTGTATTTAATTTCATCAATAATGTGGTCTATAATTGGTACCATCGTACAGCAGATGGAGGTGAATACAGTACTATGTCTAACTTCATTAATAATTATTATAAACCGGGACCTGTTACTCAAAAGGATAAACCGGTTGGTCATCGTATTGTTAAATCTGAAAGTCGTAGTGTCAACCTTTTCCCTTACCCACAATATGGGCGTGTCTTTGCTTCAGGTAATATTATGGAAGGTGATGAGGCTGTAACTCGTGATAACTGGAATGGCGGTATACAAATCAATGATGCAACAGATACGATTCCAACTTTAGTAAAGGCTATGATGTGTTCCAAGGAGCCCTTTGTGATGCCGTACCTTTCTATCATGCCTGCTCAACAGGCTTATAATTGGGTTCTGGATCATGTTGGTGCAACCTTGCCTAAACGTGATTTGGTAGACCAGCGTGTTATCGATGAAGTTCGGACCGGAAAAGTGTATTATGTGAAAAAACTTCCGAAGAAAAATCCTTATGGTGATTTATGGGGTCTGTCTCCTAAGTCTCAGGCTAAGGACGGTACTTTCAAGTATCGTCGTTTAGGTAATGATTCTTATAAGCAGGGTATCATCACGGATATCTGTCAGATGGGGGGATATCCTCTTTATAAAGGTAAATCTTATAAAGATTCTGATGGTGATGGTATGCCCGATGACTGGGAAATTGCTAATGGGTTGAATCCAAATGATCCGAGTGATGCAAATAAAGACTGTACGGGTGATGGATATACTAACATTGAGAAATATATTAATGGTATCAGTACGAAGGTAAAGACGGACTGGACCAATATGAAGAATAATCATGACACACTGACCGGTCCTTTGATGTATTAATCGTTTAATATACGATAGTTAAGTATCACTTGTTCTTTTGAATCTTGAAGTTTTCTGGTAAGTTCATATAAAGGTCTGATAATGGTGAAAAAATTATTGGTTTTCTTTTATCTCATATCGTTTGTGGTTGTGGCAAAGGCACAGGTGGTATTGGATAGTGCCGGTAGAGATCCGGAATATGTCAAAACGATTCTGACACGTTCGCAGAAAATTATTGATGGTTTGAACCTGGGCGGTCTTTCGATCAAAAACAATGTAATAGATATTGTTGCCAACCGGTATTTTCAATTGAACGATATTGATAAAAAGTTTGGAAAAGATAAAACTGCACACGCTGCGGAACTTTATGCTCACCATTTTGAGTTGGCTACAGCTTTGGGTAATTATCTGGTTGCTGATCAGATAGAGAAGATTAAAGACGGGATGACTTATGACGTTGTTCCAAAGACTTATGAGGCTTATCTGGAGATGATACCGTCATTAAAGGATGACGAGAAACTTCAGATATTAAACTGGCTGAAAGAAGCGCGCGAGTTTGCTATTGATGCAGGAAGTTCAAAAACCAAACATGCTTGGTTTGGTAAATATAAGGGACGCATCAATAACTGGCTTTCTAAAAGGGGATATAATTTAACCGTTGAGCGTCAGAAATGGATAGAAAATCAAAAGAAGAAATGAAAAGGTTGTTATTTTTAATCGTTGTAATAATAGGGGTTGTACGGGTTTCCGCGCAACCCTTCCCGTTAGATTATTCGTATGTGGGTTATCGTATGTCTGAACAGCCAATCCCTGATGCCCCTGTTAAAGTCTTTGTACCTTTCCACCCTGGTGACAATTATCAGCGCATCCAACGTGCATTGGACTTTGTATCATCCCTGAAACTGAATGGCAAGACTGGACTGAGAGGAGCGGTACTCCTTGATAGGGGAATGTTTGAAATTTCCCAACCTTTGAGAATTTCTGCTTCCGGTGTAGTCCTTAGAGGTGTTGACAGGACTCAGACGATAATTCTGAAAAAAGGTTATGATCGTGGAGCTATCGTGTATGTTGAAGGACAGGATGATCTACATGTTGAAGATACACTTCGTATCCTTTCTTCTAAGATGCCTCTTAATCGTTGTACGCTTTCTGTAAATGGTAAGTTGGCCCCTGGAGATGAGATACTGATCTACCGTCCTTCTACCCAACGTTGGATAGATGCTTTGGGGTGCAGCAATTTTGGAGGTGGCGAAAAGTTAAATTATTGGGGGTGGCATCCCGGTGAATTGGATTTATACTGGGATCGGTCTGTGAAGGCTGTGAAAGGAGACGTAATTACCTTAGATGCACCTTTGAGCATGGCTCTAGATACTGATTATGCGAATACAGAAGTGCTGAAATTCTCATGGCCAGGACGAATTATTGATTCTGGGGTAGAGCATTTGACACTTCAATCTGATGTCAACCCGGAGTATCCGGAAGATGAAGACCATGCATGGCAGGGAGTATATCTGGCTCAGGCAAAGGACTGTTGGGTACGACAAGTGATTTTCCGCCATCTTGCCGGTTCAGCCGTGGACATACAGCGAACAGGTTCACAGATTACAGTTGAGGATTGTCAGTCTTATCAACCTGTATCGGAAATCGGTGGCTTGCGTCGACGTACTTTTTTTACTTTGGGTGAGAAATGTCTCTTCCAAAGGTGTTACTCCGAAGAAGGAATCAATGATTATTCAGCTGGATTCTGTGCCGCAGGCCCTAATGCTTTTGTACAATGTGACAGCAAAAGGTCATTGGGATTCAGTGGATCTGTTTCTTCATGGGCAACCGGACTTCTTTTCGATAATGTAAATATAGATGGTAACGACATTAAATTTACCAATTTAGGCCTTGAAAAATATGGAGCCGGTTGGAACACGGCTAATAGTTTAATATACCAGAGTACTGCTTCCGGCATCTGGGCCGATAGTATACCGACAGGTGAAAACAACTATGTTTATGGCTGTTGGGGGGAGTTTAATGGTAATGGCCATTTTGATGAATGTAACAATCATGTGAATCCTTGGAGCATCTTTGAATACATGTTGGGTAGGCGATTAAACAAGGATGTTTCAGTTCAGTGCCGTACATTGGTCAGAAATGTCAAGGAGGCTACCAGTCCTACTATCCAGCAGGCTCAAGTCATGTCTGTTCAGGCACATCAACCGCGTCTGACTATGGAGACGTGGATAGATAGTGCAAAGTTTACAGCTTCAGTATCTCCGTATCATGTTTGTGACATTGATCATATAGCCAAGTCACGCCAGAGAATACAGAATAGAAAATATCAGTATGGTGTGGTTGACGGCAAATTGGTTATGAATGGGCAACTACTGGTTGGGGGCCGTCATGATACACCATGGTGGAACGGGCGCACCCGGTATCCGTCTATTCAAAAAGCTACTTATGCACTTACCCGTTTTGTTCCGGGACAAGAAGGACATGGGGTTACCGATCGTGTTGATTCTGTTGTAGCGCTTATGCAAAAAGAGAAAATGCTGGTTTTCAAGCAAAACTATGGTCTATGGTATGATCGCCGTCGTGATGACCATGAGCGTGTCCGCCGTCGTGACGGAGATGTATGGGCACCTTTTTATGAGCAGCCATTTGCTCGTTGTGGTAAAGGGACAGCTTGGGACGGACTGAGTAAATATGATCTGACACGGCCGAATAATTGGTATTTTTACCGTTTGAAGAGTTTTGCACAAAAAGGGATGGACCGTGGACTCCTGTTGCTCAATGAGCATTATTTCCAGCATAATATTCTGGAAGCCGGAGCTCACTGGGTGGATTGCCCTTGGCGAACGGCCAACAATATCAATCATACAAGTTTCCCTGAACCTGTACCCTTTACAGGAGATAAGAGGATATTCATGGCTTCTTATTTCTATAATATAAAAGATCCTGTATTGAGATCACTTCATAAAGCCTATATTGAACACATGCTGGATGCTTTTGCAGACCAGCCTAATGTCATTCATTCTATCGGTGAAGAGTTTACCGGGCCTTATGATTTCGTGAAATTCTGGTTGGAGACGATTAAAGAGTGGGAACAGAAAAAGAACAGGAAGGTTCTCGTGTCTTTAGCTGTAAATAAAGATGTTCAGGATTCCGTGCTTCATCATCCAGAACTTTCTTCTGTCGTGAATATCATTACTATTGAGCAATGGTTTTATAATAGTAAAGGACTTTATGCTCCGGATGGTGGACAGAATATGTCCCCAAGGCAGTATTTACGTAAAATAAAGACTGGTGTTGCACGTTTTGAGGATGTGTATCGTAGTGTCCTGGAATATCGTAAAGCTTATCCGGATAAAGCGGTTATCTATTATGCGCAGAAATTTCCGGAATTAGCCTGGGCTTCCTTGATGGCAGGTGGTTCCTGTCCGGATATTCCTGTTACCAATTCTGCTTTCCTTAAAGATGTTGCGACAATGAGCCCTTGCTGTAGTGAAAAGAATATATATCAGATGAAAAATATTGCTGATGACAGACTGGTTTATATTGATGGAAGTCACCTGGCAAAGATTTCATTGGAAGGTGGAACTTACCGGTTGTATCAAGTGAATATCAAAACGGGTGTCGTGTTAAGAAGGTCACGAATTCATCTTTCAGTCTCAAATCCTGTTTTATGTTTAAAGGAATCTGGTGTTTTATGGCTGAGAAAAATACAATAGTTTTTTATATATTATCACTTTTGGATAGTCTGTTAGGGATGGACATTGGTTCTTTCCAACTTTTAGATTATGGCCTGATTTTTTAAGGTTGAGGACATTCTTTCCAAAATACTTATGGTAAGAAGTGACAGATAGATGGAACCTCTATGGGAGGGTAAATGGGAAAAATTGGTGAAATACCAATTTTTCCCATTTATTTATCTGATATTCCATAATCTCGAGTAGCTTTTTAAATACCTTTGCTTCATCTACTTAAAACTTATAGAATTAAAATTTACCTAATGAAGAATGCATTTATATCTAAAGATGATCGGGCGTCTCAATTGTTACATGCTTATCAAAATGGAGATAATCATGCGTTTGCCCTTTTGTATCAGATGTATATCCAGATGATGTTAAACTATGGCCGGTGTATGACTCCTAACCTTGAACTCATTAAAGATTGTAGTCACGACGTTTTCATGAAGTTGTTAGATAAAAAGAATCCTCCTCATATTACGCGTATGAGTTCTTATCTGATGATTTCTTTACGTAACAAACTTATTGATGAGTTTCGTAGAAATACTTTTACGACAGAGATACCGGTTGATGAGATCCGCCATCTTGGGGCTATTGGAAATAATGTTGAAGAATCCTATCTGTATCGAGAAACCAAGTATACAGAAAAGACAATGGTTTCAGATTTAATGTCCTGCCTGACGCCGCGTCAGCGGCAAGCCTTTGATCTATATTATCTTCAGGAATATAAATACGCTGAGATCTGCCGCATTATGAATATGAATTACCATTCTGTCCGCAACCTTGTGCATCGCGGCATGTTGAGGCTACGTTCCGTGGCCATATAGATTATTGCTTTTTGATCGACCTTAAGCTTTGTGAAACAAATATACTGGACACTCTGCAGGGTAGTCTTGATCATTCATATCATAATCGGTTCAAATAATATTGTTGTTTCTTTAGCAATAAGTCAGAATCATAGTCACTGATTCTCACGACGATAGTCAATTGTGGCCGATATAGTGCATTTTGGCCCCCCGAAATGGTGCATTATGGCCACCCCTAATAGTGCATATTGCTCCTCCCTGACTATACCGCCCGGAATCTGGTGTCAAGGTCAGCGACTTTAAGGCCTTAAAATCACATATATACTGCAAAAAACAATCCTGTTATTTGAGTCACTTTATTCTTCGAACATCATAAGATGGTTAAAAGCCCAACTTTATAAAATGATCCTCATAATTGGCAGTGGCTCAATTTAAAATAAAATACCCGTTGACCATCAATAGATCAGCGGGTATTTTATATGATTTTTAATCGTTTATCTTACATGAGATCAAGAATATCTGAGAATCATTCCCGGGCGAATATTTGCATTCTTCGTCAGATGGTTAAGTTTGCAAATCTGATCCACAGAAACACCTCTGCTGCGTGCGATCGATTCGAGGGTTTCTCCACTCTTTACCTTATGGTACATGTTCTGCCCTCCGAATTCATTCTCAAGTTTTTCTTCCTGACTAGTTGAAGCTGTCTCGCTGTTTCCATAGACATCGGACTGGCTATAACCACCATTGCCTCGTTTACCCCGTAATCGCGTAGCTTCAGCAGATTCTGTTTCATAGGTATCTCGGTCATAGGTATAGTAATCAGCGACAACATCTTGATTTCGGAAATCAAACATTAATGCAGGATTAAGGGCTACTCCACATAATCGCGTCTCAAAATGAAGGTGAGAGCCCGTGCTTCGCCCTGTATTGCCTCCTAAGCCGATAGGATCTCCTGCCCTGACGTACTCATTTTCTGAAACTAATTGCTTGGAAAGGTGGCCATAAACGGTCTCTAATCCATTATTATGCCGGATAACCACATAATTTCCATAACCTTTAGGTTCATACTTTACTACCCGGACTTTGCCTGCGAAAGCAGCGCGTATGGTATCGCCAATGTAAACCTTCACGTCAAGCCCCTTGTGCATTCTGCCCCATCGATAACCAAAATTGGAAGTAATGACTCGACTTTTTGTAGGCATACAGAACCCTCTCAAATCTATTTTGAAATGGTCGGGTAATGGAGTTGCTTTGTGAGCATATTTATCAGAAAAGTCTGCATACAGATCTGCTGCAGGATTTTCACGATTCTCTTTGATGATATAATATCTGGTTGCAACTGTGTCGACAGCTCTCATTTTTCGGTCTATTGGTGCCTCTCTGGCTAAAAGGTCTTGCCCGCAGGCTGGAATTGCTGTGAGGACTAACAAAGCTGCTATAGTTGATTTCTTTAATGTTGCTTTTAAATTCATGCGGTGAGTGATGTAGGTTTAAGTTTTTCAATGGAAACTAAATAGCTCCCTTAGAGAATAAACTGTCATTATATAAACGTGATTTTTATAATTGACATTGCAAATATAACGAAAATATTGCAAAATGCCAACATCGTTAACAGATTTTATTGCGGTTTAACAAGTTTGATTTTTGTGTTTCTCCTCTTTTAATTTGTTTATTAATAGTTTTTATGTTCTTATTTTCAAGAGGTCTTAAAGATTTAAAGTTGAATTTTTTATTACAACATTTATGTAAGTTTTTGCAGTTGATCTATATCAATTATATGCTTATACACTGTTTCTCTTGAGAAAGTTTGAAAAATGTTTTATTGTCGGATTTCTTCATTACTTACATTTGAAATTACATTTTTGATTTCTTGAAAAGACCCTTTTTCCTGTTCCGACTTTTTAATTTAAGGTTTTAAGTCTATTTCTGTTTTAACTTAAAAATAGTGAAAAAGAGGGTTTGCTTTATAGATACGGGCCTAATCGGAAAAGAATCAAATGTCGATTCCGGGTGATGAGAGGTTTTAAAGATAATTCCGGTAAGGCTTATGATATTGCTGCCCAGTTGACATGAGTCTTCCTGAGTTGTCTCAAGCGGTTCCAAAGGATTTCATTCTCATTTTTATCACATTGAGGATCATTGTCTATTATTTTCTGCGCTTGTTCCCTGGCCAGTTGTACGATTTGTCCGTCTTGAGCTATATTTGCCAGTTTAAGATCAAAAGCAATGCCACTTTGCTGAGTCCCCTCCAGATCTCCGGGGCCCCTGAGTTTGAGATCAGCTTCTGCAATACGGAATCCATCATTTGTCTCACACATGATATTGATACGTTTGCGTGTAATCTCATTGAGTTGGTGAGTGGTAACCAGCAGGCAGAAACTCTGGTCCCCGCCACGTCCCACGCGGCCTCGCAGCTGGTGCAACTGTGAAAGTCCGAAACGTTGCGCGTCAAGGATGACCATAACAGTTGCATTAGGAATATTTACACCTACTTCAATCACTGTTGTGGCCACCAATATTTGAGTTTTACCATTTACGAATTTCTGCATTTCAGCCTCTTTGTCAGATGATTTCATCTTTCCATGAACTTTGCTGAGTTTAAATTCCGGAAAGATATCCTTGAGAGCTTCAAATCCTTCTTCAAGATTCTTGAGATCAGATTTCTCACTTTCTTTGATGAGCGGAAAGACGATATAGGCTTGTCGTCCAAGAAGAATTTGCTTACGAATATTTTCATACAGGCTGGTGGTCTGATCATCATAATAATGCCGTGTAATGATGGGCTTTCGCCCCGGCGGGAGCTCATCGATGACACTGACGTCAAGGTCGCCATAAATGGTCATGGCAAGGGTGCGGGGGATAGGCGTGGCCGTCATGACAAGAATATGAGGAGGGCGTTCCCCCTTCAGCCATAATTTTGCTCTTTGCTTGACCCCGAACCGATGCTGTTCATCAATTACGGCCAATCCAAGATGTAGGAACACGACCGGGTCTTCGATGATGGAATGCGTCCCGACCAGGATCTGTATTTCTCCACCGGACAGTCCTTGTAGTATTTTCTGCCGTTTTTTCCCCTTGACCAGGCCGGTAAGGAGTTCCACCCGTACATTCATGCCTTTAAGAAAGTTACGGATTGTTGTGAGATGCTGCTCGGCGAGAATCTCCGTTGGTGCCATGATGCAAGTCTGATAGCCGTTATCTATAGCGATGAGCATTGACATGAGAGCCACCAGCGTCTTTCCCGAACCGACGTCACCCTGCAGGAGTCTGTTCATCTGCTTGCCGGTTTTCATGTCATCCCTTATTTCGTGCATGACTCTTTTTTGAGCGCCGGTGAGAGAGAAGGGCAAATTATGGTCATAGAAATAGAGGAATTGGCGTCCTATGTGCTGGAAGGTATATCCTTGGTATTTCCTCCTCCGCTCGTTTGCATAGCGAAGAATATTCAACTGTACATAGAAAAGTTCCTCGAATTTGATACGCAAGCGTGCCTGTTGCATTTCTTTCGTGTCGTGTGGATAATGAATCCATCGGAAGGCTAGATCGCGCGAAATCAAATGGAGAGGCTGGACGATGAATGCCGGCAGTGTTTCCGGCAGCCGCTGACAGGAGATCTTCTCTAACAGTGTTTGAGTCAGTTTTTCTATGGACCTGGACGTAAGCCCCATCTTTTTCATCCGGTCTGTTGTCATGTAATAAGGCTGCATGCCCATAGAAGACAACTCAATTTTATCAGCAGGGTCTATGTCCGGATGAGTAAACTGGAAGCGTCCTCCAAAAATGGTAGGCTTCCCGAAGATGATATATTCCGTATTGACCTTATAGTTCTTATAAATGTACTGAGTCCCATGAAACCATACTAAGTCCACGACACCATGGCCGTCTGAGAAATGAGCAACGATACGTTTTTGCCTTATCCCCATGGCATATTCATCGAAACTCAGGATCTTGCCCTTCAGCTGGACGAAAGGCATATCACTTGAGAGTTCGTCAATATGATAGATCTTACTTCGGTCGACATATTTATAAGGATAGTATTCCAACAAGTCACCATAGGTCTTGATACCGAGTTCCTTACTCAGTATCTCTTTTCTTCTTGGGCCTACACCTGGTAAATACTTAATGTCCTGATCGAGAATAGGATTCAATATCTGATGTCTTTTCGATTGACTGTATGACAGAAAATGATTATGACAGAAGGCTGAAAGACTTTGGCAGTCGTCATCAGGAAGCCTTTATGTCCGGCAGGCTTGCTATGCCCTTATTGATGAATACTTCAGCAATATCCATGTCGAAGGGTGTTGTAAGTTTGATGTTTTCCCGATTGCCTTTGATGAGTGTGACGTTCTCACCTAAAGCCTCTACTACGGATGCATCATCCGTAAAGTTCTCACTGAAGGGCTGCAGGTAAGCCCTTTTGATAAGAGATATATCAAAACATTGTGGGGTCTGGACCAATCGGTAATCACTGCGCAGGACATTTCTGCTCTCCTTCAGGCTTCTTAATGTTTCCTCTACAGGGATCACCGGAATTGCAGCTTTCGTAGACCTGGCTGTTTGGTAACATTGGCTGATGACGCTGATGGAAGGGAAGGGACGTACACCATCATGGATACCCACTACCCCTTCTGCCTGGTCAGGGATCAATGACAATCCCCGTGAGATGGAATGAAAGCGAGTCTTTCCCCCCGCAACAATTTGGTGTGGAATCTGAAATTGATATTGTTGGCAAAGCCGGGACCAGTATTTTATCTGATCCTCAGGGAGAACAAGGATGATGCTCAGTTTCCTGGAATACTCCCAGAAGCGCTGGATCGTCCGCATCAGGACAGGCTGACCGCCTATCGCTAAAAATTGTTTAGGGATCACAGAATCCATCCGTGTCCCCTTTCCTCCCGCGGTAATGATAATATAGTCCTGGTTCATGAAACGGATAGTTCTTTTGCGGAATTACTCTTTCTCCATCAGATGTGCATATTGCATCTTTACTTCAAGCTCCTGAACCGCTTCTTCGCCTATAAAATAACTGAGAATGCGGTAGGCATAGGGGAGAGTAGCCGTAGGACCTTCTCCTGTGATGATCTTCCCTGCTTCCTGATAGAGTGCACCCGTATATTCTGCACCGGTGAGATATTTCTGGAATCCAGGTGAACAGGTCGCCTTTTTCCCCTTTAATAGTCCCAGGCTGCCCAAGACCATTGGAGCTGCGCAGATGGCTCCAATTCTTTTTCCGGCATGATATTGGGTCATGAGGGCGTCGCGGACACCCTGGTGAGCGTTCAGATTAGTTGCTCCGGGCATCCCTCCCGGCATCATCAGCATGTCAGCGTCTTTGAAGTCAGCATCCTCAAACTTCAGGTCTGCTTTTATGGTTACGCCATGAGAGGTCTGAACCCATTCTGAGCCCGTTATACTTACAGTCTTGATGTCCACTCCACCTCTACGGAAAATATCTACTGGGGCCATGCCTTCGATCTCTTCGAAGCCGTTGGCAAGAAATTCATATACTTTTGCCATAATTATGTATATTGTTAATAATACTTCTCGAAAATTTTCGCTATTTTTGCAAATGTAATAATAAATTCTGAAACGGCAAAATAATATATGTTTGATGAGAAGCTGAAATTTGTCATCTTTGGTAATGATCACCGGAGGGATGATATTGATCCTTGTATCCAGCGCATAGAACAGTATCTGGGTCAGCGCCATGCCTTGTTCGAAGTGGAGCCGACTGATCTGGATGAGGCCGATTATGCCATTTCCATAGGTGGGGACGGAACTTTTCTGAAAGCTGCCAGAAGGGTGGGCGAACTTCAGATACCTATTATCGGGGTGAATATGGGGCGTCTCGGTTTTCTGGCTGATGTCCTTCCTTCAGAGATTGAAGAAGCATTGGACGATATCTATGCAGGCAACTATTTTCTGGAAAATCATACGGTTATCCAGGTTGAAACGGATGGTGAGCATTTAGTGGGCTATCCTTGTGCATTGAATGAGGTGGCTGTCTCTAAAATGGATACAGCATCCATGATCAGTATCCGTACCTATATTGATGATGAATTCCTGGTGAACTATCAGGCAGATGGCTTGATTGTAACCACGCCTACGGGGAGCACGGCCTATAGT
>ENA-UOOK01005517-UOOK01005517.1-fermentation-metagenome-genome-assembly--contig:-NODE-5517-length-12688-cov-5.765139_pt1 | contig 12688 bp, 15 predicted proteins | sample MGYA00245777_ERZ724023 | MGnify/ENA primary metagenome ERZ724023 (study PRJEB28704, sample SAMN03018312) | fermentation metagenome | biome: anthropogenic terrestrial biome; feature: soil; material... | reverse complement strand
ACTTTTTCACATATCCGCTATCGTTACATTGTATCAAAATCGAGAGGCTTAGGTTGTTCAAGATTGCGTATAGGCTGTTCTTTCCAAAAGGTCTTCCTGCCTTCGTCTTTTTGCCCAAAGCGTTCAAACGATCGATGATCGAATTGTAGCCATAACCATTGCTATACATTTGAAAAATCAATCTTACCGATTCGGCCTCTTCTTCGTTTACAACATACTTTTGATCAACGATATCGTAACCGAGGCAGCCTCTTCCCCCATTAGAAAGACATTTGTAGGCATTTTCACGCTGCCCTTTAAGGACTTCATTCGCGAGGTTTGAAATGTACCATTCGCTCATTCCGGAAATGATTTTTAACATGAAGTCGCCAATCGCATTGTTTTCAAAATGTTCGTATGCAGAAATCACGGAAACACTAAAGTCCTTTAGCTCATTGATAATACGCAAGGTATCTTCTGTACTTCTTGAAAAACGGTCAAGCTTATGAACGATAATCGCTTGAAACTTCCCCTGCTTTGCATCCGTAAGCATTTGTTGAAAAGCAGGTCTCTTTGTATTTTTGCCGCTGCGAGCACGGTCACAGTAAAAATTTGTGATCTCATATGTTCCTTGCGCCGCATAAACAGAGATATATCGTTTTTGCGCATCAATTGATTCTTCTCTTTGCATATCGCTGGAAAAGCGGCAATAACCGACCGCCTTTATTTTTTGATTCTCCATAAAAAGCTTCCTCTCTAATTTTTATTCATTTAGCTCTAGCAAATTAATTGCTTTTATATCAGATTCAAAAAGCCACGGAAAGTTTTTAATTTCCCGCGGCTTTCTATTTTTATTTTCTATTTCAAGGCTCGTTTATAAGCCGACAAAGCATATCGATCATTGGTGAAAAAAAGGCAGCCATATTTTGATCATTATCGTATTTTTGAATTTCTTGGGTTGCCACAGAATTCAGAAACTTCAAATCTTCGCGAGGAACAGTAGCTTTTAGCAAAATCACGAAACATTTTTTCAAAAGAACTTTTTAGTAGGGCAACTCTATCCCCTTCAAGAAATATTCCATCAACCGAAGCAAGAGCAGGCAGATAGTCGCCCAAAATGATGTGATTATAATTTTTTACCAGCCAGGACATTATCAATTCATAAGCATTTTGACCCATATCATGCTCCTCTAATAAAGAATTATAGTGACTGATCAACAAGTCTTTCATCCCCTCTAATTTAAATTGGATTCCTAATTTATCACGAGTAAGCTCAGCAGATGCCAAAATGATCGAATATTTAGAGATCAGGCGATCCTTTAACACAATACCGCCTATCAGTAGAAGATACTTTTAGAAGGTAATCAAGTGACGGAAGAAAACTACAATTATCGTACAAATCCCCTCTTCCTTCGCAATCAGTTCAAAGGAAAAGGGAAGGCGCAAATTCCAGTAATTCCAAAATTTCAAATTCAGTCGGATGACTTCCATGATTTGCTTCTCATAGGGTTCGATAAAATAGGCCTTAATGACACAAAATATTCCAACCGGATGGCTCATTTCTTTCTGTATGACTACAAATTTGAACGTATATGGAAAAATCCAAATACTGATTTAGAAAAACTAAAACATTATCGTGCAGCACTCTCCCCCGACTTCAGCATGTATGTCGAGATGGCACCTGTTCTGCAGCTTTACAACACATTTCGGAACCGCTGGTGCGGTGCCTATTTTGCATCAAAAAGAATCCGCGTCATTCCAACTGTAAGTTGGGGAAACGAAAACGCGTTTGAGTTTTGCTTTGATGGAATTGAAAAAGGTTCCACGGTTGCGGTTTCCACCTATATGGTATCAGAGCATGACAATCGTCAGGATCAAAAAGAGTTTTTTCTCAGGGGGTATAATGAAATGCTTCGCCGGATTGAACCGGAGAAAATCATCTGCTACAATGAGCCATTCCCGGAAATGCAGGGTGATATCGTATTTGTCGATTATGACCGCAGTTCATGGAAGTAGATGGACAAAGACTCATACACTCCATCCAAATACGCAAAATACATCTGCAGAGAAGAACCTCTTCCGGTAGGAAGTAATCTTATTATTAAAAGCGGATCTGTTGTAAATGAGAATTATCAGAACTATAATAGCCTTATACGAACTGGAATGGGCAGTGCCTATGGGGGCAATGGAAACCTAAGAAGCCGGAAGACAAACGATTTTTTGGAGAACCAGGAGAAATTAAAACAACCTTTAAAAATGGATATCGCATCGATACAAAAATAGGTGAAGATGGCCACGCAGTATATGAAAGGCATTATACAGATCATGGATTTCCCAAATATCATACAGATCCTCACGATCATCTTATTTATTGAGATAAGGATCGTGGAAATCCACAAATGGGTCCTGAGATCAATTATCCAAAAGAAGATTATCCTGATGGAGCACCAACATTTAAAAATTACAAGGGGGTTGTAACTTTGGGAACAGTCGTATTATCCAATAGTATAGAGGACAACCGTTTTAAAACAATCAGTGATTTTAAGTGGTGCATACACGGCGGTGGAGAAGTGCAATTTGTCTATCATGCGAAAACATATGGTATTATTCATCATAATGGTAAAATTATAATTTCGGAAATATACAATGAAGAAACTGAAAAAACATATAACACCGTCGATGAGCTTTTGGAATACAAAGTGGGTGGCGACAAGCTGCAGGATATTATTACGCAGGCAGAAATTATTGAGTGAGAAATTATATAACATCCAGCAGGAAAATCTAAATTTTCAAACAATCAGTGAGTTTAAATGGTGCATGAAAGCTCACGGAGAACTTGAATTTGTCTGGAAAAATAAGTCTTACAGCATTACACATCCTGATGGAAAAATTAGCATTTGCCAAGGGGATCATTATGCTGAAGCCTTTGATGCCGAAACTCCTGATGAAATTTTGGACTTCTTAATTGATGGAACAAAGCTTCGAGACATTATAAATGGGTATTACAAAAACGTATTTCATTAAATTATGCAAATTTGTTAAACAGGGTATCGTTATGACAAGCACTCAGAACCACAAAATAAATAGTCACGAATGGGTGATTCATTTATAGATTACTTTATTGCCAAATTAACAACATTTTAAATAATATGGAGGCCTGATGAAATGAACAATTTTGATTATCATATTCCAACCGATGTGTATTTTGGAAAAGGTCAGATCAACAAGCTTGGACAGAGAATGTCCTCTATTGCAAAGAAAGTACTTCTTGTTTATGGCGGTGGAAGTATCAAAAAAATAGGCCTGTACGATCAGATCATGGAGCAGCTGAAACAAGCAGGAATAACGGTGTTTGAACTCGCCGGTGTGGAACCTAATCCACGAATTCAGACCGTAAAAAAAGGAGTTGCAGTCTGCAAACAGGAAGGCATTGAAGGCGTCCTTGCAGTTGGCGGCGGCAGTACAATAGACTGTGCTAAAGTTGTTTCGGCAGGTGCTTGCTATGATGGGGATGCATGGGATCTTGTCCTGGACAACAATAAAATCAAAAAAGTGCTTCCTATTGCCGCCGTACTTACTCTTGCTGCCACTGGTTCCGAAATGGACGGTTTTGCAGTTATTTCTGATATGGATAAAAACGAAAAATGGGGTACCGGAAACGAATTAACAAAGCCGGTGTTTTCAATTATGGACCCGCAGTACACATTCAGCGTTTCCAAATATCAAACCGCTGCCGGATCTTCTGATATCATGAGCCATACTTTCGAAAACTATTTTAATAACACAAAAGGAGCTTTCCTTCAAGCACGCATTGCGGAAGGCATTCTTAAGACTGTCATAAAATATGCACCGATTGCAGTCCAACATCCTGATGACTATGAAGCCCGCGCAAATCTTATGTGGGCGTCCAGTCTGGCAATTAACGGTCTGATCAGTTATGGAGAAGGCACAGCATGGACTGTGCATCCTATGGAGCATGAACTGAGCGCATTCTATGATATAACTCATGGCGCAGGTCTCGCCCTTTTAACCCCGTACTGGATGGAATATATTCTCAGTGAGAAAACTGTCAGCAAGTTTGCGGAATATGGTGTAAATGTATGGGGGGTTGATTCATCTAAAGAGCCGATGACCATTGCAAAGGAAGCTATCGCGAAAACCAGAGAATTCTTTGACATGATTGGAATGCCCAGCCACCTCAAAGAACTCGGCATTGATCAAACTTACTTTGACGTCATGTCTGAAAAGGCCGCGAATGGCGGACTTGCATATGGATTTGTGCCGCTTACCAAAGAGGACGTTAAAAAAATATACACCATGGCTTTGTAATGCTTGTCTAAGAAGTAATATTGACACATAAACCGATCCCTCCGCTATCCTAAAAGGATAGCGGAGGGATTTTGTTGTTAGGAAGCTAATGCTGGTCGTACTTATCAAGAATATTATTTGATTATTTCTGTTTTCTCTAGTTTGGAAAAGTTTATGAGAACAAGCGCTAAAATTGCACAAGCAGCTCCAAAAAAGAAAGTCGCTGACGGTGCAACTTTATCCCATAGAAAACCGGCGATTAGATTTGCAGGTAAAGACATTAGCCCAAGAGAGGCATTAAAGAATCCATATGCCGTACCACGCTGATTATCAGGTACAATCTGAGCAACTAACGCTTTTGCGATGCTCTCTGTCGTAGCATAATAAAATCCGTAAAAAATATAAATGATCCAGATTTGCCATGCTTGATTTGCAAGAGCAAATCCAATATAAGAAACTGCGTAAATCAGCCATCCGACCTGCATGACTTTAATCCGACCTATTTTATCGGACAGTGCGCCTGCCGGCACTGACAGCAGCGCATAAAACAGATTAAACAGTGCATATACAACAGGGATTGCGATTACACTGATTCCTACATTTTGAGCCCGTAAAATCAAATAGGAATCGCTTGAATTTCCCAGAGTGAATATCAGCATAATGATCAGAAAATACAGAAATTTGCCTTTTAAAAGTGCCCAATCGAACTTGCTCTTTTGGACCAAATCTCCTTGAGGCTTTTCTTTAACAAAAAAGATAATTAACAAAAGGGTAATGGCTGAAATTAAACCACCAATATAGAAAACAATTCTGTACTGCATCATATTTCCCGAAAGCAGCCATAAGAGGCCGGCGGTCGCAAGTGGCCCTACAACAGAACCAAATGTATCAAGCATGCGCTGATAGCCAAAGGAAAATCCCATTTTTCCCTCTTTTGCGGACTGAGCAACAAGTGCATCCCTCGGCGCATCCTTTGTGCCTTTTCCTATCCCGTCGGTAAAGCGAAGAACAAAAGCTTGCCATGCCGTAGAAACGAAGCTAAACAAAAACTGACTGACTGCAGACAATAAATATCCAATAAATACGATTGCTTTTCGTTTCTTTAACTTATCTGATAAAAATCCGGACAAAATTTTGAAGATGCTCACGATTGTTGTAAGGCTGCCTTCAACCAGTCCTATCGTTTCTTTGCTCATGCTAAGTACAGACGAATAAAATATAGGAAGAATAGGCTGTATCATATCTTGTCCGAATCCCCCGAAGAAAGCTACCCATCCAAGAGTACGAACATTATTTGCTTTGTGATTCGTTTTTTGTTTCGTTATGCTCACTCCTTTTGTCTTTAAAAACGAAATGACTCCTATTATTTTACAATAATAGAAGTCATTAACCCCAGGACTGGGGTATCAGGCGAACTTCATCACCATTATTTTTTTAATTATTTTGAGCTTATCCTTAAAGCTGCAATTTGTCAACCTTAATTCCAAAGCTATGCTATATAAATAAAACTGGAAAAAGCAACTATAATTCTTGCAGATGCCGGTACGAAGTGCTATACTACCCTCAAAGGGATGAAGCTCCCCTTTGGAATATCCGAACTGCTGATTACAGCTGATGGCTTCTACATAATTGTAGGGGGTATCAGCTTTTTTATTGTCTAAAGGAATAAAGGGGGCTTTTATTTATAAGATTGGAGACAGTTATCATGAGAAACATTCTGATCCCGATTGATGGAACAGAGCGCAGCATGAAAGCGGTTAACTTAGTAAAGTCACTGTACCCGCCCAAAGACGTGAGCATTGTGCTGCTCATGGTTCGGGAAGATATTGCATCGATGTTTTCAGAGAAGGAATTTCAAAAGATAAAAAAGGAAATGAAATCGACATTGGATGCCGTATCCGATCAAATGCCGGGTTTTGAGGTAAAAAAAGAAGTAGTGATCGGCCGTGCTGGAGAAGAGATTTTAGATTGTGCAAACCAAAATAACATTGACATCATTGTGATGACAAAATCCACCAAAGACGGTTGGTCTCAAATGATCGGATCAGTAACGTCTCATGTCGTAAAATATGCCAGTTGCATCGTTATGATCGTACCCGAAAATGGTTCCTATGACCGATTGAACCGTAAATCAGTAAGATGCAAACATATGGATGATATTGTCACTTTGGCTTGTCAGGTCAGCCTAAAAACAAGTACGTGTTTTCTGCCGGTTCAAGCGGGAAAATGCAGTTATTTACTTACTGTTTTAGAGGGAAAAATGAGGCTGAACCATCAGGGATTTAACCCGGATGGAGATATGTGGAACCTTCCTCCTCAGGACAAACAGCCTTGCCATTACGATTTGAAGGCAGGCGAAGAAAAAGAGATCCAGGTTGAAATACTGGTTAGTTATAACCATCTGGATCAAATAGAAGTTGTAAACCCAAGCATGACACAACCGTTAAAATTCCATTATATCGCCCGCTTCGAAAACACAGAAAACTAAAAAGGGAATGAAGTTCTCCCTTGGAACAAGCCGAAATAAATGGCTGATGACTTCTACAATCAATTTCGGTAGAGGGCATCAGCTATTTTTATGGTCAGAGACAATCCTGAGATGCAGCATGCCCCTAACAAATACACAAATCAGAAAGGATTGACGCTTTATGTTCTGCAGCATTTTATTCCCGGATGACCATCAAATTCCTCACAAGGAAGCAAAATCAGAACCGAGTTATTTTAAGGACCTAAATCTAGCGCAAATTATTCGTCCTATTTTAGCCGGCTACAAAGCATATCAACTGGATGGTGGCTTTTTAACACCCCTTGATAACCTCAACATCATCCAATATCGGCAGGATATCATGCGTGACCTGGAAAATGACGAACTACGGGAGCTCATTTCCTCTTTTTGTAAAACTGTTTTTGAGCTCAATACCTTTGTAAATCAAACGCGGAAAATACTTGCTTCCAACGAAGCTGATCAAAACGACTATCTAGCCAGAGGACGGATGTTGGATTTTGCAAGTCAATATTGCTCCGTCATCATAGAAACAGCAGATGGTCTAAAGGAAAAATTGATTCTTTCGAAAGGCCTGCAGTCATTTACGGATTATCTTGATGACTATCAAAAAAGTGAGAAATTGATCACCTTAAAGACAAGTGTGGATAATCTAAAGAAAGAACTTTCTACTGTTCACTACTGCATGTTGATTAAAAATGGTGCCATACGAGTTCGAAAATATGAGGATCAGCCAGACATCAGCGCTGATGTCCGCAAGCTATTTACTCGTTTCCAGCAAGGAAATGTGCATGACTATCGCCACAAGCTAACGGAAGAACCGCGGGCAGATCATGTGGAAGTCGCCGTTCTCAAGCTGGTTGCAACCTGCTACCCAGATATTTTTTCTGATCTGAGCGATTTCTGTACCCGAAATCTGGAGTTTATTAACCCGGTTATTGTGCAGTTTTCGCGTGAAATTCAGTTCTATCTTTCATGGCTGAACTTTATTGCCCCACTCAAAGGAAAAGGGCTGCCTTTCTGCTATCCCCGCCTTTCGTCCGGCTCTGACCGGCTCTACGACCTCAACTTCTTGACCTTGCACTAGCAATGTCGCTTGGTCCCGAAAAGAAGCCCGTTACAAACGATTTTATGCTGGAGCCTCCGGAACGGATTTTGGTTGTCACAGGACCAAATCAAGGAGGAAAAACCACCTATGTGCGTGCATTTGGGCAAATTCATTATCTTGCAAGTCTTGGCTTGTGCATTCCGGGAAAAGAAGCGTCGCTTTTGTTATCTGATCAAATTTACACTCACTTCGAGCGCGAAGAAGATTTATCGTCACTCAAGGGAAAGCTTCAGGATGATGAGCATAGTAGACGAAAAAGATCCTACTGTAAGAACTTTTAAAATAGTACGTAAGCTTCCTGATGGATTGGCCTATGCACTTCATATTGCCTCAAAATACCATCTTACCTATCATCAGCTCTGCGCACGATTAAAGCAAAAAATGTAAAACAGTTTTATTGAGCAGTATGTAAAGAAAGGAATAAGTAAGATGGAAGTAAGATTATTAGCTGACGATCTTGATTTTGATATGCAGAAAAAACCTTCTTGTAATTGGAAAACATTATCTGATGATTTGGAATTAAAACGAATTGTACCCACTATGGCTCAAAAAGACAAATTCGTTGAGAATATATGCAATCAAGTTCTGTCTCATCCTTTAAAAAACATGGAGAAAATCCATTACCGACAGGATATTCTTAAAGACTGTATCAGCAATGCAGATACCATACGAAAACTATATGAAATCACTTGTAAAACGAAGGATCACAAGGTTGGATTATGGTCGTGGCTGTCACCCGACGGATATTTGTCAATCAATTATTCAAATGCAGTCAACCTCCTGCAGCTTTATTCCGAAGCATTACTGAATCTCCGTAACACAGCAGTACAAAATTCGCAGAAATTTCATGCAAAAGGATGGAATCGATTCATTCAGATGTTACAAGATGAGATGAGTGATGATTATTTTACACAAGTTCATATGTTACTGAATGAGCTAAAAGATGAAGATGACAAAGGAATATTGATCAGCGCCAAGCTTGGTAATTATTGTCAAGGGGTAAACTATGTTTTAAGGCACAAGGAAGAAAAGCATTTTAGGTGGAACTTGCATTTTGCTCCCGCATTTGCCCTTGCGCCACGTGATGATGCCGGTGCTTCTGATTTTGAAAAAAGGCGTGATCGGGCAATCAACGAAAGTACCAATGTTCTTGCACAATCTGCAGAACACATCGAAAACTTTTTTCTGATTCTTCAACAGGAGCTTGCTTTTTATGTTGGATGCTTAAATCTGTACAATAAAATGGAGGAATTAAGAATGCCTCTATGTATTCCCAAATTACTCCCTCCCCAGTCTGAAAACAGGGAATTCGATGGTCTATACGATATTAGTCTTGTTTTGACCAAAAACGCATCGGTTACCGGAAATCAACTTTATGCAGAAAACAAGCGTCTTACTATCATTACGGGTGCAAATCAAGGCGGCAAGTCAACTTTTCTCCGGAGTATCGGTCAGGCTCAATTGATGATGCAGTGCGGAATGTTCGTCGGAGCTCGATCCTTTGAGGCCCCAATACGGAACAAAATTTTTACCCATTTTAAAAAAGAAGAAGATCATTCTATGAAAAGTGGGAAACTTGATGAAGAATTATCTCGTATGGATCAAATTTGTGAACAGCTCTGTCCTTATTCTTTAATGCTCTTTAATGAATCGTTCGCGGCTACTAATGAACGAGAAGGTTCTGAAATCTGCCGACAAATTACAAAAGTGTTGATCGATAATAAAATTGAAGTTTTTTCGGTTACGCACCTTCATACTTACGCAACCAGTTTTCTTCAGGATGGGCAGCAGGATGTTCTGTATTTAACAGCAGAAAGGTCAGAAGACGGGACACGTACGTTTCAAATCGTTCCCGGGCAGCCACTTCAAACTGCTTATGGTGAAGATTTATATCGAAAAATATTTCTCCATAGCGACGGTTCCTTACCAAAAATACAAAAAACAAAGTAATATCCACTGTTATATCATTGACTTTAAAACGGAATAAGGAAGCTTGCCACAGCCACAAGTGTTTTGCCGAAGATGCAGCACGGCAGATCATCGCCCTATTATGCAGTTCAGAAATCTTTTAAGGCTGCGCATAAGACCACCAGCCAGTGTTCGCAAAATACAAATGGACTTCGCATAATGTTCACATGGGACTAAGATTAACGATATGGATGCTGCGACAAAACTAATTGTTTGCCTTTTAAATTTTTAACAATGCCCATTAACCCACAATCGGCATACCCTTTGTAATTTTACTTTTCCTGGTGATTCATCCATAGCCCGAATAGCCTGCACCATGCCGAATGTTCTGATAGCATTTGAACGTGCTGTTAAGAACACTCGCTTTTTATACGGCTCTTTGTGATTGTGGAACTGTTCCACTTGTACAGCTCGGTGCAGGTACTTTTCCAGTAGTTGATTGTGGTTAGGGTGTGCTCCTGTGACAGAGCGGCGGCGATCTGCTCCCTGCCCATACCGTCAATTGTCATGCTGTAGATGCGGCACATCACGAAGGCTTACCTCCTGCAGTTCAAAATCATGCAGCATGGCGGCAACCTCATCCGGTACTTCGATAAAACAATTAGATGTGTAAAACGGATAATAATCCCGCAGATTGATTGTTTTCATTGCAATTCCTCCATTTCGATTTTCTTGTGATAAAGCGAAATCAAAATGGAGGGTGGGAATCGGCAGCCGATAGAGTTGTCCTTTTTACTTGTCAAAACTTCCAAACAGATATAACTCAATTGAGAACTTGCAAATAATACATCAATACAGATTGCTGGAGTATATAAGAAATTGATATCTGCTTTATTATACCAGGCCGCTAATTACAAGGGGCGGCCTTCTGCTTTTGAAAAGATGGAGAAACATAATAAGCCCTCCAAACCGTAACTTGGAGGGCTTCCAGAAAAATTAGCACAACTATGCACAGTCAGACTTACAGTTTTTTTGTAAGTCTGACTGTGCATATAAAATTTAATTATTAAGTAAGAATTCACACAGCCTTTCTACTGTCAATAAAATTTAAAAATATATAAAAGGCCAGAGCCCGCCGACTCTGACCTTTTTATTGCAACCCGGCGGTCATCGTTAAAAACATTAGACCCGTAGCTTTACGTCACCGCCTTTCGACGGGTTTGCCAATTAATACATTCAATATTTGTTTAATGAAACGACGAAATCGCAGAAGATGCTAAATCAAAATCCAACAGTGAGTTATGTTATCATGCTCCTCGTTGTTTAATATATCCAATTACCACGCAAATAACTGCCACTATAAATGCAATCGCTAATTTTGTAAATGAACCACTATATAGTTTAGTAGGTTGGTCTATGTAATAACATACTTGAATTTGGCTATCGACTACAGATGACATAGGTACTTGCATTCTATTGCATGATGTATATGTTTTTCCGTCAACATTGTATCTCATGACTGCCCATTTGGAATTATTCTTACTTCCGGATACGGCAGTTTTAATATCAACGATTGTTCCAATCACTGTCGCTGTTTTTCCATTCATTAGAATTAGGCTTATGCCCTCAATAAGAGCAAAAACAATGCACACTAAAGCTATAATGTATAAGAACATAACATCTTTTTTCATACTATTTATCGCCTGTCTTTAATCATTTTCTTTTTTTTCGGCCTTTATAAATAAGATTGACAATGGGTAGGATTACAAATATGGCTACCATCCAGTCTGGAAAATGCGGCATAAAGCAGGTCCTCCTAATTAAAGCCTTACACTAATATCAGGTCTTTTTTACTGTATATCCTAATGCTGATTAATATGGATACAGCAAAAAGGATCAAACTGATCAATACAACCATCACACACAAAAGTGCAACAGGAATTGAATGGATGACAGCCAAATAGGGATTCCCGTTTATTTTTAATAGCTGTGGGAGCAGAATTGGAGAAGCCATAAAAACAACAATAAAGAAAAATTTTGTTTTTTCATATCCAATTTTAAATTGGATCGGAAGGTAGATACTGATGAGCAGGGATATGCCGAGGAAAGCAGCCATCATCATCTCAAATTTAAAGCTCCCGATTTTCGGAAGGATAAGCGTTTCAACCCAATAAATCACACTGCAAGCGGCAAAGATCGTAACACAAAAGCCGTATTTTGACATAACAAGCATGCTGCGCGGATAGGGGGTCGCACATAGCAAGGCTGATGCTTTCGGATATTGAAATTCCTTCATGGAAACATACATTAAAAGCATGAATACGGCAAATACAACGGAGATTACGTAGCTGATGGAGCCGGTCAGTTCTGGCATACGCCACAAAATAAACGGTGGGATTAAGAGAACAACAATGAACATAAGCCAAACATATTTTTTAACGATTACAAAGTCTTTTTTTATAAGATGAAGCAACATTATTCTCTGCCTCCTTCAATATTGCCAAGCATAATATCTTCGATTGTCGGCCTTTCAACAACAATTCCCGGCAGGCATTCCTGTACTTTTTCAATTTGATTAGTAATACCCGTAAAGCCATAGTCTGTCGTTTTGATGCTTTGAAAAAGCTTTCGATTCTCCTGATTTAGATCTTTTGTGTCTCCTTTAACCACTCGATAGTTCTCTAAGAGAGTATCCTTTTCTTCTTGAAAAACAATTTTGCCGTGGTCGATCATAATGAGCATGTCGGCGACCTTCTCAAGGTCGGATGTGATATGCGTCGAAAAGAAAACGCCTTTGCCGCCTTCTTTCATATAGCCTGTCAGTATCGTGAGCAGTTGGCTGCGGATTAGTGGGTCAAGACCGCTGGTGGGTTCATCCATGA
>ENA-UOOK01005516-UOOK01005516.1-fermentation-metagenome-genome-assembly--contig:-NODE-5516-length-12689-cov-3.273706_pt1 | contig 12689 bp, 5 predicted proteins | sample MGYA00245777_ERZ724023 | MGnify/ENA primary metagenome ERZ724023 (study PRJEB28704, sample SAMN03018312) | fermentation metagenome | biome: anthropogenic terrestrial biome; feature: soil; material... | reverse complement strand
AACCGGCTGCATCTGGCACTTACACTAAAGGAAAATGCCAATGTCCTTTTACTGGACGAGCCCACCAACGACGTGGATGTCAACACTATACGAGCCCTGGAAGAAGGGTTGGAAAATTTTGCCGGCTGTGCCGTGATCGTATCCCACGACCGGTGGTTCCTGGACCGCATAGCCACACACATCCTGGCTTTTGAAGGCGATTCCGGAGTGTATTTCTTTGAAGGGTCGTACAGTGAATACGAAGAGAACCGCAAACGCCGCCTGGGAACGGAGATCAAACCGTTTAAATACAAAAAGCTGCAGGGGTAATACGGTTGCGTTTATTTCCGGTGGTATTCACTTGGAGTCACCCCAAAGTGTTTCTTGAAACTGATGGAAAAATGTGAAAGAGTGCTGAATCCTGTCAGATCAGCTACTTCGGATATATTGTATTTGCCGGTAGCCAATAATTCTTCGGCACGATTCAGTTTGTATTTCTTGAAGAAGACGTTTGGATTCATTCCGGTGAGTCCTTTGACTTTATAATAGAACTTTGTCCGGCTGATCTTTAGTGTTTCAGTCATTTTTTGAATACTGAGCTCAGGATTGGATAGCTCTTTTTCCATCAAATCATACAGATCTTGCAGAAACTGTTTATTTTGAGGCAACAATTCTTTATCGTCTATATCCACCGGGGGTTTGGTCGTTTTTTCAAGCAGACGGTGCAGGTTTTCCCTATTTTTTAATTGTGATTTGATAACAGCCTCCAGATAAGGCGGTTCGAAAGGTTTTGTAATATAAGCATCTGCTCCGGCTTCAAATCCGGTAACTTTTTCTTCGGTAGTTGTTTTTGCTGTAAGTAGAATGACAGGGATATGACTATAACTGAGATTTTCTTTAATATTTCTGCAAAATGTAAAGCCATCCATGCCAGGCATAACGATGTCGCTGATTATCAGATCAGGAATACTGGTTTCCATTGTATTAAGAGCTGTTTGACCATCAAATTCATGAATAACATGGTAATGAGATCTTAGAAGCATTTTCAGGTAATGCGCCACATCCGTATCGTCTTCTACCAAAAGGATTACCGGCAACTCTTTATTATTCTCTTTATCTGCCTGTATGATGTCGGCATAGGGACCGGTAATATTTATGGCCGGATCGGTATTGCCGGGTGCTTCAGAGTAATCCAGTTCGAAAGGATCATAGGCTGCTTCATCAACGGGGATGATGAAAGTTAGCATGGCTCCGCCTTCGGGTTTGTTTTCAGCTTTAATAAATCCATGATGTGTTTCTACAAGCCGTCTGGAATAATACAATCCGATTCCCGTTCCCCAGGAAAGGAATCCGGTTTTCTGACGTTCCATCTGGTAATACCTTGTAAATACATTTGCCAGATCTTTGTTGTCAAATCCTGGTCCGTTATCTGCAACTGATAATTTGACGTACCATGAAGACGTTATTTCGCCGCTTTGGTTAAAGTCAAAACTCTTGAGAGCATCTTTACTGTCTATGACGTCAAATGTCACATCTATCCGACCTTTACCGGGAGTGGCAAATTTAACGGCATTGGCCAGCAGATTTCCTACGATCTTGTCTATTTTATCTTCATCTATCCAGGTAAGGAATGTATCTTCCAGTCCTTTGGTACGTAGGGTTATGTCTTTTTCGGAGGCATTGATCCTAAAAATATCCACCAGCCGGTTGATGGGTTCAATAATGTCTGTTTTTCTTACCCGTAGTTTAAGTGTGTCGTTTTCAAGTTTATAAAAATCCAGCAATTGATTGATAAGTTTAAGCATTCTTCGGACACTTCGCTGAATAATGAAGACTAATTGACGGTTTTCTTCAGAGATTGAATCATCGTTGGCCAGCGTTGAAATGGGGCCGGCTATCATGGTCAGAGGCGTTCGGAATTCATGAGAAATATTGGAAAAGAATTTCATATTGGTTTCATTCTGCCGGATCTCTCGTTCCCTGTCCAGCTCTATTTGGCGGGTTCTTATTCTGTTTTTCCTGATCCTCATGTACAATGCGAGTATGCTTCCCAGGATCAAGACCCCGGAAAACCCGTACAAAAGCCAGGCCCACCAAGAAAACCAGGGAGCACTTTTAATCCGTATTGAAAGTGATCTTGTTGTCTCTGCAATGGTGTTATCATGATTTTTAATTCCTACTGTAAATGTATATTTGCCCGCCGGAAGGTTGGAATAATAAGCTTCTCTGTGTTGTCCGGCAGTAATCTCTTCTTTATCAAATCCCGATAACCGGTAATAATAATCCACACGCGGGGCGGCATTGTGATAATCCAATGCGGCAAAGGATATACTGAAATTGTTCTGTGTGTGGTCAAGGATTACTTCAGGATTTTCTGTCAGCGAACGTTTAATGGGTCCATGTTCGGATGGAGTAACCAGCTTGTTATGAATCTTCAGGTATTCAAAACATAACGGAACAGATCTTTTTTGGGCAATGTCCAGGGGATTGAAATGAGTGATACCGTGTGTTCCGCCAAACACCAATGTGTTATCAGGCAGTCTGACGGCACTCCTTTCGTTAAACTGGTTCCCTGATATACCATCAAGGGCAGTATAGCTAAAATATTTATCTATAGTTCTGTCGTAACGGATTAACCCATATTGGGTGCTAATCCAGACCTGCCCGGTGTTGTCTTCCAAAATATCACTGATATCATTACATGACAGATCTCTGACCGTGATAATTTCCCCGGTTGCAGGTATATATTTTATCAGACCGTTCCCAACAGTTCCCATCCAGATAATTCCGGCCGAGTCTTCCATTAAAGCTGAAGGGATCAGAGGCAGATCCGGGAAAAGGTGGTTGATGTCCAATTCTTCAAATCGCTTTTCCTGCGGATACAATATCCTCGGATTTTGTTTGAATCCGGGAATAAAAAGGGATCCGTTGGATAGGGGTAGAATATGAGGAATATATACAAATCCGGGATGAAACAAATCCAGGCTTTTCATTTCCGGAGACTCTTTTTCAAGATAATAAATTTTGTGGTCGAAAGTACCTATCCATAATGTCTCTTCTTTGTATGAAGTAACTGTAAGTATAGGTGGCAGGGATGTGAATCGTTTTTGCAGACGACAATTTCCCTGATCGTATTTCAAGGCGATCAGTTCGGTATAATGATACAGCCAAACTGTATTATCCGGATCAACATGAATATTGATCAACGGATCATTCAAAAATCCGGGAGCTATTCTTTTAATTGTATCCGATAGATCAATAATTGAATCAAGTTTCCTGTCATACATCGAAATGCCATTCCTGCGAGCTGAGATCCATACGTTTCCGTTGCTGTCTGTGTCGAGCGAAACAATATTTTTACCGTTATATTTGTCCGTAAGGAGGGTGTTTCCTCCAAAGGACTTACGGGCGGGATTTTTGACCCAAAACCCTTTGTCGTAAGTCCCGATAAAAATATTGGAACTTGAATCCTCAAACAATGCTGTGATTTCTGCATCCGGAACATCAAAAGGAAAATCCTTTTCACTCTGATGGATCACTCTGTCTGTAAAAGGCAGGTAAAGGAACAGTCCCCGATTGGTAGTGTTAATCAGCAAAGAATTTCTGTTATAGGAATGTATAAATGAAATCCTGGAATTCATCAATACCCGGTTGCCGGCAATCCCCGGTGGTAATGAAGAATAATTGCCGGTCCGCGTGTCAAGAATAGAGAGAAACCGTTTCCCTGCCAACCAAAGCTCTCCGTTGTTTCTTAGATAGGAATATGTGACATTTTCAGAAGTTTCCCATGAAGCGTTCAACGCCAGAGTTTTGGAATCATAGCAGAATACTTTGGCCGGAGTGACCAACCACAACCTGTCCAAACGGTCCATATGAAATGTGTTCGGGAACCCGGAAAATTCAAAATTCAATGCATGCCTGAATGTTTTGCTTTCCTGATCAAACACGGAAAGAGAAGACCCCAGACTCAAATAGAGTGTTCCTTCAGAATTTTCAAGAAGCTGATTACAATTTCGGTTAGGGCCTTCGACAGGATAATTGATAAAATTTTGGTCGGGCCCGTAAAGACTCACGCCATTAACAGTTAAAAACCACATTCTGTCCTGTGAATCCCTGAAAATATACTGTACTTGATTGTCAATCAGATCGGTGCTGTCTCCAGCCCTTAAGTGCCGGCTGAATTCGTACCCGTTAAACCGGTTCAACCCTGTACCTATCCATATATATCCGTATTTGTCTTCTCCGAAACACCTGATATTCTGATTCGACAAACTTGAAGAAATTGAAAAAGATCCACCTGCAAACTCGGTTGATGTAAAGGTCTTTGTACATCCACAAAGCAGTACAGAAAGAAAAATGATTGTAGCAACATGGAGTCTGTACGTCATAACTTCTATAGAACTTGAATTGAAGACGAAAATACAGAAATCAAAGCAGAATTTGCCAATAATGATAAAATGTGATAAAAAATGAACAAAAAAGAAACAAATACATAGCTCGTTCGGACAAATACAGAAAAAATGTAATGATTCGGAAAACCCGTTCCTATTGTGTATCCATATTTTTGTAATACCACAATATGCATACTTATGGAATCAAAGGTCAGCCTTGTTTTGCTTATAATTAGCCTTATAATGACCGGATGTTCACAGCGAACAGACAGTCAAATTTTTGTAAACAAAGAGGCTTCCCTGATAAAAGCTTCTTCTACAGATGCTGTAGCAGAGACCGTTACCGGAAAAGTTGCCGGATATATTGAAAACGGTCTCAATATTTTTAAAGGGATTCCCTATGCTGTGGCAGGAAGGTTTGAATTGCCACAAAAACCTGTATCATGGGAAGGCACACGCAGTTGCAAGGCTTACGGGCCGGTATGTCCACAGGCTGAAAGAACCGGATGGCAGAATGACGAGCAGGCTTTTGCTTTTAACTGGGATGACGGGTATTCCGGAGAAGACTGTCTGCGGCTGAATATCTGGACCCCGGGTTTGAAGGACGGGAAAAAACGTCCTGTTATGATATGGTTGCACGGAGGAGGCTACTCGGCAGGATCGGGTCAGGAATTGCCGGCATATGATGGTGCATCTCTGGCTTCCGGTGGGGATGTTGTAATAGTCACCCTGAATCATCGGTTAAACATTCTCGGATTTCTGGATTTATCGGCTTTCGGGGAAAAATATGCCATGACAGGCAATCTGGGTATTTTGGATATTATTACTGCCCTTGAATGGGTCCGGGACAATATCGCAAACTTTGGCGGAGATCCTCATAATGTGACTCTCTTCGGGCAATCCGGCGGCGGCGGAAAGGTTTCCACCCTGATGGCAACGCCCCGGGCAGAGGGGTTGTTTCACAAAGCCATAGTACAAAGCGGGTCCATGATATCGGCTATGGAACCCGGGTATTCACGTATGATTGGAATTGAAGTGGTACGTGAATTGGGCTTGAAATCATCACAAATAGATAAACTTAAAGATGTACCATACCTTACTTTATTGAAAGCAGGCGAAAAAGCAGTGGAAAAAATTAGGAAAGAAGCCGAAACCGATGGAGTGGAAACGTTGATCTTTGGATGGGCACCGACCACAGACGGGGTCATTTTACCCGAACAGCCCTTTGTTCATGAGGCCCCCGAATTTTCCAGAAACATACCAATGATCATAGGTACAACACTGCACGAATTTTCTGCAAGCACTTTTATCCCGGATCTGAGAAGTGTTGATCTCCAAAAGGCACGTGACATACTAAAAGAGACATACGGAAATAAAACGGATGCTTTTATTGAAACGGTAGCTGCGGTGTATCCGGGATTCAGGCCGACAGACTTGTTTGATATTGACATCCGTTTTCGGCAGGGAGCTTTGCATCAGGCAGAAGTAAAAGTACGTCAGAAAGGGGCCCCCGTATATATGTATTTGTTCAGCTGGGAATCTCCGGTGCTTGACGGGGCTCTGCGTGCAATGCATTGCATGGACTTGCCATTTGTTTTTAACAATGTATACAGAAGTCGCCATATGACAGGAGGCGGGGAAGATGCCCAACGTCTTGCCAATAAAATGAGCCGGGCATGGATTAATTTTGCCCGTAGTGGGAATCCTAATGTTTCTTTATTACCGGAATGGGAACCCTACGATTCAGGAACAGGTGCTACCATGATATTCGACAATCAATGCCGGATGGAATACCATCACGACAGGGAGTTGATCAGTTTTATTCTTGAAATCAACAAAAAACTATAAACTAACTATCTAACCATTAATTAATAACCAAAACCAATCTTTTATGAAAAAACTTATTTATGGTCCTGTGATCAGGTTTGCCTTACTGGTTTTCAGCTTTTTGCTGATACTTCCGGCAAGTGTTACAGCCCAGGATACACAGGTCAGCATCAGTGGTACTGTGGTAGACCAATCCGGTCTGCCTTTACCCGGGGCATACGTAACCGCCATCGGGTTGCAACGGGGGGTTAGCACGGATCAGGACGGAAAGTTTGAACTTTCGGTTCCTCAAAATGCTACGATTGCTGTATCTTACGTTGGATTTAAAACAGCAGAGATTCCTGTTGGAGATCGTCGTGTGTTTGAAATAACATTGGAAGAAGATGCGCTTTTTCTTGAAGATGTTGTAGTAATAGGATACGGCGTGCAACGCAAAAGCGATGTTACCGGTGCCATTGCCAAGATCAGTACGGATGATATTGAAAACCGGTCCGTTGCACGTGTTGAAGAAGCGCTGCAGGGAAAAACGGCCGGAGTACAGATTATTACAACATCCGGAGCACCCGGAAAAGGAATGGACATCAGGGTTCGCGGAATAAGTTCCAATTCAGGTTCTGTAGATCCTATTATCCTGGTGGATGGACTGCAAGTTTCAGATATGGGGTACCTGGATCCCAACAACATCGAATCCATTGAGGTACTCAAGGATGCGGCTTCTGCAGCCATTTACGGAGCCCAGGCAGGTAACGGTGTCGTATTGGTAACTACCCGCTCCGGAAAACGAGTCGGCGAAGGCAGGATCTTTTATGATTTTCAATACGTTCTGAACGATCTTGCCAAGGTTCCCGATGTGATGAATGCTTCGCAGTACATGGATTATATGGTAGAAGCAGGTACGTTCACACAAGCCGAATTCGATCAGAAATACGATGGAGTAACCGATACCAATTGGGCGAATGTGGCATTTGAAACCTCACTCATGCAACGTCACAGCCTGGGATTCCAGGGTGGTGGTGAAAAAGGAAGTTTCTTCGCTTCTATCAATTACCTGGATCAAAACGGAATCGTTGCGGGAGATGCGGATGTATACCACCGTCTTACAGGCCAGGTAAATGCAGATTACAAGATCAAAAAGTGGTTACGCGTAGGCATGACTTCTTCCATAGAAAAATGGGATACACGGTCAGTCAGTGAAAGTTCGGAATACGGGAGCCTTCTGGCCGCTGTTTTGGCGATGGACCCGCTAACCCCCAATTTATACAGTCCTTCCGAACTGCCTCAGTTTATGAAGAACAATCAAAACGATGCCGAATGGGTGGCTTTATACAATGATTACCTGAAAAATGAAAACGGGGATTATTACGGAGTTTCCCAATTTGTAACGGCTGAGCAGGTACATCCTATGATTATGAGGGATGCTACACAATCCGATTCCTGGGGAGCTAATCTGCTGGGAACATTTTTTGCTGATTTCACTCCCGTCAAAGGCCTGACTATTACATCAAAGCTCGGTTACAGGTTGGGTTATAACAACAGTAAGACATACGGCGGTTTGTATTATGCCAACGATATGGTGTATCGCAGTAAAATGACTTTAAGCCGCAGCGCAGCTAACAACGTCTATTACCAGTGGGAAAATTTTGCCAATTATGACATGGCCCTGGACAATCACCGCATCAATTTCATGGCGGGGGTTTCCTTTGCAGAAAGCCGGAACGATTATGCCTCGGCAGGAACCGATAAGCTTACCAAAGATTTTCCCTTGTTCCGCGACATCGGCTATTCTGATCCGACGGCAAACAGAACCATAGGCGGAGGATTCGGAAAATCGGCCAAAATGTCCTATTTCGGACGTGTATCCTATTCCTATGCAGATAAATACTTACTTCAGGCCGTTTTGCGCAGGGATGCTTTTGATGCCTCTGTTCTTCCCGTGGAAAAAAGATGGGGAACATTTCCTTCCGTTTCGGCAGGCTGGGTCGTGTCCAAAGAAGGATTTATGCCGGGCAACAACATCCTGTCTTACCTGAAACTGCGTGCCAGCTGGGGACAAAACGGGAACATTGGTCCTTTGGGCGGATTTCGTTACCGTACTTCCATCGCATCCAATTATACCTATCCCTTTTACAATGAAATCGCATACAACATTGGGTCTGCACCTACAGGCCTGACAAACCCTGATATTCGTTGGGAAACATCTGAACAGATAGATATAGGTATTGATCTGAGGATGTTCAATGACCGCCTGACATTTACGGCAGACTTTTACACCAAGGAGACCAAAGACCTGCTTGTATCAACTACTCCTCCTTATGAAACAGGTGTAAGCAGCACTACGGTCAATGCCGGAAACGTACACAATCACGGTTTTGAATTTGAATTGGGCTATACGGGAAACGTCGGGGATTTCAATTACAACATCAGGGGAAACCTCTCGACCGTTACGAACGAAGTAACATACCTGGACCCTTCAATTAGTCGTATTTCGGGTGGAAGTTACCATACATACTCCGGGTTGACTGCTTTTGAAGTTGGTTACCCTGTATGGTATATGCGCGGATACCAACTGGATCATATAGACACCCAGACAGGTGATCCCGTTTTTGTGGACCACACAGGGGACGGATTGGTCAGTGACGATGATAAAGTCATGATTGGAAGCGCGTTGCCTGATTTTACATATGGGATAACCCTCAACATGTCATGGAAAGGACTGGATTTGACGCTCTTTGGAGCGGGATCACAAGGAAATGATATCTTTTCTTTACTGAACCGGGTGGATCGTCCCCAGGGAAACAAGCTGTCTATGTTTTACGAAGGACGTTGGACCCCTGACAATACGAACGCTTTGTATCCCCGTCCCGGCAGCAATGACGAAGACAAATTCTGGATGTCGGATGCCAATGTGTTTGACGGATCTTATTTCAAGATCAAGCAGATACAGCTTGGTTATTCATTGCCGCAAAAATGGATGCATAAGATCGCTGTCAATTCACTGCGCTTTTATGTGTCGCTTGACGACTGGTTCTGTTTCACTTCCTATCCGGGAATGGATCCCGAGGCCGCTTCATACGGTTCCACTTACGGAATGGGTCTGGACAAAGGGGCGTACCCCATGTCCAAAAAGACTATGTTCGGTTTAAACATCACATTTTAAAAGAATACAGCCATGAAAAAATATATTATCACTTTGATTTTTGGCCTGTTGGTGCTCAATTCATGTACCGAACGTCTAAATATTGATCAGTGGGGAGTCCTCTCCGAGGAGACTTTCTACCAGACAGATGAACAGGCAATGGAAGCCATTACGGCCGTTTACAGTACCTGGAGAGGTCAGTATTTTAACTGGTTTTACCTGAAAAACATGCTTGCCGATGACACGTATTGCGGAGGCGGAGGCCGTGGAGACAACAGCAATTTTGAAATGATCAACGAATACCGGTTCAGTACGGCCAGTACGGTGGTCAGCAGTGCTTTCAGCGGATTATACAATATCATATACATGTCAAATCTGATTGTGGATCGCGTAGAACCGGATACAGATCTGAAAGCGAGGGTTGTGGGAGAGGCCAAGACAGCCCGTGCGTGGGCCATGACAGAGCTCATTTCGCTTTGGGGCCCCGTTCCCTTTGCCGATCACGTGCTTGGAGCCGATGAATACCAGTTGCCCAACGGGGACATCCCTACCATGTGGGCCTGGGTGGAACAGAACCTTACCGAAGCTGCAGCCGTACTTCCTTCAAAAAGCAGTCTTGACGGACAGGCGGCTGTTGGAGCCCGTTTGACCAAAGAAGCAGCACTGGCCTTCCTCGGAAAAGCACAGCTCTTCCAGGAAAAATATGCAGAAGCGGCTACAAGCCTGAAAGCCGTCATCAATTCCAACAAATATACCTTGGTGGATGATTTCGGCCAATTGTTACGTGATGCCACTAATTTCGGCCCTGAAAATATCTTTGAATCCAATGCCATAAACGATCCGGACAATGCCTGGAGCCAGGGAACGACACTTTTCTCACTGATGATTAACTGGCGTTCCGACCACCTGACTGGTATGCCTGAAGGAATCTGGAATACGGGATGGGGGTTTTTCAATCCCACCAAATCACTATATGAAGCTTTTGTGGAAATGGAAGGTCCTGAAGGTTACCGTTTATCCAACACCATGAAAACCAAAGAACAGATGGGCGGTGGATGGGCTTTCAACTGGGAAACCTATGAAATGGTCTATGTCCCAATTGAGATCACAACGCCGTTGTATGGAAATGAAGGTTTCTTGCAATGGAAACACCGTTTCCCGGAGGATGAAGTGGTTACCAATTCCTTTGGATTCTCAAGTAGCAACAATTTCCGCTGGATGCGTTATGCCGAGGTATTATTGCTGGCCTCCGAAGCGTGCCTGTTGTCCGGAGATCAGGCTTCTGCCCTGAACTATATCAACCAGGTCCGCATCAGGGCACACCTGGAACCCCTTGGTAGCCTGACCCTGGAAGACATCAAGAAAGAAAAGCGACTGGAACTGTGCTTTGAATGCTGCCGTTACCAGGACCTCGTTCGGTGGGGTGACGCTGCATCGGTACTTGCCCAACAAGGGAAAACCATTCCTGCTTTACACAACGACGGTACGGTATCGGTAGCCGTTACCAATACCGAGTACGGGTTCAAAACCGGGAAACACGAATTGTTGCCTTTCCCGGAACACGAGATGAATGTAAATCAGAATCTGACCCAAAATCCCGGATGGTAACTCATAAAACGTTACATTCGCAAAAACTTTTTAAGAATTGAAACAATGATAAAAAGAATCGTTTATCTGACACTTGCCTGCCTGTTGTGCGCACCTGTGCTTACGGCACAACAGGCCCTTTTTATGGGAGGCTCCCAAATAACTTCTCCACAGGTGAATCCGGACAATTCAGTGACTTTCCGTCTTTTGGCACCCGATGCTCAAGAGGTAAGGTTAATGGGTGATTTTATTCCTGCACAGGGATGGATGCCCGGAAGCGAGCTTATGACAATGGATGACAAAGGAGTATGGTCTTATACCACAAAACCTTTGGATTCGGATTTGTACGGATATGCTTTTATGGTAGACGGCCTGCGTATGATGGATCCCAACAACGTGCATCAGATCAGGGATGTAGCTACTGTAACCAACATTGTTATAGTTGGCGGTGGACAGGGAGATCTGTATTCTGTACAAAAGGTCCCTCACGGAACGGTATCACGCACCTGGTATGACAGTCCTTCCAACAAATACGTACAAAAACGCAGGATCACTGTTTATACACCCCCGGGATATGAGAATGGCAAAAAGAAATACCCCGTGTTTTACCTGCTTCACGGTATGGGCGGGGATGAAGAAGCCTGGATAAATTTGGGCAGAACGGCTCAGATCATGGACAACCTGATTGCAGCGGGAAAGGCGGAACCGATGATTGTAGTGATGACTAACGGGAATGTGGTTCAGGAAGCTGCTCCGGGTGAATCTTCCCTGGGATTGTACAAACCCACCATGCAACTGGAGGGCACCATGGACGGACAATTTGAATCCTCTTTCAAAGACGTGATCCGTTTTGTGGAAAACAACTACAGGGTAATTCCCAAAAGCCATGCACGGGCCATTGCCGGACTTTCCATGGGGGGATACCATACGCTGCATATCTCCAGGTATTATCCAAAAACTTTTGATTATATAGGTTTGTTCTCTGCTGCCATCATGCCCGATGAAAAAGTGGCCGGAAGTCCGGTATACCAGGATATTGAAGGTACACTCAAACAACAGCGTGATAACGGATTCAGCCTGTACTGGATAGGTATTGGTAAAGAAGATTTCCTATATAAAGCAAATGTAGACTACCGTCAGTTGCTGGACAAGATAAATTTACCATATGTTTACAGGGAAAGTGGTGGAGGACATACCTGGACCAACTGGAGGTTATACCTGTCTGAATTCGCTCCGTTATTGTTTAAATAGCTTTATTTTTCCAAAATTCAAAAGAATGAAAAAATTTTTAAACGTATGTTTCATTACGGCTTTACTGCTGTCAACGGCCGCTTGCGGAGACAACAAACAGCCTACTGTTTATATTGACGGCGTACCGCAATTGAATCCCGACAACATAGAAGAAATCATAGGGGCGATGACGACAGAGGAAAAAGTCTCGTTGCTCATAGGAACAGGAATGGCCGGTTTTACCGGGGACAATCCCGTAGTGGGAGCAACCCGCAACCTGGTTCCGGGAGCGGCAGGAACTACATGGCCCATTCCCCGCCTGGGGATCCCGGCCATAGTGCTGGCTGACGGTCCTGCCGGCTTACGCATAGCCCCTTTGCGTGAAGGGGATGAAAACACCTATTATTGTACGGCATTCCCCATAGCTACACAGTTGGCCTCCAGCTGGGATGTGGAATTGGTTGAGAAAGTGGGGCAGAACATGGGTGCAGAAGTACATCGGCGAGGGGGCACGCCTGGTCAGGGAACTCTTCGACCTC
>ENA-UOOK01005515-UOOK01005515.1-fermentation-metagenome-genome-assembly--contig:-NODE-5515-length-12690-cov-3.546102_pt1 | contig 12690 bp, 14 predicted proteins | sample MGYA00245777_ERZ724023 | MGnify/ENA primary metagenome ERZ724023 (study PRJEB28704, sample SAMN03018312) | fermentation metagenome | biome: anthropogenic terrestrial biome; feature: soil; material... | reverse complement strand
TTCGACAGGCTCTACGAGGACTGGTCGACGCTCGACAGCTTCCAGCGCACCCGCGGGGTGTTGAAGCTAATGGCGCACGTCATCCACGAGCTGTGGAGCAAGGGCAACAAGGACCTGCTCATCCTGCCGGGGAGCCTGCCGCTGTATCGCGGCAAGACGCGCAATGAGCTGCTGACGCACCTGCCGCAGGGCTGGGATCCGGTGCTCGACCGCGACATCAACAACAACCACTACATCGCCCCGCCTGGCCCCCTCGGCCGCTCCACTGGCATTGAATGTTAGATTCAACGTAGGTACCGTCAATTATTTTTCACCCATTCCCGGTAAACTTCTCTAAATGATTATGTTAAATATCAAATTTTATAATAAAAATTTCACATCTTTGAAAGATCCTCGCGTCGATTTTACCATAAATTCTTCATTTCGACCATTGAAATAGTTAAGGCGGTTTTACCGTCTATTATATTATCGCTGTTTAAATGTTTCAATAGATCCGCTTTTGATAACCGGACAACCTCCAAGAACTCATCGGCGTCACACTCCAGCTTAACCGGTTCCAAATGAGTGGCCAAATATAAATGAATAATTTCATCAGTAAAACCGGGAGTTGTCCAAACCGAGGCCAAATGAATTAATTTGCCGGGTTGATAACCGATTTCTTCCGCTAACTCTCGTCGGAGGCAAGGGATCGGTTCTTCTCCGGCCTCTAATTTTCCGGCGGGAATCTCTAAAACCACTTCACCGGTGGGATAGCGGAATTGTTTTACTAAAAGCGCCGTCCCATCAAGCAAGAGCGGTAAAGCGGCAACCGCCCCCGGGTGTTTTAAATACTCACGGGTCGCGGTTTTCCCATTAGGCAACGCTACTCGGTCCCGGTAGAAATCAAGAAATTTCCCTTTGTGAATAAACTCATTCTCTAGAAATACTTCTTTCAGATTCCGGTCCATATTTTTACTCCATTAATCTCGATAGTGAGCCTAAGCGGTCGGTCCCGGCCAGGCCGGCTATTATTCCACTGATTATTGTGTGGCGGAAAAACCAAGGATCCTCCTTGATTCCCCGTCCCATGGTAGTGACTTGTAGATCGTATTCTTGAAAAAGATTTAAAAGATCGTTAGTTTCCTTGAACAGATACCATTGGTGCCGGTCCATCAAATTATCTTTTTTAATCAGCTTTTTAATTCCTTCCAACTGATCTCCGGTCAAATCGGCTGATAAACCGATTAAAGCCGGATGGTTAGCTAAACCAAGAATGGTCAGGCTGTGATGACTAATACCCTGGTGTCTTTCTCGCTGATCGGCAAAACTCACCCGCGGGACAGCCACGGGTATCCCGCCAAGCCGAGTTGTCAGATCGATGACCCAGGACTGTTCGATTCCGCTAAAACCGAATTTGGTGCCTGTCCCAACAACACCTGGTCCGAGGGCCACAATAATCAAATCGGGTTTAACAGCTTGATAGGCGGTTAATAAGGCCGAAGGTATGCTGACCGCTTCCAAGTCGCCTCCGAAAGCTTGTCCGGTCGTAATGGTCAGGTCCAATAGACGTTTTGCTTTTAATTCCCGGACCAAACCGCTAAGAGCAATTGGTAAAGCGGCGGCATCAGTCATTATATAAGCTATCTTCGGAGTATATTCCAGAGAACTCATAAAGCCGAGGATCGCGCCGGGAAGCATACTATGTAAGGGAGCGATAATAACCGGTGTCCCATTTAAAGAAGAGGCCTCAATCAAGCCTTCATGAAAAGGACTGGCAGCTTCCTCAGCCGCCAGTACCGAAAATTGCCATGGGGTATAGCGCAATTTCATAATATGCCCATCAGCCGCAGTATGGCTGTAGTCAGAGTCAGGGACCACAAAATGACATCCTCCGGTTCCCAAACCCAATTCAACCGCGGTTGTATTCAAGGTTACCCGATCATCAGCCGCCAATTTACGGTTGAGCCCAAGATAATTATAGGCTTTCATCGGTAAAGGCTTGTTTTCCACCTGAACTAGTAGTTCTTGAATTTCAGGGTTTTCATAATGAACGGCCAGAACTTGGCCTTTAGATACTAATAACATCGGATCCGATCTACCTTCTGTTTCGCTTGAGCAGATGAGTCGGGGTATACATTAACTCCGTATAAAATAAATCGCGTTCCAATTCCTCAACACGGGCTTGGAATTGTTGTAAACGTAAATCATGATCGCTTTTCCAGAGAAGGACAAATCCCCAAGCGCAAATTAAAAAGGTAATTAAAAATGATAACGGTTCGAAAAGATCAAATTTTAAATACCAAAAAATTGAAAGAATCGCCACTTGTAAAAGAAATAGTCCGAAATAATAATTATTATCTCTGGTAGGTTGCCATTTTATCCATTTCTTAATTAATTCCCACATCAGTTTCAGCCTCCGACGGTTCCGTTTCAGTATTAGGAGCGGCGTTTTGACCGATCCACTCCGGTATTTTAGGTAATTCAGTTAAATCATTGAGCCCGAAATATTTTAGAAATTGTTTGGTGGTCCGGTACATAATCGGTCGTCCCGGACTGTCTTTACGCCCCGCTTCTTCGATTAAGCCCTTATCAACTAATGTTGTAATAGCGCTCTCCACACTAACACCGCGTAAAGCTTCGATCTCAGCTTTGGTAATCGGTTGTTTATACGTTACAATCGCCAAGGTTTCGATGGCTGCTTGCGACAGGCCGACATTACGCGGGACTTTTTGAAGTTTTTCAATATAGGGCGCGCATTCGGGATGGGTGCAAAACTGAAAGCCGTTGGCGACTTCAAGAATTTGGATGCCCCGTTTACTACGTTGATATTCTTCGATTAAATCGAAGACGATCTGCTTTACGGTATGTTCACTGATACCGACAATCTCCCCAATGGTTTTTCCGGTAATTGGTTCTGAAGACGTAAAGATTAACGATTCAATGATAGCTCGGGCCATTATCAGGTTCATGCCGTATTACTCACCTTTTCAGGAATTGAAATTAAAATTTCTCCGAAAACACTTGATTGTGAAGCTGATATCTTCCGTAGTCGAATCAATTCCAAGACCGCTAAAAAGCAGGTGATTAGGGCTAATTTAGTCTTGACTTCGAAGAATACTTTATTAAAAAGCACTTCACCTTCCTTACTTACCAGATCCATGATTTCGGTCATCCGTTGCTTAATGGAAACTTCCTGCTTGGGAAGGGATTTAATCGGTTTTTCTTCAAGACTATCTAAAATTATCTTAAAAGCGTCGACCAGATCCCAAACGGATAGATCCTTAAGGGGATCGACTGCCGCAGTAATCTTTTTATCCGCGAACTCTCCGCCGCTGCGAGTATAAACTAACGACTGGTGAGTCTCTAACTTTTGTAAGGTAAGCGAAGCTTCCTTAATTTTTTTATATTCAATCAGTTTTTGGGCAAGTTCCCAACGAGGGTCGGTTTCATTTTCTTCAAAAGTCTCTTCAGGATTGAAACTGCTTTGAGGAAGCAACATTTTCACTTTGATCTGCATTAAAGTAGCGGCCATTACTAAAAAATCGCCGACCACCTCTAAATTAAACATTTTCAGCGTTTGGAGATAATCTAAATATTTTTCGGTGATAATCGCGATTGGAATATTATAGATATCAACCTCTTCCTTTTCGATTAGGTGAAGGAGTAAGTCAAGTGGTCCTTGGAAAACATCTAATTTGATCTCATAGTCCATTTCAATTTTTCCTAATTTTTGCTATCCGCTGTTTGTAGCCAAGTCAATTCCGGACTCTGGCCGTCACGGGGAGGATCGTGATGTCGCCTAATCATCTCCACCACAGCCGATTCAATACCGAAAATTTTGGCCATGTGCGCTCCCCGGGCGGGATGGACCAAATCCACATAACAACCGTACTTAATCTTTTCCCAACTGGTTTTAGGATTGGTAATGGCCAATTTACCACGGAGAGTTGGTTTAAACCTTCGAACCACTCCCACAAATAACCTACTAATTAAGGTAAAGTCACCTTCGACTTTACCGATATCATGCAATAAAGCAGCCTTCACCAACGCTTTGATTTTTACCCCCCGCAGGTACGCGGCTTGAGTTAAGATAGTCTGAGCTACCGTTAGACAATGGCGTTGGTCAACCTTACTCATTTGTGAAAAGAGGAATTTACCGGCGTCGTCCAGATAATCGTCGATTAGTTTTCGTTCTTCTTTATTAAGCTTAGGAACCCACCCATTAAAGATTCGTTTCAATACCCCAACCAAAAAGCACCTCTCACAGATTAATATTTTACTGCATTATTTGGAGAATAAATTGATATAAGATAACTTATTTATATTCGCCACTTCCAATATGATTTCCTCCCTTAAAAGTTCAAAGGTTCAAAAACGGTTACCGGAAACCGCTGAAAGTTTTTGAAGCCGGCCCGGTATCCGATCTAACGAAAGCAGATCCTGATAGGTTTCACGGGCAACTATCAAATCTGCTTGTCCATTGATGACTGAAACCATGGCCGGCCTCGGTAACCGGTTATAATTGCTGGCCATCGAATAATTATAGGCCCCAGTCGAAAAAATGGCTAAGATATCTCCGGATTGGGGTTGAGCAAGATGGATATCCCAAATCAACATATCCCCTGATTCACAACATTTACCGGTTACTGTAACTAATTTATCAGGATGAAGATTAGCCTTATTGGCAATCATCCCTTCGTACTCAGCTTGGTATAAGGCGACTCTCGGATTATCAGCCATACCACCGTTAACTGCCAAGTAAGATCTGATTCCGGGAATTTCTTTAATGCTGCCGACATTATACAAAGTGACGCCGGCCTCTCCCACCAAGGAACGGCCCGGTTCCAGAACTAATTTGGGAAGCGGATAATTTCGGTTTTGGGCTTCTTCCTTAACCGCGCTGCCGATCAGGTTTACACATGACTCAACGGTAGCCGGCTGGTCTCCTTCATGATAGACAATTCCTAGTCCGCCGCCCATGTCTAAAATTTCAACTTCAAATCCATTCAACTGCCGTAGATCCTCTAAAAAGTCGAACATTATTTTAACAGCCAATTTATAAGGCTCAATATCAAAAATCTGTGAGCCGATGTGACAATGGACTCCCTTGACTTCGATTCCAGGTAAGGTTAGGGCGTGACTAATGACTTGGCGGGCTACCCCATCTTGGATTCCCAATCCAAACTTGGAATCCTGCTGGCCGGTTTGAGTGTAAGAATGAGTATGGGCCTCAACTCCTGGGGTTAACCGGAATAGAACCGAAGCTTTTCTACCTTTTTGAAGCGCCAGAGCGTTTAAATTTTCAAGTTCATAGAGGTTGTCCACGACGATTATTCCTACCCCATATTCTAAAGCCATCCGTAATTCTTCGTGGGATTTATTATTGCCGTGAAAGAAAACTTTTTCCATAGGGAAGCCCGCTTTAAAAGCGGTATAAAGTTCGCCACCGGAGACAACATCCATTCCAAGTCCTTCTTCATCGATGACTCGGCAAATTGCCATGGTCATTAAGGCCTTACCGGCATAAATCACCATCGAGTCCGGATAAACCGCGGCTAAGTTTTCTCGGTAACTACGGCACTGGGAACGGACCATCGCTTCATCCAACACATACAAAGGGGTCCCAAAATCACGAACCAGATCAACCGTATCGCAGCCGCCAATCTCTAAATGACCTGCTGTATTTACTCGCATATTGCCACGTAACTTCATCAATAAATCCTCCTTAAAGTCCAATATCCTTACATTTTTGAGGGGATGGCATTTTTACCTAAAAATAATTGGTATGGTTGAGGCCAAAGTTATAAAAAATCAAATTGATAATTAACATCCTGATAAATTAGTCTTATCTTTGCTCTGCGCGAGAACAAAATAGGCATATCATAAACCCTATGGTCACAATATATAGTGAAGTTCTCAGCTGTATCCATCAATATATTGCTGGTGAGTCCGAATGAAGTAATTATGAGATCGCCTAATATAAAAAACGATCCGGAAGAAGGGAGACCCTTTGTTCCGGAATCAATCCAATTTCGTTTCATTTTAACATTTTTTTCTGAAAAACGTCAAGTCATACTATGAATTTCAAAAGCAGTATTAGGCCTGTTACATAACTCATGCATCTACCTGGCGTCTCATACCTTTGTGTTTTACCGAAAACAACTACAACCAAGAAATTCTCTAATAATTGAGTTTAACGGCACTTCACAATCGGCAAGCGGTTTGAAATAACTTAAAAACTTCAACAGACGTTTGGCTTCGGTATATTCGGGATAATCCGGGGTTATACCGGCAAGCAAAGGCTCGGCAAAGGATTTTAACACCGCCAGTTCATAGATTAACGCGGAATTGAACATTACATCCGCTTCCTCCTGAAACGGGAAAATATGTAGTTCTTCTCCCCTACGGACCATTGGCCACAAGTTTATGGTGGTTACGGCGTCATGTCCTCGAAATTGGTGATCCCGAACGATTCTTCGGATAATCCGGTTGTCAGTTGTGGGAATTCGGTTATGATCGTCAATATTTAATTGAGTCAAAGCGCTGATATAAATCTTGAATTTATGGTCTTTGGGAATTTCTAAGGTCAGACGATTATTCAACCCGTGGATACCTTCGATAATAATCGGCTGGTCCTCGGTTATTTGAAGAGATTCATCTCTAAATTGACGCTGCCCTTTTTGAAAATTATAGCGCGGCAATTTCACTGGGAGACCTTGAATTAAACTGGAAATCTGCTCGTTAAAAAGCTGGAGATCAATGGCCTCAAGACATTCGAAGTCAGGTAAACCATCGGGTCCGATCGGGGTCTGATCCCGGTCTACAAAATAGTCGTCAATGGAAATTGAGACCGGTCTTAAACCGTTAACCCGCAACTGGACCGCCAGTCGTTGGGCAAAGGTAGTCTTTCCGGAAGACGATGGACCGGCTACTAAGATTAACCGGATCTGGTCCCGATCCACGCTGATCTGATCGGCAATATGAGCGATTTTCTTTTCATGTAGAGCCTCCGCGATTCTGATCAAATCGCCACCCTTGCCCTGAACAATCTGTTGATTAAGGGCGCCCACATCTCCCACTTCCAAAATCCGGCCCCATTTTTCAAATTCGTAATAAATTCTGAATAATTTTCGCTGTTCCTCAAATTTAGGAATGGTCGAAGGGCTTTGGACGGTTGGGAATCGTAAAATAAAACCAGGAAGATAATATTTTAGCTCAAATTGTTTTAAATAACCGGTTGAGGGCGTCATATAACCGTAAAGATAATCGGTATAGTTACCACAATGATACACGTGAAGCTCAGGTTTATCTCTAAATTTTAGAAGACGGACTTTATCATAACGCCGGTCATTTTCAAAGAGACTGGTGGCTTGTTCCAAGGGTATTGTCTCCTTGATAATGGGCTCATCGGCATCGATGATCCTTCGCATCCGATCCGCTATTAAACGGATTTCGCGCTCGGTTAGGGGTTGAGCATTCGGGCAATCGATCTCGCCATAGATTCCTTTACTCAGTGAATGTTCAATCCGGACCTTACACCCGGGCAGTACTTCCTCGGCTGCTCTAAATAAGACCAAGGAAAGGCTACGGGAATAGACCCTGACTCCGTCTTGGTTGGAGAGATCAATCAGTCTTAAATTGCCCCCCTCTTGAGGGAGATAAAGCAAATCATGAAATTGATTGTTGAGTATTGCCGCTACAATCGGAGAACTGAAACGGGGTTGGAAATCGTCGGCTATCTTTTTTAAGTCTGTTCCAGCTTTATAAAGACAAACGGTTCCGTCAGGCAAAGTGAATTCTAAATGTTTGGGCATTTTTCTCCTCCGTTTATAAAGTCGATGCTATATATATTTATATAAAGATAAAACTTTGCCGTTTTTGACAAAGTTTACGATTGATATTAATGTCACGGTTAAGACCTGGAATTTTTCGAGGAATCAGTTGGGATCTCGAAATTATCACGGTCGGAACCGTTACTAAAAAGCAAAATTCCAATACAGATTATGGCGATGATGGCGATTATCAACCCATATTCAACTGATACTTCCCCTTTAGCTTCCTCCTTAACTCTGTTAATGGCTTGTCGTAACAATTTATCCGACTCCTTTAGTTGATGGTCTTTACCGTGCTACCAGCCCTTTTTTATAGGCGTAAACCGCTACTTGGGTCCGATCGCCAAGTTCCATTTTTTTCAAAATACTACTAACATGGTTTTTAACGGTTTTTTCGCTGATAAATAATTTCCTGGCGATGTCTTTATTGCTTTGTCCGCAAGCTATATAAGATACTATTTCCATCTCTCGTTGGGTTAATCCCAGTTCTTCGGGAGGTTTAACGGTTTGCTCGTCCGACAGTATCTCACGAAATTCATTAATTAGTTTAGTTAATAAACAAGGCTGAATATAAGCGTCGCCATGAGCTACGGCCATAATAGCTTCCTGAAGAATAACGGCGTTTACATCTTTTAAAATATATCCCAAAGCGCCGGCTTTAATTATCTTCGAAATCCGTCTCTGATCATCGGTGGTAGCCATTAAAAGCACATTTACTTCCGGTGTTTTTTCAATTAGTTCCTTAGTTAATTCGACACCGTTTTTGGGGGACAGATTAAGATCCATTAAAACAACATCGGGCTTAAGCGACATTACTTTAACGATTACTTCCTCTGCGGACTGGGCTTCTCCAATAACGGAGATTTCCTCCGCTAAACTAAGTTTGCGTTTTAAAGCTTGTCTGACGTGGGCTTGACCGTCGACAATTAAGATGCTGATCGGCATCACTACACCTACCTAAAAATCAGTGATCAGTGAACAGTAACAATATTAATTAAAATTGACAAATTTGTTGTTAATAGCGATCTGTAAGTAAGTTTCTCCAATTACCACGGCTAACTGAGATCGAGACCCACCCCTGGAATTAAGGTGCTATTTTCAGCTTATAGTCTACTAACTGATTCGGCATTGTCCAAAACGAACTTTAGTTAAAAATATTCTCTGGAAATTGTCTCTTTTGTAGATTAATACAAAAAAGAGGGGTTGTTGTAAACTTTTCCAACAACCCCTTAAATTATTTTAATATATTATTTTTGCAAAAGAGGGACCTTGTCCACTTTCTCCCAGGGCAAATCCAGGTCGTTCCGGCCAAAATGGCCATAGGCCGCTACTTGTTTAAAGATCGGCCTTCTTAAATTTAAGTCCCTAATAACGGCGGCCGGTCGGAAGTCAAAGACCTTTTCAACCAGACCGGCGATGGCTTCGTCCGGTATTTTTCCAGTGCCAAAGGTATCGACCAAAACCGAAACCGGTTTAGCCACGCCGATGGCGTAAGCGATTTGAATCTCACAACGTTTAGCTAATTTTGCGGCGACTACGTTTTTAGCAGCGTAACGGGCTGCATAAGCCGCCGAACGATCGACTTTGGTGGGATCTTTACCGGAAAAAGCTCCACCACCATGCCGCGCCATACCGCCATAGGTATCAACGATTATTTTCCGCCCGGTCAAACCGGAGTCCCCTTGTGGACCCCCGACAACGAAACGGCCGGTTGGATTCACCAAATATCTGGTTTTACCATCTAGAAGTCGGGATGGAATTACCTCTTGAATGACTTTGTCGATGATCTCCTTTTCGATTTGATCGTGTTCAACCGTGGGATCGTGTTGGGAAGAGATGATGATCGTATCGATTCGTTTGGGCGTATGGTCTTCATACTCGACAGTCACTTGACTCTTTCCGTCGGGGCGCAAATAAGGGATGGTTCCATCTTTACGAACTTCGGAAAGTCGTCTGGTTAATTTATGGGCCAAGCTAATCGGCATCGGCATATATTCGGGAGTTTCATCACAAGCAAACCCAAACACCATGCCTTGGTCGCCGGCGCCGATTGCTTCAATCTCCGCTTCGCTCATGGCGCCGCTTTTGGCTTCGAGGGCCTTGTCGACTCCTAAAGCAATATCGGGTGATTGCTCGTCAATAGAGGTAATTACAGCGCAAGTTTCGCTATCAAACCCAAACTTAGCCCTGGTATAACCAATTTCACGAATAGTCTCCCGAACCACTTTGGGAATATCCACGTAACATTCGGTAGTAATCTCGCCCATGACCAAAACCAAGCCGGTAGTAACGGCTGTTTCGCAAGCCACCCGGGCTTTGGGATCTTCAGACAAGATCGAGTCGAGAACGGCATCGGAAATCTGATCGCAAATTTTATCAGGATGCCCCTCCGTAACAGACTCTGAGGTGAATAAACGTCGGTTGGTCAATTACAAATCATCTCCTTAAATAAAATAACCCTTCCGGAAAGGAAGGGGAATAACTTACATTCTCATCTTCCAGAATCCTCTGGGGGAATTGGCACCCAACGAATCGAAAATCAATTCTCGGGTTGCCGGGTTTCATCGGGCCCTTCCCTCCACCTCTCTTGATGAGTATTAATTTACCAGAAAATATTAAAAGGGGTTGATTTACTTTAAAGCTTAGGTTTTTTCTTGACTAGCTCCAAAGACTAGTTCAAGAATAAAATAATCAGATTTTCACTAAATTATAAGTTATAAAGATTATGTTGTCAAACAAATTTTTGGAAAAACTAAATATGTAGAAATTGTTTTGATGATAATTATTCATCTCACGAACACTCCATTTTCCTCGTCACTCTTCAACAGTTAAAACTTGTAATAAGTTTGTTGATCCGGGGACCCCGGTACGGACACCGGCGGTAAGCACAATTAAGTCGTTGACCTTGACAAATCCGGCTTTTTTTGCGCCCTCAACGCTGAGATCGAACAAATCGTCAATGTTTTGAGCTGGTGGAGCCAACACCGGATTAACACCCCAAGAGATGGTCAATTGTTGGAAAGTTCTTTCCGATGGAGTAACGGCCACAATGGGCGCAGGTGAGCGGTACTTGGAGACCATCCTGGCGGTGCTGCCCGATTGAGTTGAGGTAATAATAGCGACAGCCTTTAGGTCCATTGCTGTTTGACAAGTGGCGTGACTAATGGCGTCCGCCACGGTTGGAAATGATCCGACCCGCTTTTTGGCTAGAATCTCTTCGTATTTTAAAGACGCCTCAATCCGTTCCGCCGCGCGTGACATTATATGTACCACCGCCACCGGAAACTTTCCCACCGCCGTCTCCCCGGAAAGCATAATCGCATCCGTGCCGTCCATTATCGCATGGGCTACATCGGTTATCTCCGCCCGGGTAGGCCTAGGGTTTCGAATCATCGATTCCATCATTTCGGTAGCGGTGATAACAGGTTTCCCGGCAATATTACAGATTTCGATTAAATGTTTTTGAATTAACGGGACTTCCTCCGGCGGGACTTCTACTCCCAGATCGCCGCGGGCAACCATGATTCCATCGGCAACCTGTAAAATTTCCTCACTATTTTTAAGCCCTTCTTCATTTTCAATCTTTGCGATTAGTAATTGGTCACCGCCTAAATTATTGACTAGTTCTCTAATCTCCAAGATATGTTCAGCTTTTCTAGCAAAGGAGAGCGCGATCAAATCCACTTGCTCTTTAATGATGAACTCAAGATCGGAACGGTCTTTTTCCATTAAAGCCGGTAAATTCACCGACACCCCCGGCAAAGTAACGCCTTTTTTGGAGGTGAGTTCGCCGCCGCTAATCACTTCACATTGTAAAGCGGTTTCGCCAATCTCGATGATCTTTAATTCAATCATGCCGTCGGCTAAAAATATTTCGCCTCTAAGGGTAACATCCTCGATTAGAGTAGGATAATCAACGTAAATATATCCTGACGCCCGCCCTTGTTCTTGATCAACAGTTAAATAGACACGATCACCATCATTAAGAACTAACGGCTCAACCGATAATTGACCGATTCGTATTTTGGGGCCTTGTAAATCGGCGAGGATCCCAACGGGTTTTCCAGCTTTGGCAGCAGCTTGACGAACCAAGCTAATGCGATGGGCGTGTTCTTCATAAGAACCATGCGAAAAATTAAGCCGGGCAATATTCATCCCGGAGTTGATCATCCTTTCGAGAACCGCCGGATCGGAGCTTGCCGGGCCCAGAGTGCAAATTATCTTAGTTTTTTTCAAGAGAACCTCCTTGTACTCGTTTTTAAAGGCCGGCCATAATATGGGCCAACTCCAGTTCGCTATAATCAATGGTTTTCTTGGTTCTGATGGCGGTATTGATATCAAAAACACGAATATCATTTCCGGAAAAACCAACCATCTTTTCAGTCTCACCATCCAAGATAAGATCGACCGCCTTGGCTCCCATCAATGTCCCAAGTTTACGGTCGAAAAAAGATGGCGTTCCGCCGCGCTGAATATGACCTAAGACCGTAATCCTGGTGTCACAGCCGGTTTGATTGCGAATATAGTTTCCAACGATAAACCCACTGGACTTTTCCACTTCTTTGGGATCGCCATTTAAACCTTCAGCGACTAAGATAATACTATGGGCTTTGCCCAACTCTGCGCTTTTCTGAAGTTGACGGCAGATTTCATCAAGATTGAAGGAGATCTCCGGGATTAAAATAGCTTCGGCGCCTCCGGTAAGCCCTGCCGCGACCGCGATAAAACCTGAAGTTTTTCCCATCACTTCAACTACATAAACCCGATCATGAGAAAAAGCGGTATCGCGGATTTTATTCATAGCATCGAGAACTGTATTTACCGCAGTGTCGAAGCCGATCGAAAAATCGATGCAACCAATGTCATTATCAATGGTCGC
>ENA-UOOK01005514-UOOK01005514.1-fermentation-metagenome-genome-assembly--contig:-NODE-5514-length-12690-cov-25.363910_pt1 | contig 12690 bp, 12 predicted proteins | sample MGYA00245777_ERZ724023 | MGnify/ENA primary metagenome ERZ724023 (study PRJEB28704, sample SAMN03018312) | fermentation metagenome | biome: anthropogenic terrestrial biome; feature: soil... | reverse complement strand
CTGAAACCGGAATATCTTGACTGAGATAACCTATATAGGATATTTTAAGGATGGCATCTTCTGCTACTTGTAACGAAAAGTACCCGTCGATATCGGTTATGGTGCCGTTAGAGGGCGCCCCTTCTTCTATGATGTTCGCTCCGATAACAGGCTGGTTATTTCCATCTAAAACCTGCCCGGTAACTGTTTTCCGATTTTGTTGCTGAACCGTAGAAGTCGATGACGAACGGTCTTTTTTCATCAATACGATGTTGCGGCCTTCGATGGCGGATACAATATCGGTTTGAGCAAAAAGGTCGTTCAAAACTTCTTTTACCGATTCGTTCTTTGCCCGGAGAGTCACCCGTTTATTCAAATCCACTTCGTTCTTGTCATATACAAATAAATAACCGGTTTGTTTTTCTATTTCCGTTAGAACTTGCTGGATGGTTTGATTATTTATTCTGATATCGACTTTTGCATTTTGAGAGTTTGCTGCTAATGAAAATGCAAAAAATGTAAAAACGCCCAAAATGGATATGCGCATTCTTACCTGATAACATGTGATTAGTCTTTTTAAAATATTCATATATTCAAATTTTTTTCATGAATGTTTTTCATTCTTTTCATTTAATTCATTTTTACTGTTTGTTTATCTTTGACTTCATTCTTTTCATTCTCTTCTCATTTGGTTATTTACATAGGCTTTTGTTGTTTAGTGGTGATTATTTTATAATAATTATTTTCTTGCCAATTGGTGTGTATATAATTAAATTCGTTTTGTAATCGGAGAACATTAAGAATATGTTCTACACCATCCTGAATGCGGAATTTGCCGGTATATTTTTTCGATTCTTCCGGTAAGTTTTCATCGATAATAAAATGGATATCATAATATTGTTCGAGAATGACGAGGATTTCCGAAATCGTTTTATTATCGATAAAAAGAATCCCTTCCCGCCATAAAAACTCGTCTTTGTGAAAAGTCGTGACCTGCAAGTTGCCATTCTCGGTTATCGCTCGTTGATCGGGCTCGAGTAACAGTTCGTCTGCGGTGTTTAATGCTTTTATCAACACGCTTCCTTGCAGTAATGAGGCTTCGAAAGTATGTTGATAATCATAGGCTCTTACGTTAAATTCGGTTCCTAATACTTGTACGGTATATTCCGCGGTTTCGACGATAAAAGGACGGTCGGGATCATGGGTTACGTCAAAATAACCTTCCCCCGACAACCGGACGAGTCGCCGGTCGTCACTAAAATGTAAGGGATAGTCGAGGGTCGATTTGGAATTCAGCCAAACGCTTGTCCCGTCGTCCAATACCAACCGGGTATATTCTCCTGTTGGAACCGTTGTTGTATAGAGAGCCGGTTCTTCGTTTGGATAAATAGTATCAAAAATGTTCTTGAACGTATCCGATTGATATAGATAGAATAATCCTGCCCCGATGATAAATACGGCTGCTATGCGCGCAAGAATAGAAAGTCTTCGCTTACGGATAACGGTGCGTTTTTGCTCAGATGTATCAGGGAAGGATACGTCTTGCCAGAGCGTAATATCATACAAGCGCCTCAGATTCTCAAAATCCTTTTCGTTTTCGGGAGATTGTTTTATCCATCGGTATATTTCTCTGTTTTCGGCTTGCGTTGTATTTCCTTCCAGATATTTTTTTATCAGATCAGAATTCATTCTCTTTTATTATAGCAATAGGGGAAATTTCCCGGTTATAGTAAGTATGACGTTTGAGCGGACGTTAACCCTAAACGGAAAAATATTTTTGTTGAGTAATTTTTCATTTTCACCTTCAACAAAAAGGGCAATGAAACAGCTATCCGCTGATCGTGAAAATGTTACCAGATAGGTTCTTTAGAAGACGGATGTTCCTTTTGTCCTTTTAAAAATAAAAGAAAAAATAAAACAGCGGCAAATAGTCTTTCAAGTTTCGCCGCAGCAGTTGTAAGGATTGCGTAATGTGGTATTCTACGGTTTTTATATGGATGTTTAATTCCGTAGCGATCTGTTTATTCGAATAGTTCTCGTAACGGCTCATTCTAAAAATTTCACGGGTTTTAGGAGATAATTGCTTCAAGGTTGCATCCACAATTTGTTGAATTTCTTTAGAATAGATAAGTTCCGGGTTGCATCCTTCCAACGTGGATATACGGTACTCGAGTTCTTCGGCATCGATGTTGGAGAATGTTTCGTGTGTCCTCATCCGTATCGTCTTTTGACGCAGATAATCGACGGCCTTATTCTTTACTAAGGTTAATAGGTAGGCCGGAATGTTTTTTATTTCTTCTCCTTTTTGCAGAGCTTCGTATAAATGGATGAACGAGTCGGATGCAATATCTTCCGCAGCCTGTTTTTCATGTACATAGGATTTTGTAAATAAAAAACATTTTTTATAATAGGCATCGTATATCTCTGCAAATTTATCCGGGTGAAACATTTTCTCCATTCCATTACTGAATTAAATAAAAGCCGCCGAGTGTTTATCCGCTCCGGCATCAATTATTTAAAATGACTCTAAAACACACACCTTAAACGTAAGAGATCTCTCTTTTAGCCTGTCATTTCAGGCTATTTATATAAAGAAAATAACCCGGAAGCAGGTGTCCGGTTCATTTTGATACATTAATAGGGAGCTTTTTCCGAAAAGCTTCTTTAAAACTGACGAGCGTCTCGGTTCGGGATAATCCTATAGGTTGCAATTTATTATGGATGATGTGTAATAAATCTTTATTATTCCGGGCAAAAACTTTGATCAGCAGATCGTATTGTCCGGTGGTATAATAACATTCTATTACCTCGGGTATTTTTTCCAGTTCGGCTACGACTTTGTCGAAAGAGGTTGGGGAATTGAGGAACAGCCCGATGAAAGCGCATGTTTCGAGGCCTATTTTTTCCGCATCGATCAAATATTCCGATCCTTTAATGACGCCCTGATTGATCAGTTTCTGTACACGTTGATGAATCGCTGCGCCTGATACCCCACATGCGCGGGCTACTTCCAGAAACGGAATACGGGCATTTTCTACAATCAGTTTTAATATTTTTTCATCTAATTCATCAAATTCGTAGTGGGTCATATATGCATTTATTATTGAAACGTAAAATAATTGTGTGCAAATGTAGTAATTTTTTCAATAGAAAAGACTCGAATTAGCTTCGTCATTATTTGAGGAATGATGTCAAAGCAATGAAAGCAAATAAAGCAGACGTTGTTTTAAGCGCATCTTCATTAATAAGAAAAGTGGAAGAATGCAGCTTGCCGCAGGTCTGTTGTGCGTTATTCACGCCAAAACGATAAAAGCAACACGGATATTTCTGTGTGAAAAATCCGAAATCTTCGGCCGTCATCCGGCGGGGATATTCCGCGACATTTTCCTCACCGAGATAGTTTACGGCTTGTGCGCGAACCTGTGCCGTGATGTCTTCGTGACTAACGGTACAGGGATATCCCTGCGGAATGGCTACTTGGCACGAACATCCGTAGGCGGCAGCCGTTGATTCTATGATATCGGGAATGATTTTGCACATTTTAAAACGCTCGCTCTCGTCCATACAACGCAGCGATCCGGCTAAAACGACTTCATCGGGAATGACATTCGTAGCGCCCGGTGCAATAAACTTTCCGAAAGAGAGAGTCATCGGGCTGAACGGATTGCGCCGGCGACTGACGATCTGCTGTAAGGCAACGATAACATTCGATGCGGCCAAAACCGTATCGTTCAATTCGTGGGGTAGGGCGCCGTGTCCTCCGTGACCGATTATCTTTATGTGTACTTCATCCGCGGAAGCCATCACCGTACCCGTCTGAAACGCTACTTTTCCTGCCGGGAGATCGACATAAGCATGTTGCTTTACAATAAAATCCGGTTCCCGGTCGGCAAAAAGATGATCTTTGAGCATGAGATCGGCACCGCCCGGCGATTGTTCCTCGCCCGGTTGAAAAACGAATAACACTCTTCCCGCAAGTTCATCCCGTAGCGTATGCACCATCTTTGCCGCCCCCATTAACGATGCCGTATGCGAATCGTGGCCGCAAGCATGCATCACCCCCTTATGAACCGATTTATAAGGGATCTCGTTTTTTTCCTGAACCGGCAAAGCATCCATATCCGCTACAAACGCTACCGTATGGCCATTGTCAGGCTTTGTACCCTGCACCCATGCCAGCAAACCGTTACCGCCGATATTTCTCCGGAAAGAAATCCCTTCGGCTTCGAGAAAATCAGCCACATACCGGCTTGTATTCTCCTCGTGATAGGACAATTCAGGATGCCGGTGCAAATACTGATAATGCCGTACGATTTCCGTATATACGTCCTCGGTTTGTCTATGAATAGTCTCTGCGATATTCATTGTGAAAAAAATCGATGAATGAGTTAGTCTAATTTATGAATCACGAGTCCTGATCGTAATTTGGGCTCGAACCAGGTTGTTTTGGGCGGCATGATATTACCCGTATCGGCGATGTCCATTAATTGTTTCATGGAGACCGGATACAAGGCGATTGCCAGTGCCATTTCCCCGCTATCGACGCGGCGTTCCAATTCCTTTAAACCCCGGATGCCCCCCACGAAATCAATCCGTTTGTCGGATCGCAAGTCGCGGATGCCGAGTATCTCGTCGAGGATTAAGCCGGATGTGATGGTTACGTCCAATTGGCCGATAGGGTCGTTGTCGTCATACGTGCCGGGTTTAGCCGTTACGCTGAACGAACGTCCGTCGAGATAGATGGAGAATGTGTGCAGATTTTTGGGCTTTTGAAGTTCCGTGCCGGTAGGCTCTACGACAAAGTTTTTTTCGAGCCGTTTGATAAACTCGTCGGGAGTAAGCCCGTTGAGGTCTTTCACCAGACGGTTGTAATCGATGATAGACAACTGGTTTTCGGGAAAACATACCGCCATGAAATAGTTGTATTCCTCGTCGCCACGGTGATGGGGATTGTTTTTTGCTTTTTCCGCCCCGACAAGAGCCGCCGCAGCCGAACGATGATGTCCGTCGGCGATATATAAGGCCGGGAAACGTGCAAATATGCGGGTAATGGCTTCGATATCTCTGTCGTCAGGGATCAGCCAGAAATGATGCCCTACGCCATCGTCCGACACAAAATCGTATTCGGGCGTTTGTTGCGTAATACGCCTTACAATTTCGTCTATTTCATCGTTATCGGGATGCGCCAGAAACACCGGTTCGATATTGGCGTTGTTTATGCGTACATGCTTCATGCGGTCTTCCTCCTTATCGCGCCGGGTCAATTCATGCTTTTTGATTTTTCCGGTAAGATAATCATCGACATAAGCACCTACGACGAGACCGAATTGAGTCTTTTCATTCATCGTTTGTGCATACACATAATACATTTCCTTCTCGTCCTGAAGCAGCCATCCCTTTTGTTGAAACTTCCCGAAATTTTCCACCGCCTTTTCGTATACGTCGGCATCGTGTTCGTCTTTTCCCGGAGGAAAATCAATTTCGGGTTTAATGATGTGATAGAGCGATTTGTCGTTGCCCATAGCTTCTTCGCGCGCTTCTTCCGAGTTCAACACATCGTAAGGACGCGAAGCGACCTCCTTTATGATTGCCTTAGGAGGACGGACACCTTTGAACGGTTTGATTGTTGCCATAATTTAAGATTAATGATGTTGTACATTATTAATATTAATATCGACGGTAAAGATAGCACTTTTAACGGGAATATGTTCAAAGAATCGACAATATTTTGCCTTTTTGTACGGTTGGGAGATTGATGGAAGTTGGTTCGCAAAAGTGTTGTAACAATTATGTCTATTATTCTCTGTGTAACTCGATGCCTGCTTTGTGAAACTTTGTGTGACAATAAAATAAGTAACACAAAGAAACGCAAAGCAAGGGCTCAGAGAACCACAAGGGGCTTTTGGCATGCCCAAACGGGAATTTTCATGGATGGGGTATGTATTCATTAATGATTTTTTATGTACATTTGTACCTTGTTTATGAGAGAAATGATAACTATTTTGGGTATAGAATCTTCATGCGATGACACTTCGGCTGCGGTAATACGCGATGGGGTAATCCTTTCGAATGTGATTGCCAATCAGTCGGTGCATGAACGTTATGGAGGAGTTATACCGGAGCTTGCTTCGCGCGCGCATCAACAGAATATCATTCCGGTGGTGCACGATGCCCTTCAACAGGCCGGAATCGCCCGCGAAGAACTGTCGGCGGTGGCTTTCACGCGAGGCCCCGGATTATTAGGATCGTTGTTGGTCGGAACTTCCTTTGCCAAAGGGTTCGCTTCGGCATTACATATCCCGTTGATAGAGGTCAACCATTTGCAGGCGCATGTGTTGGCTCATTTTATAAAAGAAGATGCCGAGGATCTGAATCAACCCCGCTTCCCTTTCCTCTGTCTGCTGGTTTCGGGGGGCAACTCTCAGATTATCGTCGTTAAGTCGGTCTATGAGATGGATATTATCGGGCAAACCATCGACGACGCTGCCGGAGAAGCATTCGACAAATGCGCCAAAGTCATGGGATTGGGTTATCCCGGAGGTCCGGTCGTCGATAAACTCGCTTCGCAGGGAAATGCCGATGCGTTTACGTTCAGCAAGCCTCATATTGCCGGTTACGATTACAGTTTCAGCGGATTGAAGACCTCATTCCTCTATTTTCTGCGTGACCGTCTTGCAACGGATCCCGACTTCATCGAAAAGAATAAAGCCGATCTGTGCGCATCTCTTCAAAAAACCATCATCGATATCCTGATGAATAAACTTCGCCGCGCGGCGAACGATTTACATATAAAAGAAGTCGCCGTAGCGGGAGGCGTTTCTGCCAACTCTGGATTGCGACGGTCTTTCGAAGAACATCGCGACCGTTACGGATGGAAGATCCACATTCCCAAATTTTCTTATACAACCGACAACGCGGCCATGGTGGCGATAACCGGTTATTACAAGTATTTAAAAGGCGAGTTTTGCGGGTATGAGGCCACGCCTTACGCGAGAGTGTATAGAAGTATGAAGTATGAGGTATGAAGTATGAGGTATGAGGTATGAGGTATGAGGTATGAAGTGAGAAGGGACTGTAAACTGCAAACTGTAGACCGGCGACTTTCAGGCGAAATAACTTGTAAAAATTGAATACATAATAATATAATAATGAGTACAAACGAAAATAATTCCGGAGACAATAAAAAGAGCCTTCATTTTATTGAAACGATTGTCGAAAAGGATCTGCAAGACGGCAGGAACGACGGACGGATACAAACCCGTTTTCCGCCGGAACCCAACGGTTACCTGCACATCGGGCATGCCAAGGCTATTTGCCTCGACTTCGGTATTGCCGAAGAATATGGCGGCATCTGTAACCTGCGTTTCGACGATACCAATCCGGTAAAGGAGGATGTGGAATACGTCGATTCCATTATGGAAGATATCCGCTGGCTGGGTTTCCATTGGGAGAACGTATATTATGCGTCCGATTATTTCGGACAGCTTTGGGATTTTGCCGTCCGCCTTATTCAGGAAGGCAAAGCATATGTCGATGAACAGTCGGCCGAAGAGATTGCCCGGCAAAAGGGTACGCCTACCGTTCCCGGAATCCATAGTCCTTATCGCGACCGACCCATTGGGGAGTCGCTCGAATTGTTTGAAAAGATGAACAGCGGCGAAGTGGCCGAGGGAAAGATGGTGCTGCGGGCTAAAATCGATATGGCCTCGTCGAACATGCACATGCGCGACCCCATCATGTATCGCGTGATTCATATCCCGCATCATCGTACCGGCACGAAATGGAAAGCCTATCCGATGTATGATTTCGCGCACGGGCAATCGGACTATTTCGAAGGGGTGACCCATTCGTTGTGCACGTTGGAGTTTGAAGTGCATCGTCCTTTATATGACTGGTTTCTCGATCAATTGACTGAAAAGGATTACCGTCCGAGGCAAATCGAATTCAACCGCCTGAACATGACCTACACGATGATGAGCAAGCGCCGTTTGTTGCAATTGGTGCAGGAGAAATTAGTCAACGGGTGGGACGACCCGCGCATGCCGACGCTTTGCGGATTGCGCCGCCGGGGATATACCCCCGAATCGATCCGCCACTTTGTCGATAATATCGGTTATACCAAATATGACGGCGTCATCGATGTGTCGCTCCTCGAACACAGCATTCGCGAGGATCTCAATAAAAAAGCCATGCGTGTATCGGGCGTCATCGATCCGGTTAAACTCGTTCTTACCAATTATCCCGAAGGGCAGACGGAGGAACTGGACGCGGTCAATAATCCCGAAGATGATTCGATGGGCACCCGCTTGGTCACCTTCAGCCGCGAATTGTGGATAGAACGCGACGATTTTATGGAAGATGCGCCGAAAAAATATTTCCGCCTGACTCCCGGCAACGAGGTGCGTCTGAAGAATGCCTATATTGTGAAATGTACGGGTTGCGATAAGGACGAAAACGGCCGCGTGACGAGTGTCTATGCCGAATACGACCCGCAAACCAAAAGCGGGTTGCCCGAGGCCAACCGGAAGGTGAAAGGAACCATTCACTGGGTTTCCGCCGGTCATAGCATCGATGCCGAAGTACGCCTGTACGATCGGTTGTTTACGGTGGAAGATCCTGCGGGAGAAAAAGACAAAGACTTCCGCGACTTGCTCAATCGCGATTCGCTTATTGTGAAAAGCCATTGCAAAGTGGAAGCTTTCCTGAAGGATGCCGCACCGTTTGAACGGTTTCAATTTCAGCGCATCGGCTATTTCAGTGTCGACCCCGATACAACGGCCGGAAAGTTGGTGTTTAACCGCACCGTTTCGTTAAAAGATTCGTGGAATAAAATTAAATCGAAGCAATCATAGCCAATGGATGACGAGATCAATATAACAGCGTTAGTGGAAAAATACGAGCAAATGCGTTTCATCGGTAAACAGATGTATCTGGATGCCGATGAATTTGCTCTGTTGGCCGATTATTACCATTCGATGGACGACGAGGAAGAGTCGCTCCTGTTGTTGGATGAAGGGCTGAAAATGCATCCGGGTAGTCCCGAACTGATGTTGTTAAGAGCAAAGACACTCGTTTTTTCCGAACAATACACCGAAGCGCTCGATTATTTGAAATACATCACTTCTGCGGAAGATGAAATAGACCTGGCACTCGTCAAAATCGAGTGTTTATTGCATCTGCAACGCAATGAGGAAGTCGATGAGTTGATCAATCAATTATTAAACAGTGAACTGGCTATTGATGACCTCTATGAATTTATCACGGAGCTCGGATTTTTGTTTAATGATGTGGATTTGTTCGACCGGGCCATTTCTTTTTTGCAGGAAAGCCTCAAGATTGAGGACGATAATGCCGATGTCCTGACCGACTTGGCATATGCTTATGAGATGAAAGGCGACTTTGAAGAAGCCATCCTCTATAATAACCTTCTGCTCGATGCGAACCCGTATTCGTTTGAAGCCTGGGTGAATATAGGAAAACTCTATTCGATGAATGAGCAGTACGACAAAGCCATCGATGCCTTCGATTTTGCACTTACCATCAATGATAAAGATGTATCGGTACGGAAGTTAAAGGCTCTGGCCCTTTATCTGAACGAAAACGTAGCCGAATCCATCCGGCTGTTTGAAGAGTGTATTTCACAAGCACCGAATGACGAAAGCTTGTATGATTCGTTGTTCGAGGCATACGAAGTGATGGGGGAGTACGACCGGATGATGAAGTTGCTCGACAAAAAAGAAGCGCAGTTCGGCCCCGCCGGCATTCTTATTAAACGCGCTTTTGTGTATATTTATCAAGGGGATACGGATATGGCGCACCGGTTGTTTGAGGAGGTTCCTGAAGAAGACCATGCATCGCTCGACTACTTTATGCTCGAAGGCGAATTGGCTTTCAACGATAATGATTTGGTGCGGGCCGAAGCGGCTTATATGAAAGCGGCGCTTATCTCGGAAGAGAATGAAGATATTATCGATCGGTTGGCCAACATCAGTATTGCACAAGAGAAATATGAACAAGCCGCCGGTTATCTTGATCAATTGTTGAATTTGTCGCCCGATTATCCGACCGCTAAATCCCGGTTGGCGTTTATTCGCTTTGAGATTGGTTCGAAAGAGCCTTTCAATGAAATCATCGAACAGTTTTCGGAGGACGAGCTGCGGACATTGTTGCAACAGATTTTAGGAAACAAACATACCGATTTCACCCGGTTTACCCGGGAGGATATGTTGTCGCGCTTAAACGAGGCTCGGGAGAACCGCGTGCTGTTTAAGAATATAAAATATTGAAATTCATTCTTGCTCCTATCCATATGCCTTATTCATCGGTTACAATAACCATCATACGTGTCCGACCGATAACTGACGGTCGGTAGCTGATAGTTCGTAATTAATTTTTATCTTTGCCTTATCAATATTGATTATTTATAGCTATGGATGATAGGGATATACGTTGGAAACAGCGTTTTCGGAATTTCGAACGGGCATTTTTGCGGTTGGAGGAAGCTTTATACCAGCAGGAATTGAACGAATTGGAACGTAATGGTTTACTACAGCGTTTTGAATTTACCATTGAGCTTGCCTGGAAAGTCACGAAAGATTTTCTGGAAGAGAAGGGTTTTACTTTTAAACCTTCTCCCAAAGATACTTTCCGTCAAGCGCAGGAGGCAAAATACATCGATTATGCCCAGCCGTTGATTGACGGTTTGGATATACGCAACGAACTGTCGCACGATTACGACGGAGAATTGTTTCGCTTGGCGGAAATAGAATTACGAAATGACATTTTTCCGGCAATAACCCAATTATATCAATTTTTTGAATCGGAGTATGAAGGAAGTTGATGAATTCGGACTCAGCCGGCGCGACAGACAGACCATTGCAAGTATCTTTAATAAACATCGAGGCGTTGAACACGTTCTGATTTTCGGAAGCCGAGCCAAAGGCGTTTTTCATGCCGGCAGCGACATCGATTTAGCTATTACCGGCAGCGACATTTCGCATGAAGTCGTCAGAAGAATCAAAAACGATTTTAATGAAAGTTCATTGCCTTATAATGTCGATGTTATAAATTTTTCAACGCTGGATAATGCTGATCTCAAGGAACATATCCTCAGAGTGGGTAAACCTGTTTATTCTCCTTCTTAAATGTGTTTTTTATCGGAAGCTTCGGTTGGAACCTTTTTAGAGTAAACAATTCTTTTTTATGTTTAACAAAATGGTATGCTTCTTTTTTAGTAGCTTTGCGCCCGCAAATTGAATAGAAAAAAGAAAATAAAAGAATGAGTGTAGTAAAAAATCCAACGGAATTAGGAACGGAGAAAATAGGCAAGTTGCTGATTCAATATGCCATCCCGGCTATTATAGCCATGACGGCATCCTCGCTATACCATATTACCGATAGTATTTTTATCGGACATGGTGTCGGTGCGCTGGCTATCTCGGGATTGGCCATTACGTTCCCGTTGATGAACCTGGCGGCTGCATTCGGCTCGCTGGTGGGGGCGGGCGCGGCAACGTTGCTCTCCATACGCATGGGACAGAAAGATTACGAAACCGCGAATGTTATTTTAGGAAACGAACTCACGTTGAATGTTATTTTCGGCGTAGGCTTTTCGGTTGTCGCTTTTATTTTTCTGGATCCGATTCTGTATTTTTTCGGCGCCAGCGATGCCACCATCCCTTATGCCCGGGACTTTATGCATATTATTTTGCTGGGAAATGTGGTGACACACATGTACCTGGGATTAAACGGCATGCTTCGTTCGGCCGGAAGTCCCGAGAAAGCCATGTATGCGACTATATTTACCGTTTTGATCAATCTGGTGCTCAATCCGCTGTTTATTTTCGTATTCCAGTGGGGAATAAAGGGAAGCGCTTGGGCTACCGTTATTTCACAAACGGTGATGCTGATCTGGCAATTGAAATTCTTCAGTAATAAAAAGAATTTTATTTACCTTCAAAAAAGCGCCTTTAAACTTCATAAAAAAATTGTAGTGGATTCCCTTTCCATCGGCCTGTCGCCTTTTATGATGAATGCCGTGGCCTGCCTGATTGTGATTGTGATCAATCAAGGGTTGTTGCGCACGGGAGGCGATTTAGCGGTAGGAGCTTACGGCATTGTCAACCGTATCGCCTATCTGTTTGTCATGATTGTGATGGGATTGAATCAGGGTATGCAGCCGATTGCCGGCTATAACTTCGGCGCCCTGCTTTTCAAGAGAGTGACGGAGGTATTGAAAAAATCGATCATCGCCGCGACATGCATCACGACTTTCGGATTCCTTGTGGTGTACTTTTTTCCGGAACAGATCGCTTCGATGTTTACCAGTGACAAAGAACTGATAGCCCTTTCGCGCAACGGGTTGCATATTGTCTTTTTGACCTATCCGATTATCGGATTTCAAATGGTTACCTCCAATTTTTTCCAAAGCATCGGGATGGTGGGCAAAGCGATATTTATGTCGCTCAGCCGGCAACTATTATTCCTGTTGCCCTGTTTGTTAATTCTTCCCCGTTATTGGGGAATCGACGGCATCTGGTACAGCATGCCTGTTGCCGATTTGATTTCGAGCGTTGTCGCGGCCATTATGTTGATTTATCAATTCCGTCAATTTAAAATAAAAGAGCGCGAAGAGCTACCTCCGGTCGGACAGAACGCATAAAAGAATAAACAAAATTAGATCATTCGGAAAATTCAAAACAGTTTCTTAGA
>ENA-UOOK01005513-UOOK01005513.1-fermentation-metagenome-genome-assembly--contig:-NODE-5513-length-12693-cov-3.685789_pt1 | contig 12693 bp, 10 predicted proteins | sample MGYA00245777_ERZ724023 | MGnify/ENA primary metagenome ERZ724023 (study PRJEB28704, sample SAMN03018312) | fermentation metagenome | biome: anthropogenic terrestrial biome; feature: soil; material... | reverse complement strand
GAAAATCCCAACATTTAATATAGAACCCTTATAAATGCTTTAATAAATTCTTATTTATAAGCCACATTCGTAATCCTACACAAGGAATACAGCTTTCTCCTTATAAACCTTGCAATAATCGAGCTAAAAGTTTAAAATCGATATGTTACTGTAAAAATTGATGTGCTAAAAGGTTACTAAATGAATTAACCTCGAAAGGAGATATAGTATGTGGTTTTGGCTTTCCCTTGTTACAATACTATTCTGGAGTGGGTGCGACCTTTTTTCAAAGATAGGCTCAAAACCAGAAGATAAATTCAGCCACTGGAAAATGGTAATGGCTGTAGGAACAATTATGGGTGTTCATGCCGCCATTGAACTTTTAAGAGGTGCGGAGTTTGGAATTTCAGATGTACTTACATATTTGCCTGTATCTTTTTTATACATTTTAGCGATGATACTTGGGTATGTTGGTTTGCGCTATGTAGTTCTTTCAATTTCTACTCCTATATGCAATTCATCAGGAGCTGTAGCGGCTATTCTTTGCTTTTTAATTTTAAAACAGCAGATGAGCGTACTTCAATTTGTGGGTATTGCACTTGTTTGCGTAGGAGTATTCCTGCTTTCTGTAATTGAGAAAAAACAGGATAAAAAGGAATATTTAAAGTCTGGAAATTTAAATAAAAAATATTCAAATGGTTTTATTGCAATTTTCTTTCCTATATTTTATTGTTTAATAGACGGACTCGGAACATTTGCGGATGCGCTGGTACTCGATAAGTATATAAATGAAGAATCGGCAAATATTGCCTATGAATTTACATTTCTTGTATTGGCAGTTCTTGCTTTTATTTACGTAGTTTTCATAAAGAAACAAAAAATAGAGCTTTCTAAAGAAAAACCTAAAATCATTGCGGGAGTATTTGAAACGGTAGGACAATTCTCATATATTTATGCAATTGGCGACAACTCTATAGTAGCTGCACCGCTAATATCCTCTTATTGTATTTTTTCATTAATATGGGCGAGAATTGTATTAAAAGAAAAACTTCTTTTAAGTCAGTATATTGTAATTGCAATAGCTGCAGCAGGTATTGTAATTCTCGGAATGGAAGGATAAGCTCTTAACCTGCCGAAACGCAGACTTTGTAACTAATGATATCTCCTTAAGCTATGTGGCTTTTGGGGTTATATTTTTTAATTAAAAACGCAAAGCATAAAAATGAATATTTTTATAATGTTTGCTAACAACAAATAAGTAACAACAGATTTATTAGATATACAAATTATACAAAAATTGTTTTATCGAATTTATAAAAAAACAAATTGTTACAAAAAATTCATTTTGGAATAAATAGTGTGCAAAGCACTTATTTATAATAGTTTAGTGATATAATAAAATAATAATAATAATGATTGACTGAGGAAAAAGAATAATGCAATTTAGCGAATTGAAATTAACTCCTGAAATTTTGCATGCAGTTGAAGAAATGGGCTATACCGATGCAACTGACATACAGATTGGCGCAATTCCCTTACTACTGGAAGGAAAAGATATAATTGGACGTTCCAGTACGGGTACAGGAAAGACAGCGGCATTTGGAATACCGATAGTGCAGATGGTTTCTAAAAGTGACCTCGTGAGTGGACAAGTGCTGATTTTAAGCCCTACTCGGGAGCTTGCTATGCAAACAAGTGAAGAAGTACGTAAATTTGCAAAATATCTGCAGAATATAAAGGTTGCAGTAGTTTGTGGCGGACAGTCCATGTCGTTACAAATTCACCAGCTGCGCACAGCACAGATTATAATAGGCACTCCGGGGCGCATTATGGACCATATGCGGCGCAGAACATTGTCTTTGAATAATCTTAAAACGGTTATTTTGGATGAAGCAGATGAAATGCTGAACATGGGATTTTTAGAGGATATCCAAACAATCCTAAAGCAGGCACCAAAAACAAGACAGATAGGTTTATTTAGCGCAACAATGCCTGCTGCTATAATGAAAATCACAAAACAATTTCAAACCAACCCTGAAATAATAGCAGTAGATAAAGGCAGAAAAACAGTTGATAACATTTCACAGTTTTACTATAACGTTAATCAGATGGACAAAATAAATGCTTTAAAGCTGTTACTTGAGTATCATCGTCCTAAGCGAGCATTGATTTTTTGCAATACTAAAAAAATGGTAGAACAGCTTTGTGAGCAGCTAAATTACAGCGGATTTCAAACGGCAGGTATTCACGGCGATTTAAAGCAAAATCAACGAAATCAAGTTATGAGCGACTTTAAAAACGGCCGAAACAATATCCTTATTGCAACAGATGTAGCTGCACGCGGGATTGATGTTGAGGATGTTGACGCAGTATTTAATTATGATATTCCAGAAGATGACGAGTATTATATCCACCGAATCGGTCGAACGGGGCGTGCAGGCAAGACGGGCGCATCCTATACTTTAGCGGCAAGCAGAACTCAACTTAAAAGGGTGCATTCTCTTGAAAGGTTTATGAGCTTAAAAATAAAAGAGGAATCTCTCCCGAAAGTTGAAGATATACAGGAACAACAACTTGAAAAATTCAAGAGAAAAATAAAACGGTTGGTTGATGAAAACAGCGGTTCTCAATGGATGCCATTGATTGAAGCATTAGAAGAAAATGGATATGATGCAAAATATATTGCGGCAGCTCTCTGCCAAGCAATCAGCAGTAAAAACAAGAAACTCAGTACGTTAAAAAATATACGAAAAGCTGAGTATATGCATGACGAAAATGACAAAGTGAAACTAAATTTCGACATTGGAACAAAAGATAAAATAAAATCCGACTTTATTGTCGGCACGATTGTTGAGACGACAGGGTTACCTGTCGGTGCAGTCGGTAAAATCCAGATATACAAGGACTATTCTATTGTGGAAATGTCACCTTATGATGCAAACTTAGTTATCAAAAAAATGAATGGATACCGAATCAAACAGTGTACGGTACACGTAACGGTAGCAAAAGCAAAGAAACAGAATCGCAATTTTGAGAGAAAAGACGGGTCATATGCATCTGGCTCTAATCGCGGGTATAAGAGCGGAAAAAATCGCTATGGTTCAGGTTCTTCGTATAAACGTTATGGCAAAAACAATAAAATAAAATCAAAATAATAACTCTTTTATTTTTTAATGTTATATTTATCAGAACCCTCGTTCAGTATAAAACCGAACGGGGGTTTGATAGTTTATGAGAGATACGGCTTTAAAGTTTACATATAAACCAAGAAGTATCACTGCGACAGTATACTTAAAAAATTCCAAATATAAATTTTCTTTTAAACTTCTATATAAGTCTTCCCAAAGTTCTAAAATAGGAAAGCCTTTTTGTTACAATTTTATTAAATATATATTAACAATGAATAAGAATAGTTGACTTTCATAATTGGAAATGTTACCGTTAAATGGTAAGAGAGAAATATAATTATATTCTTACATCAAACAGCGCGCGCAAGGATGAAATAATCTTGATAAAAGTGGTGATATGTGGATTTGTGAAACAATGAATTTCTAAGTTTAATTCAAAGGGGTAATAAGTTATGAAAAAAGGATTATTTTCTATTGCGATGGCAGTAGTTATGTGCTTGTCTGTAGGGACAACTGCTTTTGCAGCAGAGACCTCTGATTATATAGACAAAACGCAAATTATTGGACAATGCGATAAGCCTACTGATATTAAGTGTGCTAATAAGGCATCAGCACAACCATCTCCAGCTGATTCTACAGACAACACTGTTGATGAAACTCAAATTATAGGTCAATATGATGGGCCTGCTTTTAAAATAGGCAATAGTAACCAAGCAACGTTATTATCTATTGCAAATGTTAGAGTAAATTCGTATGCAACATATAGTAAAGATGATGGAGTACAAGTTCATATAGAATTATATGTACCGTGGTATGAATTTCAAAACCCTCTGTTTACAAGCATGGGTGGTACTGTTTCTATTACAATGAATAATACAACAAAGACAAAATCATTTTTTGAGACTGCAAATCAATCATCAACAATCAGTACAGATGTATCAACAGGAGTAAAAGGTGCCAGTGGTACTAAGGGTAATGTTAATTTATCTGGTTATGCGACAGGTAATAATATTGAAAATTATCGCGGACCTTTTATGCTAAGCTATCCAATTACAATTCCATAAAATTAATATTTAGATTACAAGGTAAGCAGATAGAATCATCTATCTGCTTGCCTTTGTCGATGAAAGAAGAGGGGATGTTATGAGGGAAAATACTGGGACAAGATATATTAAATGGGCTATGGTTTTGTTTTGTTTTATAATATCTTTAAATATATTTATGGGATGTTCAAAAGAATACAACTCTTCAAAAGCCGAACATGACATAAATGAACAATATAAACATTTTAAAATACATGATATATCAGGGTTATCTGAAGATGAGATAGTTATCGAAATTAAAAAAGCAAATGAAATCGAAGAAATATTAAATCAGAATAAATATTATCAGTCATCTATCATGCACGAAAATGTTAAAGAATATGATGGCTTAATTGAAGTTCTTGCAGCTTCATACAATAATGACAAACTTAATGGTAGTTTTTCTTTTGCTTATGTTGGTAACCAGGAAATATTTTTGTTTCAATCAGGCGAAGTTTATCGCTTTAATAGCGATAATAACACATTTTCAAGGAAAATATATTTTAATAATCACTATGAGAATAAAAAAGCATCCTTAATGAACTGCAGTGAATTTTTATCATCTCCATATGAAAAAGTAAAGTCAATAGAAAAAACAGGTGACAATATTATCGTTCATACAGGGTATGATTTATCCAAAGAAAATGAAGGCTTTAAAAAAAGTTACGGTATTTCAGACGGTGTTGTAAAAATTACATATACCGTTAATCCAAGCACCTTAATAATGAAGGAGAAAAAAGCCGACTGCTTACTTTTAAATGAAACGCAAAAAGAACTTTACCGTACTATTTTCTACTATTTATCCAAACCCGAAAAATTAACACCAAAAGTAACACTTGATGATATTATTGCTAAAAAGAATCGGAATTTTACAGTCGTGTTTAATCCAAAAACAAAACAGGAAGAAAGTAAAACATTTAAGGTAAAATGCGGTTTAAATGTTATATATGATTTACCTGAAGGGTATCATAATGCTTACCGTAATGAAGCGTGTACTGATATTTATAATTCATCAGCGACGAACGATGATGAAACAATATATTTTATGAAAGGTAAATAAACAACATCTTATTATATAAACGGCTTCCCCAAGTATAAAATGGGAAAGCCGATTTTATTTATTTAATAAAATTTCTAATATTTTAGGCTGATTTTATTTTGTACCTGCTTATTTAGCTTCGGCTTTGCGAGCGGAATTTGCCATAATGTTGGCAACAATTGAACCGGAAAAATTATGCCATACACTAAAAATCGCTCCCGGAATTGCGGCGGCTGGCGAAAAATGTGCTGTAGCAAGCGATACAGCAAGGCCGGAATTTTGCATACCTACTTCAATAGCAACAGCATTTCGTTTTGCAGAATTCATACCGAGTAATTTTGCGGCGAAAAATCCAAGACCGTAACCACACATATTGTGAAGAATAACTACTGAACCGACTAAAAGACCTGTTGTCATGATTTTCTGTGAATTTGCTCCGACAACTGCACCAATGATTAACGTAATTGCAATAACGGAAATGAGCGGAAGAACTTTGTTTAGCTTAATGGTTTTGTCACCGAATATTTTGTGTACAATTAAGCCGAGAACAATAGGAAGTATAACTACTTTAAGAATTGATAAGAACATAGCCGAGTAAGAAACAGAAACCCATTTTCCGGCAAGCCACCATGTCATTAATGGTGTGAGGAAAGGTGCAAAAAGTGTTGAAACCATTGTCATACATACAGATAGTGCAACGTCACCTTTTGCTAAATATGTCATTACGTTTGATGAAGTACCCCCTGGGCATGTTCCAACAAGAATTACACCTACAGAGAGTTCAGGCGGCAGGTTGAATACCTTTGCAAGAGCAAATGCAACCAAAGGCATAATGGTAAACTGCAATACAAATCCCGCAAAAACATCTTTTGGCCTTTTAAGAACTTCTTTAAAATCGCTTAACTTTAAAGTAAGACCCATTCCGAACATTACGATACCTAAAAGAAGTGTTATATTAGGTACTGCCCAAGTAAACGACGGCGGAAACAAGAGACCGACAGCCGCTACAACGAGAGCAATGACGGACATGTACTTTCCTGCAAAATTACTGATTTTTTCTAATTGTTTCATGTTCTTTCCTCCAAAACAAATGGGGTTCTATATTAAAGTTGGGGTTCTCAGGGATAGATGTTAAATATTAATTAACCACAACATTTGTTAAGAACCACACATGGTATTAACAGATTAGACAGTAACAGCACACCTAACATTCACACAAACAAAAAAGGCTTTTGCCTCATAAAGAGACAAAAGCCTTAAAATACTTTTGTGGTACCACTCTTCTTGCCGCATAATGCGGCCGCTCAACAGGCATCATTAAAAAATGCCCGGCAATATAACGGTTGCCATCCGTTCGCTCCTACACAGGTCAAAACCCTTCAGATGAATGCTTATGGGCGATTTTCAATCCATATTCGTTATGCCTCGCATCTAACCGGCAATTCTCTGGAACGAAACGAGAATTTACTTTTCCCAATCACTGCATTTGTCTATCTATTTGTGGTTATGTTACTCTATCTTAAAGCATTTGTCAAGGGGGATTTTAAGGGGTTTTCATATGCTGTTGATATTAAATAAATATGAATTAATTACCGAAAAAAAACGGTTACTTTTTACTGATGTAAAGTAGAAAAATATTATTGCCTTTTACTTTTTTATAAATAAGTTTTATAATGATTAATTGTTTATCAATATAATAATTTTACAAAATAACGGGAGTGGTAAAGTTGTCTCAAATTGAATTTCAAAATGTTTTCTATAAAACTGTTTTAAAAAATATATCCCTAAAAGTAGAAAAAGGGGATTATGTTTCAGTTATCGGTTCATCAGGAAGCGGAAAAAGTACATTCCTCAAGCTTTGCTGTCATCTTATAAGTCCGACTAAAGGAAATATCTTGATAAATGGTAATGACGTTATGAAGAATAATCCGATTGAATTAAGAAAGAAAATCAGTTACTGCTTTCAAACACCGATTTTATTTGGCGACACAGTTATGGAAAATATAAATTATCCGTATTCAATTCGCAATAAAACAATGGATATGGAGCGGGTAAATATGCTATTTTCTCGTTTTAATATGGAACCTGAATATATTGACCGAGAAATTAAAAATTTATCAGGTGGGGAAAAACAGAGAATTGCTTTGATACGTACACTTTTATTTAGACCGGAAGTCTTGCTTTTAGATGAAGTAACTTCTGCATTGGATGTTGACAATACGCTGATTGTTGAAAATGCAGTAAATGATTTAAACAATGAAGGAGTTACAATTTTGTGGGTTACACATAATCTTGAGCAAAGCAGAAAATATGCAAATAAACTTTTGACAATTGATAACGGAGAAATAACATCATTGGAGGTGCTGAAATGAACGGAGCAAATATCAGCATAAATTCGCTTGTAATAGCATCATCTCTTGTATTTATTTCATTAATATTTTCTTATTTTCAAAAGCTCAAGCTTGAAAAAGAAATTATTATAAGTGTAGTTAGGGCAATTTTACAGTTATTTGCTGTCGGATATATACTACAATACATTTTCGGGCTTGAAAGTCCTATATTCACAACTTTGTTTTTATTGTTTATGACGGTTAATGCATCCTATAATGCATCAAAAAGAGGGAAAGAAATTAAAAACGGATTTATTATTTCTCTTGTGTCGATTATTTCCGGCGCAGGAATAACATTGTTTGTTTTACTACTTTCCAAAGCGATAAAATACACGCCTGAACAGATTATTCCTGTAAGTGGAATGATTATCAGCAATTCCATGGTTGCGCTTGGCTTGTGTTACAGGCAGCTTACAGCAGAGTTTAAAAGCAGAAGAGAAGAAGTTGAAACTAAACTTTCGCTCGGAGCTGACATATTACCGTCTTCAATAGATATTATTAGGAATAGCATACGCACCGGAATGATACCTACTATCGATTCTGCAAAAACAGTGGGAGTTGTGTCGCTTCCCGGAATGATGACGGGTTTAATACTTGCGGGGACGTCCCCTGTACAAGCGGTGAGGTATCAAATTATGGTAACCTTTATGATTTTATCGACAACTGCCATTGCTTCATTTATGGCATGCTATCTTTCGTACCGCAATTTCTTTAACGAGCGCAAACAGCTTATATAACATGGATTTTGTTTTCAAAAAAGCACCTCAGTATAATTGGGGTGCTTTTTATATATCAAGATATAATTATAATATATGAATTTATTGTGCAATTTGCCGATATATTATTATAAGAAAGTATATCGAGGCGAATTTGCGTTGAATATTGATGCAATTTTAATAATAAAATATAAGAATAAAGTGTTATTTGTTGAATCAAACTCATATTCAAATTTAGTTTATGGGCTCCCATGCTTCCATATTAATTCTGACTATGATTTTAAGTCAGAGATTATAGAAAGGGTAAAAAAATTATATAACATTGACATAATAATTATCAGTAAAGTCTTTTCTGATTTGAATCAAGTATGGTATGATGCGATAACGAATTATGAAGTGTGGTTACCTAATTTTAGGTGGTCTACTCTTAAAGTAGCTAAATATTATACATTTAAAGAAAAATTGTCTGAAAATATAATGGATTATATTGATAATAATGAAGATAAGTCGAGCATAAAACTTCAATTTGGGCTAAGGAACAATAAGATTATACATATAAGTGATATAGCAGAAAATGAAAGAGGAATTTCATGCGGCTGTTTATGCCCCCTATGCAAAACAGAGCTTCAAGCAAAATTAGGTTATGGAAAACGTCAAGCACACTTTGCCCACAATAAATTAGTTAATTGCGATGATTATACCGCACAGCAAACGGCTCTTCACTTATTAGCAAAAGACATTTTAGCCAATAGAAAAGAAATCGTATTACCGTCTTTTGAAATTGGTGGTTCAAATGGAGAATATGATAATATCGATTTACGTAATGAAGCAAAGGGCAAAATACGCGAAAATTATGTGTACAGCAAACCGATGAGGATAAAGTTTGACAAAATAGTTTTAGAACATAAATTAGGAAATATAATACCGGACATAATAATCGAAACAAAAAGTAAGAAATTGTTAATTGAAATTGCCGTTACTCATTATATTGATTATGAGAAAAAGCAAAAAATAAAAGATTTAAATATATCTACTTTAGAGATAGATATTGCCGACTATCTAAATCAGAATTATAACAGAAATCTGTTGGAGTGGATAATTGTTGATTCTGTAGGAAATAAAAAGTGGATTTTCAATACAAAATATAAACGTGCACTTGTAAAGTTAAAAGAAAGAAATAAAAAAATAGCAGAAGATGACTTAAAAAGAAAAAAGCAAGAAAAGATTTTAGAGAAAAGGCGTATATTAATTAGAGGAAAATCAAAGAAGATTTTGGTTAATGCTCTAAAACCTGAATCTTATGCAAAAATAATACATAGTCAAAGAAATGATGATAAAGCTGAAGATTTTATAAAACAAACTAAATTCTTTAAAGTAAATAGAAAAATACCGTTTTTTGTTGATATACCTATTTTAGGTGAGATTGCTTTTAAATGTGATAGAAGAATTTGGCAGTCAGCTATTTTTGACAAGTTTATTTATTACAGAAAATATTCTAAAGAACATAATCCAACAATTGTTTTAGCTAAGGTTTGGAAATGGACTAAAGATATTCAAAAATTTTTTACAATTAATTGGATGTTGGGCAGAAATAATTCTATAATCTACGATAATTTACCAGTAACTTTGAACTTTGCATATGATTCAGTAGAAGAATATCTTAATTATTTGTCCTACATAGGTTTTATATGTTGTGATACTAATATTAGTTATGGAGTGGACTATGATATTATTCCGTTTACAGTTTTACCTCCCGAAAAAGAAAATAGCGAAAAACTAAAAAAGAGCTTAAATTATTTACCAAACAATATGTTAAATGTAAATGACGAATTAAAGTATTTATCAAATGAGCAAAATGGCCTTTTTTATGAATCAACAAACAATTATGACATTGAAAAAATGCCAGACTATAATCTTGACTATATTAAAAATAAACGATTGGAGGATAGAGCAAATTATAGAACGGGATATAAGCAGATAAGAAAGACATTTAATAAAAATGCAAAAGAAAATATAATGGATTCATATAAATATAGATGGTTGTATTGCGTAAAATGCGGAAAAATAAAAAGAGAAGACGAAATGATAAGTTATCAATGTAATCAGGGCGTATGCCGTGAATGTAAAACAAAAGAACGCAAATTAAAGAATATTTAAATATAAACGGGAGGTTTTGAAAATGGACAAAAATTTGAAAGTAGTTTGTTTAATTGCAAATGATTTTGAAGATTTGGAGCTGTGGTATCCTATTTTGAGGTTGAGAGAAGAGGGCATAACAGTTCATTTAATCGGAGATAAGGCGAAAGAAAAGTATATTGGAAAATATGGAGTGCCGGCATATTCCGATTATTCATTTGATGATATAAATATATCTGATTACGATGCAATTTTAGTTCCCGGCGGCTGGGCACCAGATAAATTAAGACGTAATCCAAAAGTAATTGAAATGGTCAAGTATATGGATAATAAAAAAAGACCGGTCGGAATGATATGCCATGCAGGCTGGGTATTAATTTCAGCAAAAATACTTAACGGCAAAAGGGTAACAAGTACCCCAGGAATTAAAGACGATATGGAAAACGCAGGAGCAAAATGGTTTGATATGCCTGTCGTGGTAGACGACAATATTGTTTCAAGTAGGCGCCCTGCGGATTTACCCGAATATATGAAAGAATTTATAAAATTACTTTATTCAAAAAATAATTAAATGTACTTAAAAAGCGGTTTAGGGAATACCTAAACCGCTTTAATTTTGTTTTTATGTTTATTAATCTAATGTACTTATAATCAAAATATCTTTGGCATTTAAAATAGTATTACCGTTTGGAATTATAGTTTGTTCATCTCTCTTTATTAGGAGTATTAATTTTTCATCATCATGCCAAACGGATGATATGGTTTTTCCATCCCAGTCGCTGTTTTGATTGACATTTAGTTCTGTTAGACCAATATTAACCTCATTTTTTATAGCAGGTGCGCTGAGGGTTACAATATCGTTAAGTTGTAACACAGTTTTTCCGTTAGGTATAATTTTTTCATTGCTTCGCATTAAAAGCACGAATAAAGTATCAGGAGGAAGTGAAATGTTTTCTACAGATTTATTTTTCCAAGGATGATTTTCTTTAATTTTTAATTGGATAAAGTGTACCGGAACCTCTTCTGAATAGTCATTGAATATTTTAAGAACGTTGGAGCTGCTGCCGGTCATTTTTAACCATTTTGCCACTAAAGGAAGCGTGGAACCCTGCAATAAAAGGGAAAATAAAACTATACAGAATACTATATGAAAAATATCATGTTCAAGATTTGGCGCACTTGCTGATGCCATAATGGCAAATACAATTGAAGCGGCACCCCGAAGTCCTGCCCAAGCTATTAAAAGCTGCTGTTTAAAATTACATTTTGCGGGTGTTAATAATGCAAACACTGAAATAGGCCTTGCAACGAAAGTTAAGAACAAAGATATCAAAATTGAGGTTGTTATTACATTTGGTATTTTTGAGGGGAAAGATAAAAGCCCCAATAAAAAGAATATTAACATCTGCATTAGACCGGTTAATCCATCAAAAAAATTAACAAGTGCCTTTTTATTCTTTATATGTTTATTACCTAATATAATGCCGACTATATATGTACTTAAATAACCGTTTCCACCAACAACTGACGGAAGAGCATATGCCAAAACAGCTACAGCAAAAATAAATACAGTACCGAATCCGGTTGTTTTAAAATTAAATTTTTTTAATACATAATAAGCTATATACGCAATTAAAAACCCAAATAAAAGACCGAAAAATATTTGCTTAAAAATCATGCATCCAATGGTATTCGCTTCGGTGCTGCCTTTCATAAGAGATAAAGAAATCACAGTAAGCATATATGAACAAGGGTCGTTACTTCCACTTTCTAATTCAAGCAAAGATGACGTATTGTATTTTAGGTTTAAATTTTTATATCGTAAAATTGAAAAGAAGAAATTTCAATAATACTAAAATCATTTAGTTTACAATCTGTTCTTATCCTGGTATAAGTTAAAACCCCTCTAACCGGAAGTTGAGACTCTTCATTCCGGGCAAAATCGGTAAACACAACGCTTTCCGTTAAATCGGGGATTCCATTCCCCATATATAATAAGCAATTGTTTTCTCATCCAAAGCCGGATTTGCAGGGCAGCCCTTTATAATCGAAGCAGGAAAGGCGCCTTCCCACCCTCGCCAGCCAAAGTTAATAAATCCTTCCTGGTCAGGTTCAGATGTCATTAAAGAAGCTTGAATAAGCTGAGTAACCGGTATTGGTTTATAATGAACGAATGAAAAAATTGACTCTACCAGATCCTGTCCGACAATTCCTATATATTTG
>ENA-UOOK01005512-UOOK01005512.1-fermentation-metagenome-genome-assembly--contig:-NODE-5512-length-12695-cov-3.338845_pt1 | contig 12695 bp, 8 predicted proteins | sample MGYA00245777_ERZ724023 | MGnify/ENA primary metagenome ERZ724023 (study PRJEB28704, sample SAMN03018312) | fermentation metagenome | biome: anthropogenic terrestrial biome; feature: soil; material... | reverse complement strand
AAGATGTGGATACAGCTATAAAAATGGGTATGGCGTTGCGATTCCCTGTCTGGGGTCCACTGGAGCATGTAGATGCAGCCGGAGTAGACTTATGCTGTTCTGTACAAAATACAGTATTACCTGAAATATCGGGTAGATCAGAAAAAACAGGGTTTCGTGGTCGAATTTGTTTATACGGATGCAACCGAAATGACCTATTCCACCAAAGAATATGTTACCGTTAAAAATGATGAAGGCAATTGGCTGGTTTCATCAATGGAGAAGATTGAAGCGGAAGGGGAAATCACCAAGATAACTCTGGATGAGGAGAAAAAAGTAAAAAACATCTTTGTCAAAGGTAAACCGGGTGTGATTGGATATGATCAGGCCGACGTCATAATTGACGCTCAAACCAAAATATATCAGGGTTATACCGATCAGGAGCTTACTGCGAGTGATTTGAAAAAGGGAGCGGTGGTGGAAGTCGCTTTTATCGAAGGTCCTAGACTCATGATTTATCCGGTTTCGGCCCAAGCAAAAACAATAAGGGTTATGGGATCGGTTCAAACCAAGGCGAATGTATATCGAAATACCCAATTTGGCTTTAGCTTCTCCTTGCCTGAAAGCTGGAAAGGCTATCGGATCATCACTGAAAAATGGGAAGGCAGAGCCTTGGACGGCCGGCCGGGCGAACGGTAAGATAGTGGAGACCGGTTTGATGATCAAGATCAGGCATCCCCAAGGGACTTCCCAAAACTCGCGCCAGGATATTCCGATCATGGTCTTTACACAAAATCAATGGGACGCGATGCAACAGGAGAAATTCCATATCGGCGCGGCGCCGATGGGCCCGAAGGAACTTGGGCGTAACGGTAAATACGTTTTTGCACTCCCAGCCCGTTATAATTATGCTTTTCCTGCTGGATATGAAGAGGTGGAGCGGATTTTGGAAGGCAATCCTTTAAAAACGCTTGAGGAATAAAGCTCTAACTCATTCAAGGTTTTTTCTTTTGCTATATTCTTATCGTTGATATGCAGATCAAGGCCTATTTTGGCGGTAGTGGTCTGCATTTTTGTTTTCAATATGAAATTAACCGGCTTGTTTCGGTGTGGCTGATCTGAATTAGTTACTTTATACACATTAACTAAGTTATAAGAACAAAAAGGCTGGCCTATTGATGCAGACCTCTTTTGTTAAACATCAAACTAGTCCTATTTTGACTAAACTAATGACATTTTCGGCATAAAAGGATAAAATAATGCTTGTGCGCGGAAAATCTTTTAAAGGTCCCTGGATCCGATTTAGAAAATTAGAGGAATTACTGATTATGAAATCTTAAAACATAATTTCAACCCTTAAAGGAGGGGACGGATGACAATTACGTTAGGGGATTTTTTGAGCCAATTAACATTAAATCCGGCGCTTGTGATTACTTCGATTCTAACATTGGGAGTCGTCCTGGTTAATGGATGGACCGATGCCCCAAATGCCATTGCTACTTGTATATCTACCAGGTCAATGGGGCCTCGCGCCGCGATTATCATGGCGGCTGTCTTTAATTTCCTTGGTGTCTTGGTGATGACAGCAATCAATGCGACAGTAGCGCAAACTATTTATAAACTGGTTGATTTTGGGGGAGACCCACAAGAAGCATTAGTGGCTCTTTGCGCGGCGCTCTTTGCTATTGTGCTATGGGCGACGGCTGCTTGGTGGTTTGGTATCCCGACCAGTGAGAGCCATGCCTTGATCGCGGGAATAACGGGGGCGGCCATTGCCTTACAGGGAGGTATTTCCGGAATCAATCCCGCTGAATGGGTAAAAGTAATCTACGGGCTGGTACTTTCAACCGGCATGGGATTCGGCGCGGGCTGGCTCATTGTCAGGCTGATTGAGAAAACATGCTGCGATTTTGATCGCAGAAAAACCTTTGGTCCGTTTAAAAATGCTCAAATTGCGGGTGGAGCCGGTATGGCATTTATGCATGGCGCTCAGGACGGCCAGAAGTTTATGGGTGTGTTCATGCTGGGAATGTTTTTGGCCCGGGGGCAAGCAAATGTTACGGAGTTCCAGATTCCCATCTGGCTGATGTTGCTTTGTTCGGCAGTGATGGCGCTGGGCACTTCCATTGGGGGATACCGGATCATCAAATCCGTAGGAATGGATATGGTGAAACTCGATAAACATCAGGGTTTCTCCGCTGATTTGGCGGCTGTGGTTTGCCTATTGATAGCTTCCGTCACCGGCATTCCCGTAAGCACTACCCATACTAAGACAACAGCCATTATGGGGGTCGGCGCCGCGAAGCGTTTATCTTCGGTAAACTGGGGTATAGTCCGAGAGATGGTGCTGGCGTGGGTTCTTACCTTTCCCGGGTGCGGGCTGGTTGGATGGCTAATGGCGGAATTATTCATGCGGATATTTTAATATTCGGACAGCCTTCCATGTAAACATCCTATACTGTTGAAAGCCATAATTAATATACAATAAGGAGAATAATAAGATGGCGCGAAAAAAAGGTGAGAATTATTTCGGTGTTTTTGTAGATTTGGCGCAATATTCCCGTGACGCCTCCGTTCTTTTAAACCAAATTGTGAATAATTTCAAAGCGGCTGAGCTGGAAGAGAAAATGATCCAGATGCATAATATTGAGCAAGCCGGTGATGTAGGAAGACACCGAATGATGGAAAAACTGGCTCGGGAGTTTATCACTCCCATTGAGCGGGAAGATATCGTAGCCATGGCTGATGCGATTGATAATGTGACGGATACCATAGAAGATGTTATGTTACGGATTTATATGTTCAATTTTACCGTAATGCGTGAAGACGCCATTAAAATGGCGGGCATTATTGTAAAATGCTGTGATGCTTTAAAGGAAGCCCTGCAAGAGTTCTATAATTTTCGCAAGTCCCAGACCCTCCATAAGCTGATCGTTGAGATTAATCATTTGGAGGAGGAAGGTGACACCTTGTTTATGAAGGCGACTAGGAACTTATTTGTCAATGAAAAGAATCCTATTGAGATTTTGGCTTGGAGAGAGACCTTGGATTATATGGAAAAGTGCTGCGACGCCTGTGAAGGCGCAGCCGAAGTAATTGAAAGCGTGATGATGAAGAACTCGTAAGAGTTGAGAAGTTAAGCTTTAAGACTATATTATTAGAGAAGGTGAAGAATTATGGAAAAAACATTAGTGCTGATTAAACCGGATGGGGTTGAGCGAAGATTAGTCGGTCAAATTATTTCGATTTATGAAAGAAAGGGGCTCGACATAACCGCTTTGAAATTTATCAAACCCTCTAAGGAAATTGCGGAACAACATTATATTGAGCATAAAGAAAAGCCTTTCTTTAAAGAGCTGGTTAATTTCATAACCAGGGGCAAGGTATGCGCAATGATTATCGAAGGAGAAAATGTGGTCAAGCTGGTTAGGAAGATAAACGGGGCGACCGATCCGGCCGAGGCGGAAACGGGTACGATCAGAGGCTTATTTGCTTTATCCAAATCCGAAAATATAGTTCATGCTTCTGATTCGGCTGAAAGCGCCGCAAGGGAGATTAAAATCTGGTTTCCGGAGATAAATGACTAATTGGGCGTTACAAGGAAAATCTTTCTACAAAACATTGAGTTTAAGGCTTGATAATGCAATCCTCTCCCGGTTGCCGGGGGAGGATTTTAATATTTCAGTGTTGTATCATATACTTATCTAATAATATTAACGGTTAGCGAGGCGCGCCATGAATTTTGTAAACAAAATCTGTGTAGTCACCGGAGGGGCCAATGGAATCGGGCTCTGTATCGTCAATGAGTTTGTTGAAAAAGGGGCAAAGGTAGCTTTTATAGACCTTGATAAAGCAGTTGGGGAAAGAGCTTTGAATAATCTCAAAGCTAACGGCGGGGAAGGCCTGTTTTATTGGGGTGATATCGCTGAAAAAGCTGTGTTGGAAAACTTCGCGGGCCAAGTTATTGAAACTTACGGCCGGGTCGATTATCTGATTAATAATGCTTGTTTAAGCCGGAAGGGCATCATCTCCGGCTGTGATTATGATGACTTCAATTATGTCTTCAAAGTAGGAGTAACAGCCCCTTATATGCTAGCCAAGCTATTTCGGGACCATTTCGGCGCAGGTGGAGCTGTTGTAAATATTGCCTCGACCCGGGCTGTCATGTCTCAACAGGACACTGAGAGTTACACTGCCGCTAAAGGCGGTATATCCGCTTTGACTCACTCCCTGGCCGTAAGCCTTGCCGGTAAAGTGAGGGTCAATAGTGTAAGTCCCGGTTGGATCGATGTTAGCGCCAATTATAATCCTGGATTTGAAAGTAAACACAGTCTGGCCGATAAAGAGCAACACCCAGCGGGCCGGGTTGGCAGGCCGCTTGATATTGCTCGCGCCGTAATGTTCCTATGCGATGAAGAAAATGGTTTTATCACCGGGGAAAACATCACCGTCGACGGAGGCATGACCAAACAAATGATTTACAATGGCGATTATGGATGGGGATATGAAAAGCTTCGGCATTCTCCAAGTTGGTAATCGGGTTATCAACAAAAGCTTCCTGACAGATGGCTATAAGAGAAAAACGCCTTTGCCTCATGGTTTAAACATGGGCAAAGGCGTTTTTCGAAGCCGAACTTCTTTTATAGTTCCGCTAGGATCCGGTGGGTTTTCCCATCGTCTTCCAGCGGGATTCGGGCAGTTTCCGGGTTTAACATCGTCTCGTCCAGCATAAGGCTTTGTAATCCGGTCTGTTTTTGGTGAGGGTTTTTAACCGTAATTTCGTAAAGGGTTTTTCCAAATCGATAATTTACTTTATATTCCGGCCAATGCTCAGGAATACACGGCTTGATTATTAAAAAATCAGCTTGGCGTTGGATGCCTAAGATCCATTCCAGGCCGGCTTGATACATCCAACCGGCGGAACCAGTGTACCAACTCCAACCGCCTCTGCCATCATAAGGAGGAGCAGAATAAACATCGGCAGCCATTACGTAAGGTTCAACCCGGTAAACTTGGGCCTCCCGTTGGGTTTGAGTATGATAGATTGGGTTGAGCATTCTAAATAACTCGTCGGCTAGATTTCCTTCACCCAGTTTCGCCCAAGAAATAACGGCCCAAACGGCGCCGTGGGTATATTGGCCGCCATTTTCTCTTACTCCCCGGGGATAGGCTTGAATATAGCCGGGACTTGGCTGGGTCTGGGAAAAAGGAGGGGTTAACAAGTTGATGATCGCTTTATCATGCAAGACCAGCCGATGATATAAAGACCACATAGCTGTCTTTGCCTTATCGGTTGGAGCGGCGCCGGAGATTACCGCCCAGGCTTGCGCGATACAATCAATTTGACACTCGGAATTGTTGACTGAGCCGAGAGGGTCTCCCTGATCATTATAGGCCCGCCGGTACCATTGCCCGTCCCAAGCGCTGTTTTCCGAGGCCCAAATAATTTGTTCCATAATTAAGCGGTAGTTTTCTACCCGTTCCTGATCGCCTTGGCTTAAACAAACCGGAATAAATTTTTCAAGGGTCGCATATAAGAACCATGCTAGCCAGATGCTTTCCCCATGGCCCTCTAAGCCCACTTTATTAAAGCCGTCATTCCAGTCGCCGCCCCCAATCAATGGCAGCGAATGGGATCCGAAAACCGAAGCCCGTTTCACCGCTCTAACACAGTGCTGGTAAAGACTGGCTTTTTCGTTTGATTCTTTAGTTTTGGTGTAGCGTTCGTTCTCGCCCGGTTGGAGCGGGGCGTCGCTAAGAAAGGGGACAGTTTCATCCCAGATGCGATCGTCCCCGGTATGTTCAACATAACGGCAGGCGGTATAGACCAACCAAAGCAAATCGTCGGAATAACGGGTCCGGATACCATACCCGGTTTCTTGGTGCCACCAGTGTTGGACATCGCCCTCCTGAAACTGATGGGCGGCATGAAGTAAAATTTGACTGCGGGTCAAATCCGGTCGGGTATGGAGTAAAGCCAAACTATCCTGTAGTTGGTCCCGATATCCATAGGCCCCGCCCGACTGGTAGAATGCCGAACGCGCCCAGAAGCGGCAGGCTAAGGTTTGATAAAGCAACCAGCGGTTGATTAAAAAGTCAAAACCCGGATCAGGAGTAGTAACCTCTACTTGACCTAAGAAATCTTGCCAAAAGCCGGTCACGGCATTTCTGGATTGAAGCGTCACATTCCGTTTGCGGTATCGCTGTAAATATTGTTGGGCGGCGATCCGGTTTGGGGCAGCTCCGACTAAGATATAAATGACCGCCTCTTCATTAGGTTTAAGATCGACTTTCAGTTGGATTGCGCCGCAAGGATTGAAACCGGCGCCGGTCCGATTGTCTAGTGAAACCGCTGCTAAACCCGCTGGCCGGGCTAGACTGCCGTTTCGTCCGATGAATCCGTGGCGGTTTCCGGTCCAGCTACGTTCAATTACCGGATGATTGGTCCAGAGATCCAAAAACCCATAATAGTCGTGAAAGTTATCCTGATAGGTGTTGCGCGCCAAAAGGGCCTCATTGTTACTATCAACCTCTGTGACAATATGAGGTTGTGTTTTTTCCCGGTCAACCCCGAGGGTCCATTCTAAATAATAGGTTACTGCAAGTTTCCGGGATTCGGCGCCGCTGTTTTTTAAAGTTAGTTCAATGATCTTCACCGGGTCGTCCGGAGGCGTCCAATAATAGGCTTCATGCTCGATTTCCCGATATTTATGGGAGATAATGCTATATCCTTGACCGTGACGGATGGTGTATGGTTCATCATCCAGGATCGGCAATGGTGTTGCCGACCAAAGCAGACCGTCCGCTTCATCCCGTAAATAACAAATTTCCCCCGGAGGATCAAGCACCGGATCGTTAGACCAGGGGGTAATTTTAAACTCCCGGCTATTTTCGGCCCAAGTATATCCGCCTCCTGATTCAGACAGTAGAAACCCGAACCGAGGGTTAGCGATAACATTAATCCAAGGTTGGGGTGGCAAATCATTTGCCTTGACATGGATCAGATATTCCGTTCCGTCAGGTTTAAAACCGCCCCATCCGTTGAAGAAGAGCAAATCTTCAGGAGGGTTGGGCACGGTAATACTATATGAGCTTTCTAAAGGAGACTTGATCGGAAATGCCGGCGGCAGCTCCTGTTTTTCGAAATTCGGGATCAATTGGGAGATTAGTGTCCCCTGCCCGGTATCAAGTTGGATCTTAGCGACGGTGGCGATCAAATTTAAGTCATCTTCAGGCAGTTGATTATAGGATAGGGTAAAAATATGAGACGCCAATTCTGAAAAGGATTCGTTTTGCGTATGGGCATCAATTGATTTTCTTAATTCCTCGATGTTAGACCGATTATAACCGTCCGCTTCGCGGCAGATGAAGACCAAATCAACCGTGAGGCCGATGCTTGACCAATATTTTAAGGCTTTTAGCATGGTATCAGCCAGATCGATTTGGGAGTGGGCGTCGTAATTAATGGAAACTATGGGATGATCTCCAGAAATACCGTAAGGCCATAATCCGGATTGCCCTTTAATATTCCGCTTTACAGCTAAGATCCGTTGTTCGTGGTAGCTATTGAAATAGATTAATTGAGAAGCCATCCATTGATAAATATTTGCTTGTTGCGGGGAAATGCCTAGTTCGTTCAATTCCAGCTTCATTTGGGCTACGGTCAGATCGGCTGTTCGCCAGATCTGAAACGGGTAACGGAGTTTGCGACAGATATCGAGAACTGCTTCGCGGGTTTCGGCAATGGCTGTGATACAGAAAAACCGCGCTTTACGGTGACCCGGCAGATTCACCCGCCGCCGCAGGCTGAAAATGGGGTCCAATACTGCGCCGACAGTACCTGAAAGGTGGAGTCCGGTTTGGACCACATACGGAATACTTACTGATTGGCCGCGGCCAAGAAAACTGGCCCGGTCCGTTTCATATTCCAAAGCGCCAACTGGGTTCCCGTCCAGATTCATCATATAGGCCAAATATGGTCCAGACTGTTGCGTGTCGTCCCGGCGATGGGCCAGCAAGACATCTAACCCCGGTATAAACTCAGTTTCAATAAATAATCTGCTATACGCTGGATGGGCTTGGAATTGCTCATGGGGGGCTAACGCCAACTCTAAAAAACTGGTTACTTCCAGCAAACAAGGTTCATTCCCATTATTTATCAAACTTATTTCGCGAATTTCAGCATCCAAATCCGGCGCCACCACAATTTGCATTTCGGTACGGATATCTCCGTCAGTCCTGGAAAAAGTAACTTTGCCCAAAGAAAATTCCATCTTCATATCTTCCGCTTCAACCCGGCAGGGATGGTATGTCGGCGACCAGACCTGATCTTCATTTAAATTACGAATGTAATAAAACGGGCCGGTTGCGTCTTGAACCGGGTCTTCCACCCAGCGCGTCAAATCCAGCTGTTTCCACTTGGTAAAACCGCTGCCTGAATTAGAAATCATCACCGAATAACGGCCGTTTGATAAAAAACGCGCTTCGGGCAAGAAGGTGTTAGCCTGATAAAAGGTACGCAGCTCAATTGGTTGATCCTCCATACCATGCAAAAGGAGGAGATTCTTGGGTTGGCTAACAAACAAGGCACGGGGAGGAATTTTTTCTTGCAACAAAGGAACAGTCGCCTCAATTCGGGGTTCGCTTGTAAAACGTCTTTGCCAACAGTTTTTAAACAAAAGATTGGCAATGGCGTTTAAAATCATTCCCTGATGGTGGGCCATGTAACTTTTCACGATAATTTGGGAACTGTCTTTAGGGGATCGTTCCGGGGTAAAATCGATTGCTTCATAAAAGCCATAAATCCCCAATGCTTGGTATTGTTCGAGCTGCTTTAAGTTTTTTATGGCCAATCGTTTTTCTTGAAGAGCCGCTAAAACAGTTGAATATGGCGAGACCACCAAATCTTTTTCCAAGCCTTGTTTTAATCCTAAGCCCGGTACACCAAAAGCGTGATATTGATAATTATGATTAAAATCCTGAAGACTATAGCCTGACTCGGAGATCCCCCAAGGGACCTTTTTCTTTCTGGCGTAAGCGATCTGTTTTTGCACTACCATCCGGTACGTCAAATCCCATAAAGTATTAGGATAGTTAGGCATCAGGATTAGCGGCATGAAATACTCAAACATGGTCCCGCTCCAAGAGACCAGGGTGGGTGTGTTTTTGATTGCAGTCATGGTCCGTTTTAAAGCAAACCAGTGTTCCATAGGGACTTGTCCAAGGGCAATCGCTACAAAACTGGTCTGTCGTATTTCGGAAGCAAATAAATCATAGAAGGAACTATCGAGTTTTTTATCGGAAACATGATAGCCGATGGTGAAAAACCGCTGTTCGTTATCGTATAAAAGACTAAAATCATGTTCCGAAGCGAGCTGGTCCAGTTCATCGGCTAGACTAGTTGCTGTGGTAATCAGTTGGTCCGCTGGATTACCAATAGTCTCCAAATTAGTTTGTAGAACCGTCTCCGTCTTAATTGCCAGTTCTTTAAGGCTACTGACGGGTTCATGGGTCAAGTCGGCTTGGCCCGGACCATCAATATTTGAAAGCCAGGGTAAAAGCAGCTCCAATTCCTGAACCAGGTTTTCGATTGCCATTCGAGTTTCAATACTTTGGGAAGCCGATTCTTGTAATAGGTTTAAACTCCGGTACCATTCCTCCCAGGTAGTAGGCGGATTAGCTACATAATTTTCTAATTGGCGTTGTAGCGACCCCAAAGACCGGCTGAATTGTTTTTCTTCCCATTGGGCCATATCCAATAGCCCGAAAAGGTCTGACTGGCCAATTACCGGTTTTTCCAAACAAGCTAAGATCCCTTGTTTTACCGCTAATAAGTACCCGACGAGATTACCGCTGTCTACGGTTGACACATAGATCGGCTGTAAAGGATGTAGCGTGTCGGTAGCATACCAGTTATAAAAGTGACCGTTCCACCGGGGCAGTTTTTTCAAAGTAGCAACAGTCTGTCCCAGGCGTTTCAGCATCTCCGTAAGGCTTAGATAACCAAAATCAGATGCTGTCACAACCGAGACTAAATACAGGCCGATATTGGTCGGGGAGGTACGGTGCGCCAACCCGTTAGGAGGATCCACTTGTAAATTATCTGGGGGCAGATCGTGGTCCCCAGTGGTAACAGTTTCTTGAAAGAACTTCCAAGTTCGCCAAGCAATATCCCTTAAGTATTTTTCATCAGTGGTATCAAGTTGTTCATAATGGGGCTTAAGTTCGCGGCCGATCAAATGAACCAAAAACGGAGCGGTAAGCCAGATGAGCGGCAGCGTGATTACGAAAATGTTGCCGGAAACGACCCATAATACGGCTCCGGTGACTAAAACCAACCCTTCTCCAACCAACATCTTTTTTAAGATTCCTAAGAATGAATTAGGCAGTTGTTTCCCGGTTTCTTCCGCAGTTACCCATTCCAGCAGTTTACGGTGGGAGATATATAAACGATAAAGGGTCCGGATGATCGCATCACTCATTTTTAGGGCATAGTGTGGTAAAACGACAAAACTAAATAACGGTCTGATAAAATAATAAGTCAATACTGAGCCGGACTTAAACCCATTATACAAGTTAATTACGAAATCAAAGCACAGGCTGGCTCCGATCGTAATTAACGGCCATCCCGGCATCGGTAATTGGTTAAAATTAAACAACAAAACCCCGATAATAACCAGTATGGATGGGCTTAACAGACTCCGGCGTAAATTGTCAATCATTTGCCAACGGCAGATTAGATCAAGCTTAACATCAGTTTTTTTACCAAAGCGGTTACAGACCTTTGTGGTAAGCCAAGGTAAAAGTTGCCAGTCGCCCCTGACCCATCGGTGCATTCGTTCTAGGGCGTTTAAATATGTCGCGGGGTAATCGTCTACCAGCTCGATATCGCTAACCAGTCCGGCTTTTACAAAACTTCCTTCCAATAAATCATGGCTAAGGACCAAGTTTTCAGGAATCCGGTCCCCTAAAATACTGTGGAAGACATGAGTGTCATAAATGCCCTTTCCGGTAAAAATACCGCGTTGAAACAAATCTTGGTAGGGGTCTGAAATTGCGCCGCTGTAAGCGTCAATTCCAGACCGCCCTCCGAATATACGAGCGAAAAAAGACTGGTTGGCGCTATTATGACTGATCGCGATTCTAGGCTGTAACAATCCATAACCGCGGACGACCTTTTTAGTGTTGGGATCAATCACCGGTCGATTTAAGGGATGAGCCAAGGCGCCGATTAGACCTTTAGCCGAGTCTCTTGGTAATTGAGTATCTGTATCCAGGGTAATTACATAGCGGATGGTTGGTAAAAGGTCAACATTACCATGGATATGAGAAAAAGAGGAGTTTTTTTCACCGCATAACAAGGCGTTGAACTCAGCCAGTTTCCCTCTTTTCCGTTCCCAGCCCATCCATTTGCCTTCCGATTCATTCCAAAGACGTTTGCGATGAAACAAGAAAAACCGGGTGATGCTTGAGTCTGGATATTTACGGTTTAACTCATCAATTTTGGCAATCGCCCCTTGAACCAGTTCAGCTTCGCCCGGAAGATCTTCCTGGTCAGCGTCGGCAAAATCGGTTAATAAGGCGAAGTAAATGTGGGGGTCTTGATTAGCAAGATAATATATTTCCAGTTTATGCGCTAAACTTTCTACAGCTGCAGGACTAGTTAGTACGGTGGGAATAACAACCATAGTTGAATAATCTTTAGGGACACCTTTTTGGAAATCCATTTTTAGTAAGCGTTGTGGTGGAAAGATTTTTGTCACTAAAAAATGAAGTTGCCGGACTGCCCATTCTCCTGCTAAGATTAGCGCCGGCAAGGCCGAAACAAGTACAGGCCAAGCTGCTCTTTCGGGCCTGAGCTGGGCAATAAATCGTAGAATTGCATAGAAAGCAAATCCGGCAAATGCTACTAAGGCGCTAAAATAAACGAGGTTGGGATGCCGGGTTAACTTTTCACGGGTATGATAAGTTAAACTTTTATTGATTTCTAAGGCTCCGGATAATTGGTAGCGCCCTTCATCGATCAAATAATAACCAACATGTTTGGTTACCTCTAGTTCAGATGGGTTTCGGTCGGCGTTTTCAGCTAGTTTCACAATTTGCTCGGCGAGGATCTGTTCCGGCAGATGCCAATGCTTGGCTAGTTTCTCTAATGCATGACGCAAGGTGTCGCGGCTGGCAAAATCCATCTTGGGATAAACTGCGGCCGGATCGCGGCGTAAAGTTTGATCAACTAACGATAATTCCTCAAAATGGAGATCCCAGATAATATGGGAAATCTGTCGTAAACTAGTGATGAGTTGGCCTGCGGAAACCCTATTTTGGGATTGGCGTCGTTGCTCATCTTCGATCAATTCGACTAAACTTAGGTTGTGGGTTGCGGTACGCGCTTCCAACCAGCGGTTTAGGGAACTAGACTCCACCCGCTCCCTGATATATTTAGCCAGATAAACCAGGACAGTTGGATTGGATAAATCCATACATCGTTCGATCATCTGGATGATGCGGTTGACTGTACTGGAAATATCGTTGAGGAGGGGTCTGATCCGTTTTGAAAGAAGATTGACTTGTTTGAGGGGTAGCACATCTTGATTGACTTTTTCAAACAAGATTCTTAATTTATGAATAATCGCGATTCGGAAAACCAGCGGCACAGCCCATAATTCGCCCATTGTCAACAAGTTGACTAAATATGTAACATGTTTCTTGATTTTTCA
>ENA-UOOK01005511-UOOK01005511.1-fermentation-metagenome-genome-assembly--contig:-NODE-5511-length-12695-cov-5.307674_pt1 | contig 12695 bp, 13 predicted proteins | sample MGYA00245777_ERZ724023 | MGnify/ENA primary metagenome ERZ724023 (study PRJEB28704, sample SAMN03018312) | fermentation metagenome | biome: anthropogenic terrestrial biome; feature: soil; material... | reverse complement strand
GGCGAAAATCGTCGGAATCGCGGACCGGTGGGCCACCTGGATCGTGCTGCTGCGCAACCAGTTCCACGACATCCTCCCCGGCTCCGCGATCAAAGAGGTCTACGACGACTCGCGTGCCGAGTACGAAAAGCTTGCCGCGGACGTGGGCGGCCTGGTCCGGAAGGCGGAGGACGACATCGTTTCCCGCGTGGACGCGAAGGAGCCCGGCGTGGCCGTCTTCAACCCGCTGGGGTTCGATTCGGACGGCGTCGTGACGTTCCGCGTGCCGGATTCGTGCGGGCGGCCCGCCGTGCGCGAGGCGAACGCCGACGGCAGCGTGACGCTGCACCCCTGCCAGAGGATCGGCGGCGGCGAGGCGGTCTTCCACGCCGACCATGTGCCGGCGAAGGGCTGGAAGCTGTTCGCCCTGCGCGACACGGCCGTGCCGCAGCCCGCCGCGCTGCGCGTTTCCGCCGGCGAGATGGAGAACGCGTTCTTCCGCGTCCTGCTGGACGAAAAGGGCGAGTTCACCTCGATCTGGGATAAGCGCGCCGGCCGCGAGGTCGTCCCGGCCGGGAAGAAGGCCAACACCCTCGTCGCCTACGAGGACAAACCCTGCGACTTCGACGACTGGAACGTGGACAACTGGTACCGCGAGAAGAGCTGGCCCGTCGACGACGCGGAGTCCGTCGAGGTGGTGGAGAGCGGCCCCGTGCGCATCGCCGTGCGCGTCACGCGCCGGTTCTCGCGCTCGAAGATCGTCCAGACGATCCGGATGTACCGCGACGTGCCGCGCATCGACGTGGAGTGCCACGCCGACTGGGACGAGTCGAACGTCTTCCTGCGCGTGCTGTTCCCCGTGGACGTGCACGCCGGCGAGGCGACCTACGACGTGCAGTTCGGAAACCTGACGCGCCCCGCGCACTACAACACCTCGTGGGACGAGACGCGCTACGAGGTCTGCGCCCACAAGTGGATGGACTTTTCGGAGGACGGCTACGGCGTCAGCGTGCTGAACGACTGCAAGTACGGCTGCGACGTGCACAACGGCGTGATGGGCCTGTCGCTCATCAAGTGCGGCACCGATCCGAACCCGCGCGCGGACCGCGAGGCGCACGATTTCGTCTACTCCGTCTACCCGCACGCCGGCGGCTGGCGGCAGGCCGGCACCGTGCGCGAGGCGTACCGCCTGAACAACGGCCTGCGCGCGGCGGTCGTGCCGGCCCATCCGGGCAGCCTGCCGGAGGAGTTCTCCTTCGTCTCGTGCCGCGCGGAGAACGTGGTGCTGGAGACGGTCAAGGCCGCCGAGGACGGCAGGGGCTTCGTCGTGCGCCTGTACGAGTGCTTCAACCGCCGCGGCGTGGCGTCGCTTGTGTTCCCGAAGGAGATCGCGCGCGCCGCGGAGTGCGACATGCTGGAGAACGAGACGGCGGAGCTTCCCGCCGACGGCAGGGAGCTTCCGTTCCGCATCCTGCCGTACGAGGTGAAGACGTTCCGGGTGGAGCTGAAGTAACGCAGCCCCGGACCGGCTGGAACGCGCAAGCACACGCCTTGATTCAGGCTTTCGCCGTTTCGGGGCGTGTTTTTTGCGCGCCGTTTTCCGGCCGCGTCCCCCTTTTCCGCGGGAAAGCGGACGTTTGCGGGCGATTCGACCAGATGCTGAAAAATCGGCGCGGATGCTTGATAAATTTTGGGGAAATATGAACCCGGGTGCCGGTTGGTAGAAAATATTAAAACGTACTTGCCTGTCAATATCTTGACAATTGGCGCAAAAGACTCATAATAGGAATACGCCCTCCGCGGGGCCCGGCTTTTTTTGCATCCGGGCAAAGCGAAGAGGCGGGTGTTTTTTCGGAGCGCAAAAAGTTGCTACGGACGGTGTTGTGTGATATGTCTGGTGCAGTGCTGCTGCTAATCTGTGTTCTTACGCCGCTGTGCGGCTCGTTCCTGCTCCCCCTGGCGGGGCGGCGGAACGGGCGCGTGCGGCTTGCCCTTTCCCTGGCCTTCGTGGGCGTTTCGCTCCTCTGCTCGCTGCTGCTCCTCCCGGGCGTCCTGCGGGGGGAGACGGCGTCGGTGCGCGTGGCGCTGCCGCTGGGCCTGAGCTTCGGCCTCGCGGCGGACGCGCTGGCGGTCTTCATGGCCGTCACGTCCACGGCCGTCGCCTGCGTGATCCTCGTGTACTCCTGCGGCTATATGAAGGAATATGAGAACCTCAACGAATTCTACATGGTCGTCGTGCTGTTCCTTGGCGCGATGATGGGGCTCGTGTACACCACCAACCTGATCGCCATGTACGGCTGCTGGGAGATCTCCTCCGTCTGCTGCTGGCGCCTGATCGGCTTCTACCGCGACGACGACTGCGTGAAGCGCGGCGAGAAAGCCTACCTCATCACCGTGGGCGGCGCGCTGGTGATGCTCGTCGGCTTCATCGGCATCTACGCGCAGACGGGCACGTTCGAGATGACCGCCATGAAGGGCGCGAAGCTGCCGGACTGGATCGTCTTCGCCATCCTGGCGGGCATCCTCTCGAAGTCCGCCACGTTCCCGCTGGACAGCTGGCTGCCCGACGCGGGCGTGGCCCCCTCCCCCGTCACCTCGCTGCTGCACGCGGCGGTGCTGGTGAAGATCGGCGTCTACGCCTACGCGCGCCTGTTCGGCATCACGTTCGCCGTCGACTCGAAATTCACGGTGATCGTCCCGGCCATCGCGGCGGTGAGCGCGCTCGTGAGCGCCGGCGCGGCCCTGGCGGCAAACGACATCAAGCGCGTGATCGCCTACTCCACGGTCAGCCAGCTCGCGTTCATCCTGCTGGGCGTCTCGGCGGGGAACACGGTCGCGCTGGAAGGCGGCCTGCTCTACATCCTCGCGCACAGCGTGGGCAAGGGCGGCCTGTTCCTCTGCGCCGGCATCGTGGAGCACCGCCTCCACACGAAGGACATCACCAAGATGGGCGGCCTGATCCGGACCATGCCGCTCACGGCGGCTGCGTTCCTGCTCTGCGCGGCGTCCATCATGGGCATCCCGCCGTTCTGCGGGTATTTCGCGAAGTTCCTCGTCATCGACGGCATCGTGCGCAGCGGCCAGACGGGCCTCGGCATCGTGTTCCTCATTGGCGCGGTGATGACCATCCTGTACCTGACGCGCCTGTTCGTGAAGGTGTTCCTCGGAAAGCCGGTCTGCGGGCCGGACGCGAAGGAGGGCACGCCCTGCATGGTCGCCTCCGTGCTGGTGCTGGGCGCGCTTTCGCTGCTGCTCGGGATCTTCATCCACGTGCCGTCCGTTCTGGCGCTTCTGGCTGTGAGGTGAAATGAAAATGGATTTGGTTGCAATTTTATGCTCCGCCCCGGCGCCGTTTTTCACGATGGTCCTGCTGCCCGCCGCCGTGGGCGCGCTGGCGTTTGCCCTGCGCAGGAAGCCCGGCCGCGTCCTCGCGGTCACCGTCGTCTACGCGCTCGCGCAGCTCGTGCCCGCCGTGTGCGTCTTTGCCGCCGGCGGCGTTTCCCCGTTCGCGTTTCCGCTCAGCGGGCAGGGCGTCGAGCTCCGGTTCGCGGCGGACCGTTTCGGCGCGGCGTTTCTTCTGCTCGCCTCGCTCGTGTTCGCGGCGGTCTCCGTCTACTGCGCCGGCTGGCTGCGCCGGGCGGAATACGCCGGGCGTTTCATGCTGTACCTTTTCCTGAGCTTTGCGATGATGAACGGCGTGCTGCTCTCGGACAATCTGGCCGGAATGCTCTTCTTCTGGGAAGGGCTGCTCTGCACGCTGTTCCTCTCGCTGATGATCCGCAATCAGGAGCATCCGAAGGCCGCCGTCAAGGCGCTCGCCGTTTCCGGCACGGCCGACCTGCTGCTGATGGCGGGGATCATCGTCACCGCGTCGAACGCCGGCACGCTCACGCTGAGCGAAATGAAGGGCCTGCCGCTGACGGGCACGGGCCGGCTCGGCTTCGCGCTCATGTTCCTCGGGGCGGCCGGGAAGGCCGGCTGCATGCCGTTCCACAGCTGGATCCCGGACGCCGCCTCGGACGGGCCGCTGCCCTTTCTCGTGGCGTTCCCCGGCTCGCTGGAAAAGCTGGTCGGCGTCTACCTGTGCGTGCGGCTGGTTTACCAGATCTACGACGTGCGCCCCGGCGGCGTGGACAGCGTGCTCCTGATGACGCTCGGGACGCTGACGATCCTTTTCGCCGTGGCCATGGCGCTCATCCAGAAGGATATGAAGCGGCTGCTCGCCTACCACGCGGTCAGCCAGGTGGGCTATATGATCCTCGGCATCGGCACCTGCCTGCCGGCGGGCATTGTCGGCGGGCTGTTCCACATGATCAACAACGCCGTCTACAAATCCTGCCTGTTCATGACGGCCGGCGCCGTGGAGGAACGCACCGGGACGACGGACGCGCGCAAGCTCGGCGGGCTTGCGAAGGGAATGCCCGTCACGGCGTTCTGCTTCACGTCCGCGGCGCTCGCGATTGCCGGCGTGCCGCCGTTCAGCGGCTTCTTCTCGAAGGAGCTGATCTTTGACGCCGCCCTGGAAGGCGGGGCCGTGTTTTACGCCGGCGCGCTCCTCGGCGCCGTGCTGACGGCGATTTCGTTCCTGAAGCTCGGCAGGGCGCTCTTCACCGGGAAGACGAAAATGCCCGAGCCGGAAGCGCCCGCGCCGAAGCCGTCGGCCGCGATGCTGGTGCCGATGGGCGCGCTCGCCGTCCTCAGCCTGCTGATGGGCGTTTTCAACACCGTTCCCGTCAACGGCCTGTTCGCCTCCGCGCTCGGCATGAAGGAGCGCTTCCCGGGCATGCCTGCGAGCGCGCTGCTCGTTACGCTTTCGCTTCTGGCGCTTGCGGCGGCGGTCCTCGACCACGTTTACGGATGCCGGAAGACGGGAGCCCCGATCACCGCGGCGGACCATATCCACGAGGCGCCCGTTCTGCGGGATATTTACCGCTGGGCGGGAGAGGGCCGGTTCGACCCCTACAACTGGCTTATGGGTATCGCGGGCGGCTTCGCCTGGTTATGCGCGGGGGCGGAGCGCGGCGTGAGCTGGTTCTACGACTCGCTGCTCGTGCGGGGCGCGAAGAAAACGGGCGACGCGCTGAGCCGCCTCGACAACGGCCGGCTGTCCCGGTATGTCGGCATGGCGTTCCTGGGGCTCGCGTGCATCGCCGCGATCCTCGCGCTGAGCGTGCTTTGAGGGAGGAGTGAGCGAATCAATGGATATTCAGAGAATGCTGGCGCTTTCCTTCCTCGTCCTGCCGGTTGCGGCGATCCTGATCTCGAACCTGCTGACCGGGAAAGCGCGCAGGGCCGCCCGGAAGTGGATCACGGGCGCCGTGGCCGCGCTGCAGGCCTGCGCGGCGGCCGTTTCGTTCGCGCTGCTGATCCGTTCGGGGGCGGCGAGCTACCCGTTCTGCCTGCTTGCCGCCGACACGGGCCGCCGGTATTTCGCGCTGACGCCGTTCGGCCTTGTGACGATGTTCTGCGCGGGCGTCGTCTGCCTGGCGGGCGTGATGGTCGCCGGCCGCACCGTAAAATACAAGACGAATTCCTACACAAACCTGCTGATGATCCTCCTGCTCGCGATGACGGGCATCTGCATCGCGCAGGATCTGTTCACCCTTTACGCGTTCATGGAGGTCACGGGCATCGCGAGCTTCATCATGATCGCGATCTACCGCGAGGACGAGAGCCTGGAGGGCGCGTTCAAATACCTGACGATGTCCTGCGTCGCCGGCGTGCTCATCCTCGCGGGCCTCGCGTTCCTCTTCCTGCTCTCCGGCACCCTGCACTACGAGGAGCTGGACGCGGCGCGGCTGGCGGCCGTTTCGCCGAGCGCGCGCTTCCTGCTCTACGCCTCGGCGGCGTGCCTGCTTTCCGGCTTCTGCATCAAGGCGGGCGTCGCGCCGTTCCACAACTGGCTGCCGGACGCCTACCAGAGCGCCGACTCCTCCGTCTCCGTGGTGCTGGCCGGCATCGTGACCAAGGCCGCGGGCATCTACGGCATCGCGGTGGTGACGGGCGTCTTCTCGAAGCTGCCCGGCGTGCGCACGGCGCTGGTCTGCGTGGGGCTGTTCTCCATCGCGGTCGGCGCGCTGCTCGCGCTGCGGCAGAACAATTTCAAGCGCGTCTGCGCCTACTCGAGCGTCAGCCAGATGGGCTACATCGTCCTCGGCATCGGCACCTGCACGCCGCTCGGCCTCATCGGCGCGGCGGCGCACATCTTCAGCCACGCAATGTTCAAGAGCACGCTCTTCACGAACGCCGCCGCGCTGCGGGAGCAGACCGGCACGCTCCGCGTCGACAGGATGGGCGGCCTGCAGAAGCAAATGCCCGTCACCGCCTTCACCTCGGTGCTCGCGTTCCTCTCCACGGCCGGCATCCCGCCGCTCGCCGGATTCTGGAGCAAATTCACCGTGGTGCTCGCGCTGTGGCTGGCCGGCCTGCACGGCGCCGCCTGGCTCGCGCTGCTGCTCAGCATCTTCACGGGCGCATACTTTCTGCGCCTGCAGCGCAAGGTATTCTTCGGAAAGCCGAAGGAGGAGCTGTCCGGCGTGCATGAGACCGGCGGCGGCATCCGCGCGGCGGAGGTCCTGCTGACCGTCTTCACCGTGGCCGGCGGCATCGCCTACCCGTTCGTGCTTGCGTTTCTCGGCGTGGCCTGAGGAGGTTTGGATGTTATGACGAGTCAAATGATAATCTGCATCGTATGCCTTGCCGTGATCCTCGTCTGCGTCGCGGCGGCCGTCATGATGCGCAGCACGTTCAAATCCGCGATCGCGCTCGCGGTCGCGAGCGCCCTGCTCGGCGTGGTGATGTACCTGCTCGGCTCCAAGTGGGCGGCGCTGTTCGAGATTTCGGTGTGCTCCGGCTTCGTGACGGTGATCTTCATCTCCGCCGTGACGATGACGAGCGAAAGCCGCGAGGAGCAGGACGAGATCTACGGGCAGGAAGAGCACACGAAGCTCCTGCCCGTGCTCATGATCGTGGCGGGCATCGCGATCATCGCGGTGGTGCTTCTGAGCAAATTCCGTCTGCCGTACCCGGCCCCCGCGCCCGTGCGGAACGACTTCGCGCGGGAGTTCTGGACCGGGCACAAGGATCTGCTGCTGGCGCTGCTGACCGCGCTGCTTGCGGGCACGTTCGCGGTCGTGGTGCTGTTTAAGGAGGAGGAAAACAAAAAATGAGCGTTTTTGAGATTTCCATCCTGGTGAGCGCCGTCCTGATGATCCTCGCCGGCTGTTTCTGCATCGCGCGGTCCCACCACCTGCTGCGCATCCTCATCGGCATCGAGATCGCCATGAAGGCCGTCACGCTGCTGATCATTTTCGCCGGCTATGTGAACGGGAACGACGCGCAGGCGGAAGCCTATGCCGTAACGGCCATCTGCCTCGAGGTCGTGATGATGGTCACGGCCGCGGGCATCGCGATCAACCTTTACCGGACCTACGGCAGCATGGACATCCGGAACCTGAAGAAGCTGAAGGGGTGACGCGCGCATGGAGATCGGGAATATACTGCTTTCGCCGCCTATTGCGGCGCTGCTCGTTTTCGCGGCCGTCTACCTGATCGACGCGTGGCTTTCCCGGTACTCGCACCCCGCGGCGAACGCGAGCCACGAGAGGGACGCCTACGCGTGCGGCCAGATCGGCGTGAAAAACTATGTGAGCCCGGACTATTCGGAATTCTACCCCTATGCGGCGCTGTTCACGCTCGTTCACGCGTTGGTGCTTCTGGTGGCCACCGCGCCGGACGGGACGACGCTGCTCCCCGCGGTGTTCGTTTTCGCGGCGTTCCTGATGCTGTACCTCGTTTTCAGAAAGGTTCGGTGAGACTGAGACTATGAAGCTTTTGCAGAAGGCGATCGACTGGGGCGAGCGGAAGTCCCCGTGGATCCTGCATTTCAACGCCGGCGCCTGCAACGGCTGCGACATCGAGACCATCGACGCGCTCACGCCGCGCTTCGACATGGAGCGCGTGGGGATGCTGCAGCAGGGGAGCCCGCGCCACGCGGACATCCTCGTGTGCACCGGCGCGGTCACGCTTCAGACGCGCGCGCGCCTGAAGCAGATCTACGACCAGATCCCCGAGCCGAAGTACGTCGTCGCCGTGGGCGCCTGCGCGTGCTCCGGCGGCATCTTCAGCGGCTGCTACTGCGTGACCGGCGGCATCGACAGCACCATCCCCGTGGACGTGTACGTCCCCGGCTGCTCCGTCAGGCCGGAGGCGATCATCTGCGCCGTGGAAGAGCTGATCAAAAAGATCGGGGAAAAACAGAAGGAGGCGGGCAGGGATGGAAAGGGAAAATGAGGTCGTGGCGGCTTTCGTCGCGGCTTTTCCGTGGCTGGACGGGCGCATCCGCAGCCCGCGGAAAAAGCGCATCTTCACCGATCCGGTCACGCGGGAGGAGTTCAACCGGCTGGTTCCGTTCGCCCTCGGGCAGGGGTTCCGCCGCGTGACGCACGTGGTGGGCACGGACGACGGCGATTCGCTCGGCTTTCTTTATGTCTTTTCCGACGGCGGCGGCGTGCTGCTCGCGCTGCACGAAAGCGCGCCGAAGAGCAACCCGGTGATCGACTCCCTCACGCCGCGGTTCCCGGGCCTCGAGTGGCACGAGCGCGAGCTGGTGGACCTTTACGGGGCGGACGTGCGCGGGCTTCCCCCGGGGCCGCGCTATCCCCTGCCGGACGGCTGGCCCGCCGGAAATTACCCGATGCGCAAGGAGTGGGACCCCAAGCGCTTCAACAGGAAAACGATGACCTATGAGGCGGAGCCGCCCGCGGCCGCCGCCGGCAGCGAGGCGAAACATGAAGAACGATAAGCTTGTCACCATCCCCATCGGCCCGGAGCATCCGGCGCTCGACGAGCCGGCGAGCTTCACCGTGACGCTGGACGGCGAAAAGGTTGTGGACGTCGTCGTCGGCGTCGGCTACAACCACCGCGGGCTGGAAAAAGCCTGCGAAAGCCGCACCTACGCGCAGGACCTGTTCCTCGTCGAGCGTGTCTGCGGCATCTGCTCGCACACGCACAGCACGGCCTACTGCCAGGGCCTGGAAGAGCTGGCGGGCGTGGAGATCTCCCGCCGCGCGAAGTATATCCGCGTGCTCGTCTCGGAGCTGGAGCGCCTGCACAGCCATCTGCTGTGGCTCGGCGTCGCCGGCCACGAGATCGGCTTCGACACGCTGTTCATGTGCACCTGGCGCGACCGCGAACGCGTGCTGGACGTGCTGGCCGAGGCGGGCGGCAACCGCGTGAACTACGGCGTGAACGCCATCGGCGGCGTGCGCCGCGACATCGACCCGGAGCTGGAGACCCGCATCCGCTCCATGACGGACGTGCTGGAAAAGGAGATCGACTATTACCTGGAGCTGGCCATGACGGACAGCGTGCTCGCGGCCCGCTTCAAGGGCGTGGGCGTGCTGCCGCGCGCGGACGCCGAGAAGTTCGGCGTGGTCGGGCCCGTGGCGCGCGCGGACGGCATCGCGGACGACGTCCGCGTGGTGGAGCCGTACGCCGCCTACGACGAGCTGAAGGTCAACCAGGTGACCGACGACCACTGCGACGTTTTCGGCCGCACGATCGTCCGCATCAAGGAGCTGCAGGAGAGCCTGCGCGTCATCCGCGCCTGCCTGGACGGCATGCCCGAGGGGCCGCTGAAGGTGAACGTGCCGCGCCGCATCCCCAAGGGCGAGGTCATCAGCCGCACGGAGGCGCCGCGCGGCGAGAACATCCAGTATATCCGCTCCAACGGCACCGACATCCCCGACCGCATCCGCGTGCGCGCGCCCTCCGAGGCGAACTGGCACGGCATGAAGCGCATGATGCAGGGCGCCTACCTGGCCGACGTGCCCATCATCGTGGCGGCGAACGACCCGTGCTACTCCTGCACGGACCGCGCCGTCGTGGTGCGGGGCGCGGGCGGGCGGCGCGCCATGGACTGGGAGGAGCTGCGCGCCTACGGCGTCGAGTGGTACCGCGGGCGCGGAGCGGACATCTCCCGCGTGGAGGAAAAGCTGAAATGATCGAGAGGGACGTTGGATGGCTGCTTTGGTAAAAATCTTTCTGTTTCCGGGCCTGCTGTTTCTTTCCGCCTACGGGCTGTGCCTGGAATTCCTGGACCGGAAACTGTACGCGCGGCTCCAGAACCGCATCGGCCCGCCGTGGTACCAGCCGCTGGCCGACCTGCTCAAGCTCGTCGGCAAGGAGACGATCGTCCCCAAGGACGCGAAGGAAAAGCGCTTCCGCATCCTGCCCATGGTTTCGCTCACGTGCGTCGTCACGGCGTTCCTCTATGTGCCGGCGGCGGGCGTGGGGGCCTCGGCTTCCTTCGCGGGCGACCTCATCATCGTGCTGTACCTTTCCATGGTGCCGGCGCTCGTCGCGTTCCTGGCGGGGTGGTATTCCCGCAGCGTCTTCGCGACCATCGGCTGCACGCGCACGCTCACCCAGCTCTTTTCCTACGAGGCGCCGCTGTTCCTGTCGCTGCTCGCGCCGGCCGTCCTGGCGGAAAGCTGGTCCGTCACGGACATCGGCGCGTTTTACCGCGCGAATCCCGCGCTGGAGCTGCTGAACATTCCGGCGTTCCTCGTCGCGATGACGGCCGTGCAGGGCAAGCTGGAGCGCGTCCCGTTCGACCAGAGCGAGGCCGAGACCGAGATCGCCTCCGGCGTCTACGTGGAATACAGCGGCCGCCTGCTGGCGGTTTTCCGCCTGACTTCGGACTGCGAGATGGTGCTGATGCTCTCGCTGATCTCGGCGGTGTTCCTGCCGTTCGCCACGGGGAACGCGCCGGTCGACTTCCTGCTGTACGTGGTGAAGACGTGCGTGCTGCTGGCGCTGCTTTCGCTGGTGCGCGCGGCGATGGGCCGCCTGCGCATCGAGCAGGCCACGGCCTTTCTCTGGAAGACCGTCACGCCCGTCGCGCTTGCCGAGATGCTGTTCGTCATCCTGATGAGGAGGGGTCTTGGACTGTGAAAGAGCGCAGGAAACCCGGGGGAATCACCCGGGTTACGGTGAAAAATCTGTTTTCAAAACCAGCCACCATTGTTTACCCGAAGAGCGGCTCCGCCCAGCCGCAGGTGGAGAAGCATTACCGCGGCCGGCTGCTCTATCAGCCGGATAACTGCGTCAACTGCCGCCTGTGCATGAAGGACTGCCCCACCGGTGCGCTGACCATCATCAACGACGGCACGCGCGAAGACAAGAAGATGCGCGCCGAGCTGAATCTCGGGCTGTGCATCTTCTGCTGCCAGTGCGTGGATTCCTGCCGGCGCGGCTGCCTGAGCTTCTCGCAGGAGGTTAACCTCGTCGCGCCGGATAAAGCGGGGCTGACGGTCGATCCGGGCCTGCTCGACGGCAAGAAGGTCTCGCTCCCGCCCAAGCCGGCGGCTCCGCGCCGTCCCGCTGCCGCGGCAAAACCGGCCGCGAAGCCCGCGGCCCCGGCGGCGCCGGGGAAGCCCGCCGCGATCGATCCCGTTGTCGCCGCGAAGCTTGCGGACGCGGTGACTCCCGCGGTTTCCGTGGTGCCCTTGGAGAGCGTCAAACCCGCTCCCGCGGCAAAGCCGCGGCCCGCCGGGGAGAAGAGGCCCGCCGCCGGGGAGCCGAACGGAAACGGACGGAATGGAACGGGCGGAAAATGAGAGACATTCCGCTTGCGCTCCGGTTTTCCGGATGTTATACTGGATGCGAAAGGGAGTGAGGCGGATGCTGGACGAAAAAGACCTGCAGGCCATCGCGCGGCTGATGGACACAAAGCTGAAACCGATTGACAAGCGGCTTGATGATCTGACGACACGGTTTGATGGCCTGACGGCACGGTTTGATGGCCTGACGACACGGTTTGATGGCTTGACAACGCAGTTTGATGGCTTGACGACGCGGGTTGACCATATCGACGCGCGGCTCGACCGCATGCAGGGAGACATCGGTATCCTCAAAGAGGATTCCACCGTTACCCGGAACGCGGCCAATGCCCTTCTCGACTGGGCGAGCGATGCAAGCATCCAGCCGATACCGCTCTTCAAAAAGAAGTCGGAATAAACGTCCGCGTTTCCCCTGCGGCCAGCGATTTTTCCTTTGCGGGCAAGTCCCGTATGCTCCGTGAAAAGAGCGGACGAGACGATCGGAATCAAGAAGGCCCTGCGTGGAGCCGGACGTGTTGTCGGATCCGGCGGGCAGAGGGAGGGGACAGGATGGACCGGGTGGTGAGCGAGAGGATCGCCCGCGCGGCGGAGCCCGGCGCGCGCGTCGCCGTGATGTGCGTGGGCAGCGTGCTCTGCGGGGACGACGCGGCGGGCATGCTGCTCGCCCCGCTGATCCGCCCGGCGGCGGAAAAGGCGGGCGCGCTGGTGGCGGAATGCTCCACGGCGCCGGAGAACTTTTCGGGTGTGGTGCGGGAGTACCGGCCGGACACGCTGTTCCTGGTGGACGCGGCGCGGATGGGCCTGGAGCCCGGCGGCGTGCGCGTCGTCCCGGAGGAGGAGATCGCCGGCGTGTCCGTCTCCACCCACATGATGCCGCTGAAATTCCTCATCGGCTACCTGAAGCGGCTGACCGGCTGCTCGTGCGCGCTGATCGGCGTGCAGCCCGCCTGCTGCGAACCGGCGGCGTCCCCCTCCCCCGAGGTGGAGCGGGCGGTCGCCTCGCTGGCGGAGGAGTTCCGCGCGGCGTTCGGGCGTATCGCGGCCGGGAAAAAATGAATCGGCATATGGCGGGGCCTTGAACGGTTGCTTTAT
>ENA-UOOK01005510-UOOK01005510.1-fermentation-metagenome-genome-assembly--contig:-NODE-5510-length-12697-cov-4.688261_pt1 | contig 12697 bp, 13 predicted proteins | sample MGYA00245777_ERZ724023 | MGnify/ENA primary metagenome ERZ724023 (study PRJEB28704, sample SAMN03018312) | fermentation metagenome | biome: anthropogenic terrestrial biome; feature: soil; material... | reverse complement strand
CCCAGTTCCAAATAGGCTGATTCCAACTTTTTTCAATTTCAGAGATTGAAAGATAGACAGCCTTTTTCAGGGCATCATCATTTGGGAATGAAAGCTTATTTTTCGTATATTTTCTGATTTTACCATTCAGATTCTCAATGAGATTGGTGGTGTAAATAATCCTTCTGATTTCCACTGGAAAGTCGAAAAAGGCGGTCAGTTCATCCCAATTCACACGCCAGGAACGGATGGCATAAGGATATTTCTTTCCCCATTTTTGGTCGAACAAGTCAAGTTCCAGAGCAGCAACCTCCTTGGTGGGAGCATTATAGATGTTCTTCAAATCAGAGGTAAATTCTTTCTTTTCTTTCCAAACCACATATTTGCATGAGTTTCGAATCTGATGTACCACACAGATCTGAGTAGTTGCATTGGGAAAAACTGATTTAATCGAATCGGTAAATCCATTCAGATTATCGGTTACTGTGACCAATACATCTTCTGCTCCACGAGCCTTTAAATCAGTAAGTACACCCAGCCAAAAACTGGAACTCTCAGTTTTACCAACCCACATACCCAATACTTCTTTGAAGCCATCCTTGTTCAGTCCTACACAAAGGTAAACAGTCTTGTTTACCACTTTACCCTGATCACGAACTTTGAATACGATACCATCCATCCAGACAATCAGGTAAAGACTCTCCAAGGGTCTGTTCTGCCATTCTATGGCTGCCTGAGTCACTTTGTTGGTTATGATGGATATAGCTGAAGTTGATAGTGTAATGCCGTATATCTCCTTCATTTCCTCTTCTATATCTGACACACTCATTCCTTTGGCATAAAGAGAAATAACCAGTTTTTCAATAGATAAACCTCTGCTTTGATGCTTGGGTACAGCAACTGGCTCAAACTCTCCTTCACGATCACGGGGAACTTCTATTACCGATTCTCCATAATGAGTTTGTATCTTCTTGGGATACTTCCCATTGCGGGAGTTACCTGAGTTATTACCCTCTACTGAGTGCTTCTGGTAGCCTAAATGAGAGTCCATTTCTCCTTCCAACATTTGCTCTAACACACGTGCATGCAAATCCGTGAGAAATTTACTTACATCTTCCTCGCTCTTAAATTGAGAAAGAAATTCCTTGTTTAATAAATCTTTGGGAATGTCCATAAAATTAAATGTTTCCAAAATTAATTATTCTTTACTAACTAATCATGTTTTTTCTTTTCGAATCCCCTCTCAAAAAAAAATGAGGGGTTTGAAAAGAAAAAAACTACAGGAACGGATCCCTGTAGTTTTTCATTTACACAATTTATTGGACAGTGTCACGAAAGGAATTTCCTATTTTGCAAATGACTCAAACCCGCCTTTTCGGGCTTGATTTCATTGCACCTTACATCTTCTTTCCGATGTAAAACATATAGCCGTAATAAGCCTTGTATTTGTCATACAACTCGGCTTCATATTGCATGGTGGCGACAAATTCCTTGATGGAATTGTTTCCTTCATATTTTTTCAGGAAAGATTCTCGTCGCTTGGTCTGCCACGAATAATAGTCGGTCCAGATGGTTTCGGGCAACATGTAGGTGGCAACGGGAAGATAGCCAGCCTTTTGCATTTGAGCAACCTTGTTGGGGATTGTATCTATCTCGGGATAGATGCTTTGCCAGAAGTCCTGAATCTCGGTAGGCCGCTCTTCGCTAAACCAGGTATTTTCAGTGACGGCGATGTATCCGCCCGGTTTCAGAAACTTCCTCCATTCGTTCAGTCCGCGCTCAAATCCAATGTTATAAATGGCTCCTTCCGACCAGATCAGGTCGAGTTCTTCTTCGCGGAAGGGAAGATTTTGCATGTCGCCGACAATGCCTTTCACCCTGTGCTCGAGATTCTTGGTGCGGGCATTCTGGTTGAACTGATCTATAAAACCTTGCCAGCTGTCCACACCGGTGATTTCACACGATGTGCTTTCTCCAAGAACCATTGTTTGCCCACCTGTGCCGCAACCAATATCGGCAATTTTGGACTTATCGGTGAGGCCACCGATAAAACCCAATGCCTTGCGTGTTTCTTCGGGATTTCCGGGTCCCTGCCTGTCTGTGCCGGAGAAGAAATCATAAATAATATGCAGGTCGAATTCGTGAATTGTTTGTACTTCGTTGTTCATTTTTTTTCTCTTGTTGCATACACGATCGGCATCTCAATGCTTTCATCATTGTACGCAGGTTAAATTAACTATAATTGAAAGAAAACTACACCCGGGTAGAATTATCCGGGAAAAGACGAGGGTACAATCGGTACAAGAAAGTACAGATTGTTTACAGAACAATATCCGAATTAAAGATAAACATCCAATTGTTTTACACCCGCAAAGATATAAAAAAAGTAATCATATCTCCCTGTGGTTTTATTTAATTGCAATGAAACAAAATTTCCTTTTCACTTTTGTTTTTCAGGGTGCCTTCCCAAGAGATGGTCAGGTTTTCATTTTTTATGGCAATCCTGTTATCTGAAATTTCAACCTCCTTCTCCGGAACAAATAGTGTTACGCTGTCGACATGCCATATCTGACCGGTATCATGTGTAACGACCGGCCAACCGGTGATGAAGAGCTCGTTGTTTTGACTTCCCTCAAGCTTCAGGAGGGTGGAATGTAAAACCACGCTGTCGTTAATGGCTTCGGCATTCATGGGGTCAAAGCCTCTGAACTGTGGTGTGTTGGTAAAATGGAGGACAATTTTTATGCCGCTTTGATTGTAAAACTGTTGCAAGTTTTTGGTGTGATTGTCGATGAGTTGTTGGGTCTGGAATTTGCTCACAGCGTAATCGACCTCAATTTCGGGTGACACCGCGTTTTGGATGTCGAATTGAGCAATGAAATAATCATAAAGCTTCATTTCGGATGAATAGAACTCTTTCTTCCAGTTTTGTTTGTACTTATCGAGGATGTAGCACATGGCCATCCCCGATGCCAGGTGTCTGTATCTGAGTTTATCGCGGCCATAATAAGGTGTATTCAGCAAGCCGAAGAACTCTTTCTGCAGATAATTATATTTCAATGCATCGTTCGCCGTTGCATACTCCTGGTAATATAAGGACTGACAATAAAAGGCCGGGCCTTCCAGGCTTTCCACAGCTTTTTCATAGTCAATAAATTCTTCCCCGATGATTGTTTCACGTTTTGCCCTGATCTGGTTGATCTGATCCAGCAATGCGACCAATTGCGTTTCATCATTGCTCAAACAAGCGGAGAGCATCAATTTTTGTTCGGCTATTTTCAGCGCGTCATTTTCGTAATTTTCCGGATAGAGCAACAGGGTAACTGGATTATCAGGTTTTAATTGGGGTACATATTTAAATTGATATGCATGGTGCGTTTCGTGAAATAATTCAGCAAAAACTTCCTCTGGACAGGAGTGGTAGGCGACATCGTAGCCACATATGGCGGTTAAGACGCCATTAATTTCAGCTTGGGTGGCGCCCAATATTTGCAACTCTGCTTGCGTGCCCCGATAAAGATGCTCACTTATTTTTGTGAATGTGGCGGGAGGATTTGGATGATGATAGAGAAAAGCGGGATCATTTTTTCGGAAAATACAAACTGGTGAAATGGTCATGCCGGGCCATGCTTTGTTGCTGAGAAGTTCAGCGTTCTTATAAAACTCCTCAATTTTGTTTAGATACAACGAGTCTATTGGCAGTAGCACGTTTTCTTCTACAGCGAATTTACTTCCCGTGTGTTGTTGTGAAGGTTCACTTGTCTGCGAGTAAGCTTGTGTGAAAATTAACAAGCTTGTCAGCAAAGTGGGTAGAAGTTGTTTTGTCATTTTTACGTGATGGCGTTGATCTTGGTGTGAATCAAAGTATTATTTTACACTTATAGATTTTACTGAGTCCATTTTCGTTAGCGGTAACATATGCTTGAAATTCTTGGATGGACGCAAATGATTGTGGTGTGAGATTGCTGCGCCTGCTTCCAAAACCGTCGTCGGTATTGTATTTCGTGTAGATGAGCATCTGCTCATCTCTGGAAATGAAAGCGTTAAATTCATATCCGTCGCTGTTGATATGCGTGTCGAGTAAAATGGGTTTTGAGTAGCTTGTCCCATCCCACTTGCAGCAGTAAATATCATCTTTTCCCAAGCCTGAATTCGATTCCATTGTAAAATACAAATTGTTGTTGTCGGCCAGTGTGGGGTAGAACTCGCTGCTTTCGGAATTAACCTGACTCCCCATATTGATGGGATTCGACCATTCGCTGTTGCTGTCTTTTCGTTCAACGTACCACAGGTCGAAATCACTTTTCAGTGTATCCGATTCACTTTTTGGTCTATTTGAAGCGAAGTAAAGTCTCTTGCCGTCGTTCGATAAAAAAGGTTCCAAATATGCGTATCGATCACAAAATGGGAGTATGGTTGGGTCATCCCATTTTTGATCTTTTACACAGACGATCATGGACAGCTCCCCATTCGGACTCTGAACGGTAAAAAAAGCTTCATCTTCATTGGGTGAAATAGAAAAATCCCGCAAATTGTGAAATTTGTTCAGTTCAGCGCTGACCATCTCGATCGTGAAGGAAGGTTCGGTACTGATTGGTTGAGTATATGCATTCAAGTGCATACACAATAGTAGAAAGACTACATATTTATTCATTGTTCCTGTATTCATCAAGTTGTATTTCTTTCAACGGGTTTCCCCCATCGATAAAAAGTTTCCCTTCTTTTGTCAATAATCGGGCAATATTCTTTAACGACTGCTTTTCTATTTCTGGGTGTCGCCCGTCTAATGCACCCACTCTCACAGCAATTGCCATGTCAAAGAGTTGCTGGTTGGGTTCAGGCGTGAATTTTTCTATCGCAACTTGTTTAAATGAAAGTCTGCCCGACGATATTTCTTTGTCTGAACCGGCAATTGCTTGTTGAATAGCTTTTGCAGAACGGTCGATAGCAAGAATGTATCCGTCACCAAGATGCCTTGAAATTTCTCTTGCCATTGCTCCAGGCCCACAGCCTATTTCTAATACCCTCATTCCGTTTTTTAACGGAAGGGCGCGTACAATATCCTTTAGTCGTGCAGATAATTTATGATCCATTTTCTTCCTTTTTCTTCTTTACATCATACCAAAGTTGAACTAATCCCGATGGATAACTGATGCTTCTCTTTAATTGCAGATGTTGTTCAATATCCAGGTTCTTAAAAAGTCGAATACCATCTCCAAGCAAATGAGGAATTATGCTGATGATCAGTCTGTCGAATAATTGATTCCGCAATAAATCAAACACAACTTCCGCACCACCATCACAATAAATGTCTTTGCCTTCTTTTTGTTGCAAGGACCGCACCAGATCGACAGCATTGGTGCAATATTCAGCGTGTTCTACTTTTCCTGTTTTAGTTGCAGAAATCACATATACCTTTTTGTCCTTATGGGGAACGCCATCTCCAAATGACAAAACTTTGTCGAAAGTTCTCCGTCCCCAGATTACTGTGTCAATACTTTGCAAAAAGTCGGCATAACCATAGTCTTCCGAAGGTATTTCCACCATGGATAAAACGGCGATGTTATCGTCCCTTTTGGCGATAAATCCGTCAAGGCTCATCGCAATATAAAGAATAAGTTTTCTACTCATTGTACGTTGTCTTTTGTGCTTTATAATTCTTTGATCATCTCGAACTGCTTACCTGTTATGTCAATATTTTTCGCCTTTAGAAATTCTACAATTGATCGACAGGTCGTATCTGCGTTGATTAGTTTTGTTTTAGTATGCTTGTTGAGTTTGCTAACCTTTTGGAGCAACAACGAAGCGACACCTTTTCTTCTATGTGCCTTGTCGACGGCTATTTGCGTAATATCTCCCGAGTTGGGCTCAAAGATGCAATATCCGATTAGCTGTTTGTCTGCAAAAACGCCTAAGTTGATGAAATCTTCTCTTGCTCTATCAATTGATTCAAAACTGTTCTGCCAGGAGGGATAAAAATCCCAAAAGTCTGAAACGTGCGCATATTGATTCACATCAAATGCTTCAACAAGATAACCGGCGTGAGTGTTCTTTATTTCATTTTTAATTTTCTCATTTTCCCAGACGAAGTAATTCAATTCACGCGTAACTTTAAAGCCGATTTTTTGATAAACGGAAACAGCTTTCTTATTGTGTTGCAATACTTCGAGCAGATAGTGATGGATATTTGCTTCCCTTAAATAGGGTATTGAATAGTCGAATATTTTTGTAGCCAGACCCTGGCCTCGATAATCTTTCAGTGTTCCTGTGCCGGTATCGTAAGCCATTTTAACTCCTTTGAATTCGCCAATCCCATTCAACGTAAACGACACAATTCGCTCTCCTTCAAATGCGGCAAAAGATAAATCGGGATTAAAACCACGTCTCTTCCACATGGCTTTGAGTTCGTGTTCGTTTATTTGCATGTCATAATCGGAAAAGGCATTGCTGAATGCCTGTGAGATTGTTTTAAAGTCTGTTTTTCCTAGTGATTTTATTTCCATATTTCTAAATCTGAAAGGTTGTTTACTCCTCTCAACACATCCTCATGCATAATACGTTGCATTCTTTCGGGCTCTTCGAAGAGCGGGCTGTGAGCAGAGTTTTCAAAAGTGTAGAATCCTTTCACGGGAGCTTCTAACTGCATAAAATAATCTTTTGCGATTGTATAGGATACGGTGTAATCATATACACCTGCCATTATGTAAATGGGAATGTCAAGTTTGGACACCTTATCGATTAGATTGGTTGCCAACATTTCATCCCATAGCGAGCTAACGCCAGAATGAGATTTTCCCCGCCACGTATTGATCTTTTCCTTGAGGGTGTAGTCCCGGCATGTCAAAGAGGGAAAGAAGATTCCAGAGATTACCGAGTTCATCTCATGCATTGTACCAATGCCAAGGCTATGCATAGCCTGGTCACGTAGTTTGAGGTATGCATCTGGTGTGCCGTCGATGACAGGCGCAGACAAAAGTCTCCGCACCATTCTTTTGTTTCCATTCTTTTCATAGTGCGTAAGCATATAATCATAAGCCATTTTTTCTGATTTGAGTTGATCCGAGATCTGGGCAACACCAATATAAGCATGGTACAATTCTGGGGCCCTGGCAGCTGCTTGCATACCAATAAATGTGCCTCCTGAATGTCCCATGAGGTATATTTTTTCCTGTCCAAAGCGATGGCGCAAGTAATTTGTCACGTCAAGTACGTCATTGATTAATTGCTCCAATGTGATTGTATCGTTTAAAACATCGCTATTGTAAGACATGCCTGAGCCACGTTGCTCCCACCAGATAACAGTGAAATAGTCTTCAAGGCCAGTCGGGTATTTTTGTGCAAGAAAGTAATCAGGCATACCTCCATGAAGATAAAGAAGCACGGGGTTAGTTGAATCTTTACTTTTTATAAACATTCCCTGCTTTACGCCACCGATATCGATAAAAACCTTCTCCGAGAGGCTTCCTGCCAGTATGTTACCTGTTTGATCGATGTATGGCTTTGTTTTACCGGAACTCAATACCTGTAACACTCCGACAATAATGAGAATGCAAACCAATAGCGTTGTCACTATTATGAGTATCATTTCTGCTGCCTTTCTTGCAAAATGTTTGATGTAAGAGCTCATGATTAGACAGTTTTAATGAGAGAGCCTGCTTTGAAACAGGCTCTTTCATTTTTTACATCGGTTTCACCGGGACACAGATGTCAACAATAAATTTCCCATCTTTGGGTTCCTCAGGGTACATTTCAAAACAGGGCTTATCATCGGGTTGGTAGCCGCTTGTTGGAAGCCACTGGCCATAAACCCAGTCCCATGCTTCTTGAAAATCCTGGGCTGAAAGCTCAAAACGGGCAATCACATACTTTGCAGCCTCAATATTCATCTTTCCAACTTCCCCTTCAACTTTAGTCTCGGGAGGTACTGTAATGCAAACACTCATTCTCAGTTTGTCATCGATCGTAACGTTGGGGTCGTTATGATAAACAACCAACGATTTGAAATCTTTTCCTCCTATTAAACCTCTTGGTCCAGCCCATGAAAACAATTTATTCCAAATGCTTTCGAATAGTTTGTCATTTCCCTGATATGGACCAATGTGCCTGATGTAGGCTACCGTCATTTTTGGAAGTTCTTTTACTTCCACGCCTTTGTTTAGTTTCATATTTGTCCTCCATTTAATGGTTTGTAATTCAGGACAAAAGTACGGGGTTGACTTCTCATCACATTGATGCCTGTTGCTATCTTGTTGACTTAAATTGCTATTGTTTGATTTGTTTGCTCTGTATTGAGAGGCGGAAACGTGAAAGTAGTTTTTGAAATTCCTGGAAAATATTGAAATGTCAGAGAATCCACATTTGTAGGCTATTTCGGAAATGCTCTCATTATTATTGTTTAAAATGAATGTGGCAGCTTTTTCAAGTCTCACCCGTAAAATAAACTGAAAAGGTGTTTCACCGACAATCGACTGGAATAATCTACTGAAATGAAATTTTGAGAAATTGGCGACCGTGGCTAATTCTTCAAGTGTCATCGGGTTCTCAATATTCGATTCAATATAATCAATCGTCCGATTGATCCGGAATATGTATTCACTGTTCAAGTCTTTTTTCTCAATCATTCTATGGTCAGAATTGTTGCCTTCAGGTCTTTTACACTTTTGCAAAACACTTGTTTGCAAAAGTATTAATTTAAATCTACATAAATCGTGCTGATCTCTTTTAAACGTTTGGTATCTAATTCTAACCCGAACCCGGGCTTGGAGGTATATGAAATTTTACCCTCATCATTTAGCCTTGTGGCAGAAGACAATATACAAGTCAGAGGCCCTACCAGGCTATCGTCTACAAAAAGGGGTAGTCTACATTCTTCGTTTATTTATTTTGAAACCAAGGAAAGAACTTTGGTACCTTATGGCGGTATTCTTCATATTGATTTCCGAAATCCTTTGATAATCTCTTTTCTTCCATTTTTACGATAACTGTCAGCATAAAAACAAATAATGCGATCACTATTATAATCGAGGTTAAGGAATTTATAAACAGTGCAAAAGCAAGATATACTAAAAAGGTTCCAAATAGCATCGGATTTCTTGTAGTTTTATAAGGCCCTGAAACCACTAGATTCTTTGTTTTTGGACTTATTTCAATATTTCCAATTTCAACAGGGCCTCCCTTTCCAATAGTGTTTTGAATTATTATTGACCAAATACCGTATATTAATCCTATTACAAGCAATACAATTATAATAGTCCATCTTATTGTCAAATTATCGATAATTTCCAATTTATACACATTGTCCAATAAAGAAGTAAGGGCATAGATCATTGCAGGCATAAAACCAAATACAAGTAATCCCCCAATAATATATCCAATTGTCATTTTATGTGCAGTCCTTCTATTCATTGTCGTTCGTTTTTACGGTCATATTGTGCGATCAATTATTATATCGTACTTTTCTAGAAGTCCCGAAATGCCACTAATAGAAAATTTTGCTTTCTTTATTCGGTTAATTTCCGGGTCAATTGTATAATTATATGATGTACGAAAGTCTGCTTTTTCAATGATTGTATGGTCAAATGTGGCACTTGTCAGGTCGCAATTGTCAAATAGAGACTCTGTCAAGTCGCATTCCGTAAAATCGGTTTCTCGCAATTGCGTATTCTTAAAGGTTGTTTTTTTTATTTTTGTCCTGTAAAATGTTGAATGATTTAAAATGCAATTTTCAAAGCTGAACGAGAGTCCAAATTTATTACAACTATCAAAATACAATCCCAGCATTTTACAATCCCGAAATTTTATATCTCTAAATGCGGTTTTTGTCAAAATAGCCAAACTTAAATTGCATCCTGAGAACTCACAATCGGTGAATATGCAATCCGACATATCTACATTTGAAAAATCACAGTTGATAAAGTTGCAATACCCATATTCTCCTTTTTCAAGAGGATTGTTTTTGAAATCATATTTTTCAAACTTCGTTTCCTCTATGTATGCTTCTTCCATAATTTATTGTTGTTCTAAAGATTTCCTGGCACATTCCTTCTACATGGTTCAAACGGATCTCCCAAGGCATCAACTTACTTCATTACGGTGGTGGACGCAAATGATCTCCTGATTCCTTTTTGGTATTTTACGGCGGGATATCCTATCACGACAAACAGACCTTCCCTGCTTGGATACCTGATGCCGTGATCGACTCTGAACTTGCGTGCCATTTTCCCGTTTTGGATGAGGGGGTGAATGCCTCCGAGCATGCAGCTCCCCAACCCGAGTGACTCTGCTGCGTACATCGCCGTTGTTGCCGCCACAATCGGGTCGGCAGGATCGGTATAGGGGGAGCCGTAAAAGTAAAGGGCCAAGGGTGCATCGTAGTTTACCAGGTTGATGCCTTCCTCCATGTTATGGATATACGTATCGAATAGCGGTTTCACGAAACCTTTAAACAACTCATCGTTTGCTTTCCCCCAGAAAGGTTTCATCAACGTTAAGAAACAATTGGAGACAAACCATTTGTTGTGGCTGAGATAGGAGCAGAAGTCAACGGCAAACCTCCTTGTCTTTTCTTTGCTGTCGAGAATCAGTAGATTTACATCGGAAGGGGGGAGCCCCATGGGGGATGTTCTCGCGGCCTCCACTATTTTTTCTATTATTTCAGGCTCTACTGCCCGGTCGAGAAATTCCCTTATACTTCTTCTTCTCTGTAATAAAGCGAATAGTTGGCCATACCCGGCTGCGCTCTCCGGCGATGGTAAATCGAATAGCTCGTCCTTGGAAATTTCCCTTCCTGATATCGCGATGGCCGAAGTAGGACATATTGCCATACAATGTCCACAGCCGATGCATCCAAAAAGAGGCGAGTGACTTATCACTGCTTTGTGGTTTTCGATCAGGAAGTTGAAATCTTTGCATACTGTCACACATTTTCCACAGCCACTACACAACTCCCTGTCTATGGTGATGGTTGCATTTTCTTTTGTTCTTGAAGTTGGTATTGCCATGATTGTTAGTTAAAGTCTATATGTTCAAGATATCTTTCCTCATTGCCTCGGCTTTCATATCGGCAGGCATTTTTTCAATGGCATAGCGCAGCGCCGTGCGTGGCATGGTGGCCTTCTGTTTCACTACAAAATCGAACACCTCTTTTTGATGGGCTTCGCTTGCTGCTTTTAACATCCAGCCGTATCCTTTCTGCACCAAATCGTTGTTGTCGTGCAGCAGGATGAGCGCAATTTGAAAAATATCGTCCAGGAATAATCCCTTTCGGGCGGGGATGATCAACGTGACGGAAGATGCACGTTTCACCCAAAGGTTTGAGGAGGTTGCCCATTTTTTCAGTTCGGCGATATAATCGGGGTACATCATGATAAATGTCCCTATCGTATGGTTGCACAGGGTATCACAAGCGGCCCAATTGGTCACGTAGTTGTGTACCCAACGTTCAAAGACCTGAAAGTCGGCAGGTTCATATTGTTTGTGCAAAGATTCTGCCCAGATGCATGCAATAGCGGCTTCTTCAAGGTAACCTGTGCTCAAGAGTTCTTCGCACAGTTCGAATATCTGCTGTTTCGGTAGATTTTTTATCTGCTGCAAACCATATTTGCCGATTCTGATCACTTCGGCCGTTCGCACGCCATACACTTTGGGTGCTTCATTTTCTTTGAAGTAACGGCTGGATGAAGCACGTGTCTTCTCTTCGATGCTCTCTTTGAGCGTTAGCCGGACTTGTTCAACGGTTGTTTTCATGTTTAGATGGCAATTCCTGGTTGCGTTCTATTTGTCGATCAATTCTTGAATCTCGTTAAAATGTAAGTCAATATGTCCCAGGTATCCTTCGATCATTTGGCGAAGAGTTACTGTATTACCCTCAAAATTTTGCCATTTGTTTTCAAGTTTAGTTTGGTTTACCGATTTTATCACCTGAATCATGTGCAAATTATAATACTTCCACAGCTGTATCGTGGTATTCCAATCAGCATTTTGATAATCTTGTAAGGCAATCCACAAGTCATTATCCTGTTGATAATCGGGAAAATCAAGTTTGTCATTGTACTGTAATCGAATCATGCGTTGATGATTATTTGCCGCAGAATCAACGAGATGACCCAGAATCTGTTTGATTGTTCTGTTTTGCTTATTCCTCTTGTTTGTAATTGTATCAAAAGGTAAATCAATTAATTTCTGCTCCCAAGTATCCACATACCTTAGAATCCCATTTGTAACACTTGAAAAATCCATGTCATTATTTGTTTTATATTGAAAACGAAATTAATCAAAAACAAATCAATCTGTTTAAATAGGAAAAAGAAATTGCAAAAAAATGATACCTTATATATTTCATCGCTCCAAACCACTTCATCAGAAACCGCTTTTTTTGATGTTATGCTTGAATTCAGGTTAACAGGTGAAGATACCGACACCATTGTTTCATTCAGGCAGGCTTCAAATTATTCGACTTGGAAATTATATTTGCCGGCTGACATACACACCCTGCAACCTGATCCTAAAAACTGGCTGCTCATAGATTTTGCCACAGTTACTAAAGTGAAGGACAGCATCAACAGTGGTTTTAGAATTCTTCCCAATCCTGCCAAAGAGAAGGTTACCATTAAACTCAGGGATCCGGTTGGTAAGTTTTCTTTATTTGTAGCGAATACCGAAGGAAGAATATTGACGAAAAGGACTTCCTCCGGCCAGCAGGAAGAAATAGATGTACGAC
>ENA-UOOK01005509-UOOK01005509.1-fermentation-metagenome-genome-assembly--contig:-NODE-5509-length-12698-cov-16.914024_pt1 | contig 12698 bp, 13 predicted proteins | sample MGYA00245777_ERZ724023 | MGnify/ENA primary metagenome ERZ724023 (study PRJEB28704, sample SAMN03018312) | fermentation metagenome | biome: anthropogenic terrestrial biome; feature: soil... | reverse complement strand
CCATCTTTTAGTTCCGTTTTTTATTAATGGAATTACTATCTTATTGAATATTTCATCATATGTGAGCTCAATGAATTTTATATTTTCCATTTTTGGTATGTAGCACCATGGACATCTATAATTACATTTTCTACTAACTTCAAATACAACCTCTGGTGGCGTTATTATTCCTTTTTCTGCTTCATCCAACCTATGAATTACAGCTTCAGAAAAATAATTTGTATTTAACGGTATGTCTTCAGAACATACAAATTTATAAATATTTTTTAACATCTCGTTATTAGATTCAATTATTGATTTATTTACCATCTCATATGATTTTTTAACTTTTTGAAAAAGAATAGTCAAGTTTAAAAATTCAGTAATTTCATTTTTGCTAAAATTCCATAAGCCACCATAATATGGGTCTAACAAATCATAGCTATCAATATCTTTTTTAAATATTACTGTTGTCATTTTACGTTCATCCTTTCTTAACCTTATCTTTTTTTCTTATAAAATCAACAGAATATGTCATATCTTAGGGAACAAGTAGTATTAGGTCTTTAAATATATTGAATGATTGAAGTGTTAAAAGCATAAAAAGTTCTTTTCAGATACAAGATGTTGCTATCCAATCCTGCTAGTGATAACAATATTTTGTATCTACAAATGGTGCAACACCTCTTGATGCTTTAATCATAGGATGATAATATACATGAGTTATGATAAATATTATGAAATGTAAGTAAAACATTACCTCAGTATTTAAGTAATCACTAAATAAAAAAATTGTCAAGTGATTTTTTGAAAATTCGTAAATTTCAATTTATGGGTTGTCATTGTATCACAGTATTTCAAATTAATCAATAAAATTTTTTTGTTTAAAAATACTGTAACCCAAAGTATTTTTGTAAGACTTAGCTTTGGACTGTACTTACTCATTCAAAAGCATAAGTAGTGTAACAGTAAAGACATTTTCAGTAAGCTCTATTTCCATTACAACTGCAAATATATATCTGAAAGCATCCCGTAAAACATCTCTTTACCTGTTACGGTAACCATCTTCACCTGTCGGTTATTACTTGCAAAAAAAATAATGTCCTTAATTTCCTTTCTATTTGTATTATGCCCCTGCTTGTACTTAAAGATATAATTTAGCTTATTTAGTCTATCCATACCTTTGACAATGACAGATATAATTTCTTCAGCCTTAAAAGGCTTTACTAAAAAATCCAAAGGGTTGGTTTTAAACAATTTCATAGCATAGCTTTCCTTCGCAGAAATGGTTCCATTTTTTTTTTATAGGTTGTAATTATAATCAGTTAAAATATTTTAAAATTTTATTGCAGGTATTTAGTTATTGCTATTTTCAATTATTATAATATAAAGTGATTGGTTTTTCAAGTTTTTTGGCAATATCACTATATCTGGCAACTAAATATATAGTTAAATTATTTAACTTTTTTCGTGAAATCGCTTTACTGATTTATAATTTTGTGCTAAAATATTAAAAATGCGTAATTAATTTAGAAATCTAAATAGTTTTTCATGAAAAACGTCATAATAATCATATCTTAATTCACAGAAAGTAAAGATTGTTAATTTATTTTCATATTTATGCCAAAAATTACCGGTGCTACATTAGAAGAGCTGTCTTATAATTGCTTTTTTTGAATTATATGATTAAATTTAATGTTAGGAGTTGAATATATGGATTGGAAAACGCAGTTAAAAAACAATATTACAACAGCAGATGAGGTGAATGAAGCCTTAAACTGGAATCTGTCCGAAGATGATAACATCAAACTTAAAAATATTATTGACAGATATCCTATGTCAATACCCAGATATTACTTATCTTTAATTAACAGAGATGACCCGGATGACCCAATCAGGAAGCTATGTGTTCCTTCAATACTTGAAACTGACATGAGCGGCAGTTTTGATACAAGCGGTGAAGCGAGCAATACGGTTATCAACGGTCTTCAGCACAAATACAAACAAACAGCAATGTATCTGTCAACAAACAGATGTGCCATGTATTGCAGACACTGTTTCAGAAAACGCCTGGTAGGCGTCGTTAACGATGATGAAATAAATAAGAACTTCGATGATGTGGTAAACTACGTAAGAATTCATGAAGAAATAACAAATGTGCTGGTTTCCGGCGGTGATTCCTTTATGAACAGCAATGAAAAAATCAGGAAAATATTAGATGAATTTATGAAAATAGATCATATAGATTTTATTCGTTTTGGCACCAGAATTCCTGTTGTTCTTCCTCAAAGAATTTATGAGGATGACGAGCTCTTGGATATACTTCAAAATTACAACAATATAAAGCAAATTTATGTTGTTACACATTTCAATCACCCTAATGAAATTACGGAGGAATCAAATCGAGCTGTTGAGGCTCTTCGAAATATTGGTATTGTCGTAAGAAACCAAACAGTATTGTTAAAAGGAATAAATGACAATCCGGACACCATGGCTGATTTAATGAACAGTCTTACAAAAATAGGTGTCACGCCTTATTATATATTCCAATGCAGACCGGTTTCAGGGGTTAAAAACCAATTCCAGGTTCCTTTTAAAAAAGCTGTTAGAATTATTGATGAGACGAAATCAAAGCTAAGCGGAATAAGCAAGAGCTTTAAATATGCCATGAGCCATACTACCGGAAAAATTGAGATAGTTGGAAACTTGAGTGAAGACGAAATAATTTTTAAATATCATCAGGCAAAATACACTAAGAATCAGGGAAGGATAATGATAATAAAGGTAGAAGACAACCAGGCATGGCTTCCTGAAAAAATATAGCAGGCTCCATCACAATTTTATCTGTCCGCTGGTGCTCATATAAAATTGGATTGCAGCCCATAAGACTAAAAAAAGCGAAACTCTATTAAGAATTTCGCTTTTACTATGTTGTATGTTAAATATTCTCTTCTTCAGCAGGTTCATTCTCTTCGTCATCATGACCCTGCCTTTTTACTTCTACTATTGAAATTACACATTGTTCAGGGTCTAATTCAGGCACAATGCCTTTAGGAAACTCCACATGGGCAACATTAATATTTTCAACCCTTTTAACATTTGAAACATCAATAACTATATCATCCGGAATATCCTGCGGCAATCCCTTAACACGTATAACATCCATTTGGGGCAGTGCCATAAGTTTCTTAAATTCCAATGTTTCTACCCCTTTAAGCCTGATAGATAAATCAACTCTGATTTCTTCATTCAATGATACCTGCTGAAAATCCACATGCATCATTTCTCCTTTAATTGGTGAATATTGAATTTCTTTAACCATTCCCGTAATAGAATTATCATTTTCCAAAGAAAGTTTGAATAGAGCATTCCTTCCGTATGAAGCTAAGCTCCTTTTCAATTCGTCTGTTTTTACCGAAACTGATATTGATTCCTTTCCTTTGCAGGAAAGGCTTGCAGGTACATATCCATTTTTGCGCAGCTGCTTGCTTGCCCTGCTGTTTACAGTTGTTCTTTTTTCAATGTTTAGCGTTCCTAATTCTGACATTGTATCCTCCTTAAAATTATGTTAAATTTACTTAATAACACCCCACATCATTTTAGATTACCTATAAAAATAAGCTGAATCCTTTAAAATTCAACTAATTCTTACTCAATTATACTATCATATTACATATATGTCAATTCATTTACATCTTTTCAATTTCATCTAACAAGGTCTGAACAATTTCTTCTTCTTTTATTTTTCTGATTATTTCACCCTTTTTAAATAAAAGAGCTTCGCCCACTCCTCCGGCAATTCCTATATCTGACTGCCTTGCTTCGCCGGGCCCGTTAACGGCACAGCCCATTATTGCAACTGTAATAGGCTTATTTACATCCTTCAAGCCCTCCTGAATTTTTTTGGAAAGCTCTATAAGCTGAATTTGTGTTCTTCCGCAGGTTGGACAGGTAATATAGTTAATACCGTAATTCCTCAGATTCAGGCTTTTTAAAATTTCTTTTGCCACCTTTACCTCTTCCACAGGGTCATCCGTAAGAGATATTCTTATTGTATCACCAATACCGTCTGCCAGCAAGCTTCCCACTCCAATGGCTGAACGTATACTCCCCTCAAAAAGAGTTCCGGCATGGGTAATACCCAAGTGGAGGGGATAATCAACTTTTTCAGCCATGGATCTGTAGGCATCTATGGTCATTTTAATATCGGTTCCCTTCATGGAAATAACTATATTTCCATAATTTAGATCTTCCAATATTCTGACATGCTCTAATGCGGACTCCACCATTCCTTCTGATGTGGGTTTTCCACCATATTTTTTCAGTATTTCTTTGTGTATACTGCCTGCATTTACGCCAATTCTTATGGGTATATTTCTGGGTTTAGCCGCTGCAACAATTTTTTGAACCCTATCCATGCTTCCGATATTTCCTGGATTAATCCTAAGCTTATCAATTCCGTTCTCAATTGCTTTTAGTGCCAGTCTGTAATCAAAATGAATGTCTGCAACCATGGGCATATGAACCTGCCTTTTAATATCCTTTATGGCATCAGCGTCTTCACTGTCTGCAACGGCAACCCTTATTATTTCACATCCGGCTTCTTTTAGCCTTAAAATTTGCTCAACTGTGGAATTCACATCCTTTGTAAGTGTGTTAGTCATAGACTGAACAGCAATTGGTGCTCCTCCTCCGATTTGCACATCGCCAACCATAATTCTTCGGCTTTGCCTTCTTACTATTTGATCCATCTGATTAACCTGATTCATCTGATTCATCTGATTCATCTGATTTATAAATTCCTCCCTGTCAGTGATGTCATAATCTAAGTAATCTTAATATGTCCTTATAGGTTATAAATATCATGAAGCCCATTAATGCAACAAAGCCTATAAAATTAACATAACCTTCTTTTTCCGCAGGTATTGCCTTGCCTCTCACAGCTTCAATAAGCAGTAACAATATTTTACTTCCATCCAGTGCCGGTATCGGCAGCAGGTTCATAAAACCAAGATTAATGCTTATAAATGCGGCAAGGTTCAAAAGAGAAAGTATGCCGTTTTCTGCAGCTTCTCCTATCATTGAAATTACCATTACAGGACCGCCTAATGAATCGGTTCCTATCTTGCCTGTCAGAATTTGACCAATAGTTTTAAACATAAGCTCTATATAGTATACCGTTTTATAAGCAGATGATGAAATTACCGTAATAAATGATCTTTCCAGTTGAGTATTAAATTTAACAGCAATCTGTTTCTCGGGAAGTACGTTGAAATCAAGCGTGCTTCCATCTCTGTCAACAGTTACTTTAACCTCCTTGCCACTTTCGGTAAGTTCAACCTGGTTTATAACATCATCCCAAGAATTTACAGAAACATCATTTATTTTTGTAATCACATCTCCGTCTTTAATGCCTGCAACATAGGCAGGTGCAGTTACATCTGTGGGAGATACTGTTGTTGTTGTATTTCCGTCCTTCAGCTTTGAAGTTATACCTATAAGATTTCTATAGTTGTTATCAATCCTGGTCTCTCTGACCTGACCGTCCCTTTCATATGCAATAGTATAAAATGGGCTTTCATTGCCTGCTATTGCATATGAAATATCTTCCCATATGTATACTTTCTTACCGTTAATAGAAACTATCTTATCGCCGGTTCTTAATCCGGCTTCATATTCATTAGAATCTTCAGCCAGATAATCAATATGATTTCCATAAACTCCAAAAGAAAATGCAATTATTAAAAATAAAACGAGCGCAAGCACAAAGTTCATTAAAGGTCCGGAAAAAACTACCTGAAATCTTTGCCATATGGTCTTTGTGCTGAAGCTGGTTGATGTTCTCACATCTTCATCTTCTCCCTCCATCTGGCAAAAGCCCCCAATAGGCAATGCTCTTATTGAATAAATTGTTCCGTTTTTTTCTCTTTTATAAAGCAGCGGTCCCATTCCGATTGCAAATTCATATACTTTTATGCCAACTCTTTTGGCTGCCTTATAATGACCATATTCATGAATAAGAACTATCACAGAAAATACAAGAATTGATGAAATTAATGTCAGCAATATTTTACCTCCGTTACAGGAAATGTCGGATAAAGTAATAAACCGTAGGAGCCACGAAAAGTACGCTGTCGAATCTGTCTAATATTCCTCCGTGTCCCGGTAGTATTTTTCCAAAATCCTTTATTCCGTTTTCTCTTTTAATTTTTGAAGCAGCAAGGTCACCAACCATTGAAAAGACAGATGCACTCACACTAAATATTATAATGTAAATATATTTATTTATTCTTAAATAATTAAAATAGATAAGTGATAAGATGACACATCCTATTATTCCTCCCAAAGCGCCTTCAACAGTCTTATTAGGACTTACTTCAGGATATAGCTTGTGTTTTCCAACCATTTTTCCTGTAAAATAAGCACATGTATCTGAGCCGAAAGCAATAATGTATACAAGCCATACATATCTGGAACCATTCATAAGCATCATGTGATACATGAAAAAAACAACATAGATTCCTATAAAAATTATTTCTGAAAGTTTTCTGACATCTGTTTTTTTGTTGAAAACAAATATTAAAAAGTTCAGAGATATGTACAAAAACAGGAAGAAGTCAAAAAGGTGCTGATATTCTGTTGCATTTTCAATAAACAAAGCAATTGCAAATAAATAATTAACAATAGCACCATAATCAAATCCATCATTAAAAAACACTTTTGAAAGTTCGTAAATTGCTATACATGTTATGCCAAAAAAAACAAAATCATATACTATGCCACCAACGTAGGTTACATAAGCAATAAACGCGCCTCCCACAACTCCGGTAATAACTCTTTTTTTCATAGCTGCACCGCCTAATTTCCGTATCTCCTTTTCCTGTTCTGAAAGTTCTCTATTGCTTTTAGAAGTTCTTGCTTATCAAAATCCGGCCACAATACTTCTGTAAAATAAAACTCTGTATAAGCAAGCTGGTATAAAAGGAAATTGCTTAAGCGTTCTTCACCGCTTGTTCTTATAAGTAAATCCGGATCCGGCATATCACAGGTGTATAAATATTTTTTAAAACTTTCTTCACTTATTTCATCTATATTAATTTTATTATTTTCATAATCATTGATTATTCTTTTTACCGCCGTAATTATTTCATTTCTTGAACCGTAGCTAAGCGCAATATTAAAATGCAGTTTACTATTATTTTTTGTAAGTTCAATTGAACGATTAACTTCTTTTTTTGTTTTTTCAGGCAAATCATCAATATTACCCATTAGGGTTATTTTTACACCGTTATTATGTAAATTATCCAGTTCCTTAACTACAAATTCAACCAGTAAATTCATAAGATAGTCTACTTCTTTTTTTTCTCTTCTCCAGTTTTCAGTTGAAAATGCATAAACCGACAAATATTTTATTCCAAGATCCGACGAATTTCTAACAAGCTCTGTGACTCTTACGGCACCTTTTCTATGCCCCTCTCTGACAGGCATATTATTTGTTTTTGCCCATCTCCTGTTTCCATCCATTATGACTGCAATGTGCTCCGGAATTATTCCGGTACACACTCTTTCTTCTAAATTCATAACTATCCTCACCACATAGTTTCATTACAATTAACAATTAACAATTAACAATTGCATATTTCCGACTTCACGAAACTGACAGAAAATGTAACTCAGGCTCATGATATACATAAGCCTTCATTACAAACCAATATTCATTATAAACTAATAATAGGAAACAAATAAAGTAATATATTTTTCGCCGATATCTTCCCTGATTATATATGGTGTTTCTAAATTATTGAACTTTATGTTTGTTCCTGTTACCTTCTTTATATTAATAATCCTATTACTGCTTTCTTCAACAATTTTCAGAGCATCCTTCAGTGGATAACCTGTTAAATTATCCATGTTAAACCTCTAAGATTTCTTTTTCTTTTTCCTTATATATATCATCCGTCAGCTTTATGTACTTGTCAGTAACCTTCTGAATTTCTTCTTCAGCTTTCTTAAGGTCATCCTTGGTTAATTCACTGGATTTCTCCATCTTTTTAAATTCTTCGATTGCATCTCTTCTTATGTTTCTGACTGCTATCTTGGAACTTTCGACTTCTTTTTTTACAAGCTTAATTAAATCCCTTCTCCTTTCCTCTGTTAAAGGCGGAATTACCAACCTTATAAGTTTGCCGTCATTAGATGGGTTAATTCCTAAATCTGACGCTAATATGGCTCTTTCCACTTCTTTAACCAAACTTGAATCCCACGGCTGGATTATGATTGACCTGGGTTCAGGTACAGATATATTAGCTAACTGACTAATTGGAGTCATTGTACCATAATAACTTACCTGAATTTTGTCAACCAGTTTTGGGTTTGCTTTACCGGCTCTGATGGATGCAAGCTCTTCCTTCAGAAAATTAATTGATTTTTTCATTGATTCTTCTGACTTATTCACTAAATCCTTATACATCTCATACCTCCTTTATTATTGTTCCTATGTCGTCTCCCATTACAATTTTTTCGATATTTTCAGGCTGTTCTATTCCGAAGACTAATATAGGAATTTTATTATCCATACATAAAGATGTTGCGGTTGAGTCCATTATTTTAAGACCCTTATTCAGAACATCTATGTATTTCAATTCATCATATTTTATTGAATCAGGGTTTTTATTAGGGTCATCGCTGTATACGCCATCCACACCATTTTTGGCAAGGAGAATAATATCCGCATTAATTTCTGCGGCTCTCAAAGCAGCAGTTGTATCTGTAGAAAAATATGGATTTCCCGAACCACCGGAAAATATGACAACTCTGCCCTTTTCCAAATGTCTTACTGCTCTTCGTCTGATATATGGTTCAGCTATCTGTCTCATTTCTATGGCAGTCTGCAGTCTTGTTTCCACACCTATTTTTTCAAGAGCATCCTGCAAAGCCAAACCGTTAATTATTGTTCCAAGCATTCCCATGTAATCTGATGTTGTCCTGTCCATTTCCTTTGCGCTTGCTCCACGCCAGAAGTTTCCTCCACCGACAACAACAGCAACTTCAACTCCCATTTCATTAACATTTTTTATTACATTAGAAATTCTTGTTACTATTTCCGCATTAATACCGTAGCCCACATTCCCCGACAATGCTTCGCCGCTTATTTTTAATATTATTCTTTTGTATTTAAAGTCCATCTCATCCTCCTGAGCTTTTTTTGATTAAATGGAGAACCTGTTAAGCTCTCCATTACGATTCCATTCAACTCAGGATTAGTTGCCCATTTGTTTTGCAACTTCATCTGCAAAGTTTTCTGTTTTCTTTTCGATACCTTCGCCCACTTCAAATCTCTGAACTCCGGCTACCTTAACTGTCTTACCCATACTTTTTGCAGTATTTTCAATGTATTGCTTAACAGTTATATCTCCGTCCTTGACAAAAGCCTGCTCTAACAGACAAACTTCCTTAAGTTCTTTTTGAAGTCTTCCGTCAACCATTTTTTCAACTATATTTTGTGGCTTACCTTCATTTAAAGCCTGAGCTATCAATATTTCTTTTTCGTGTGCAATGAACTGTGCATCAACATCATTGGTAGATATATACTTAGGATTCATGGCTGCAACCTGCATAGCCAGGTCTTTTCCCAATACTTCCAGCACTTCCCTGTCTCCCTCTGATTCAAGGGCAACTATAACAGAAATCTTACCGCCTGCATGAATATAGGGAACAACCTTTCCTTCGTTAACTTTTTCAACAGCAAATCTTCTTACAGACATATTTTCGCCGATTTTTGCAATTTTATCAGTTAACGACTCCTGAAGTGTTTTCCCATCTTCAAGTTTTTCTGCTTTTAATGTTTCAACATCAGCAGGTTCACTATTCAAAGCTGTTTTGGCAACAACCTCTACAAAATTCCTGAATTCTTCATTTTTAGCAACAAAGTCTGTTTCAGAATTAACTTCTACAACAACACCTTTTTTACCATCATCTGATATCAATGCATATGTCAGCCCTTCTGCCGCTATTCTGTCAGCTTTTTTAGATGCTTTTGAAAGTCCCTTTTCTCTCAAATAATCTATAGCCTTTTCTATATCTCCGCCTGTCTCTTGTAATGCTCTTTTGCAGTCCATCATACCTGCATTAGATTTTTCTCTCAGTTCCTTTACCATTGAAGCTGTTATTTCCATTTTAACCTCCAAATTTAAAAAAGCAAGGTGTAAGGAAAAATTCCCTAACCCCTTACTTTGAATTTTTATTCTTCTATAATTTCTTCTTCAACTTTTTCCAATTCTTCTTCTGTTACAGTATCTGTATCTTCAGGTTCATCATCTGTCATCTGAACACCCTGTTTGCCTTCAAGCACAGCATCTGCAATTGTAGATGTCAAAAGCTTTACAGCTCTTATTGCGTCATCGTTACCGGGAATTACATAGTCAACTTCATCAGGGTCACAATTCGTATCAACTATTGCCACAATAGGAATTCCCAATTTCCTTGCTTCCTCAACGGCTATCTTTTCTTTTCTTGGGTCAACAACAAACAAAGCTCCCGGAAGTTTATCCATATTTTGAATTCCACCTAAGAATTTTTCAAGTCTATCAGCTTCATTTCTCAATTTAATAACTTCTTTTTTAGTTAAAAGATCAAATGTACCGTCTTCTTCCATCGCTTTTAATGAATTTAACTTGTCAATTCTTTTTCTGATCGTCTGATAGTTTGTAAGCATACCTCCAAGCCATCTTTGACTTACATAATGCATTCCGCATCTTGCAGCCTCAGCCTTTGTAGATTCCTGAGCCTGTTTTTTAGTTCCGACAAACAATATGTCTTCTCCGTTTGCCACAACCTCCTTAATGAAATTGTAAGCTTCATCCACCTTATCGCTTGTTTTCTGTAAGTCTATTATATAGATGCCATTTCTTTCTGTAAAAATGTACTCAGCCATTTTAGGGTTCCATCTTCTGGTCTGATGACCAAAATGAACACCTGCTTCAAGCAATTTTTTCATGCTTATTATAGCCATAATATTTCCTCCTTTTGTTTTTACCTCCAGAATTTTCATTTCATGCAAAAGACCTTTCGGCACAACTCCTGCATAATCAAAATCCGTGCGTAATTACGTTCAGTATAACACAGCCTATTTTATTTGGCAATAATTAATTGCAGTTTTTACATTGTTTCATCTTTAGGTTTTTAGGTTATGATTTTTTAATTGTATACTTTTTTCACTTTAGTTATTTCTTTTATATATATATAACTAATCATTGCACTTATTAAAAAAAATAATGATGATGCAACGAATGGAAGTATGCTGCTAATAGTAAACAAAACGCCTTCTAACAATGAGCCAAATATCATACCAACAGATCTGACTGAATTCAGTATACCTGACATGGAACCACTTGATGCATTGTTAAAATCAGTCATAATTATTGCCTGCTGTATCGGAATATAAATTGTATTTACTAAATAAAACATAATACCTCCAGCAAAGAATAATTTTACGGTCGGCATAAACGGTGCAAGAATTGCGAATACTCCGCATAATATAAATATTACAACAATTGATTTTCTCATGTCAGTTTTATCGGCTATATAAATATTTACAGTAAAATTGGCAATTAAGCCTGTGATTCCGGTTATTGCTTTTATGATTCCATTATATGATGATAATAAATTTAACTCTGAGTTTATATAGTAGTTATACGCTGTATCATATACGGTAGTAGCTAGAGTTGAAAAAATTACCGAAGATAAAAATATCAGCAAAGTCTTTGACATTATATATTTCATTTCAGAAAAAATTCCAAATGGATTTAATGAACTGCTAGATACATATATTGAATTATCAACATCGGGATCTTTAACAAATAATAATGAGAAGATTGCTCCGGTAAATAGCAGCGCACCTTGAAGCATAAATACAGCTCGTATTGAAATAGTCCCAATCATTCCCCCGATAAAAAAACCTAATGCCTTGGATACTGAATCCAGGGCAGCGTAATAAGCTAATATTCGTCCTCTATTATCAACTGATGTAGCATTTATTATGTATGCTAATACTGCTACTTGAGCTCCTCCACCGGTAATTCCTGAAAAAAACCTGGAAATTATAGCCATTAAAGGTGTCGTAGATGCACCAAAGGCCAGCTGTGAAATGGCATATGCAGGAAGTGCAATAGCAAATGATTTGGAATGTCCTATTCTATCCCCCAATTCACCCCAAAATGGAGAAAATAAAAACATGCCAAGAGACATTGATGCAAAAACTACACCATATACATAATCAGGAAAATTTAAGCTTTTAAATAATATTGGAGTTATTGGATGAACTAGTCCGGAAAAACACGAAAATAATGCAGCTAGTACAAAAAATCTCCCAATAGATACTTTTTTCAATTTATCCTCCGAGATGAAGTAATTTTTATAATATACTAATGTTTATCATTTATACGCAGTTCTTGTTTGTGCAAACTGTCTGATTATTTTTTATGAACATCATCTCGCCGCACTTGGGACACCTTTCATTGGTGGGTTCAAGCCATGAAACATATTTACAATCAGGATAATTTGAACATCCGAAAAATCTTCTTCCAGCTTTAGAATACTTAACTGCTATTTTTCCTCCACATTGAGGACAATTAACATCAAGTAATTTAACTATGGGTTTTGTATTTTTACATTTTGGATAATTTGAACAAGCTAAAAATTCTCCATACCTGCCTTTTCTT
>ENA-UOOK01005507-UOOK01005507.1-fermentation-metagenome-genome-assembly--contig:-NODE-5507-length-12702-cov-2.927888_pt1 | contig 12702 bp, 11 predicted proteins | sample MGYA00245777_ERZ724023 | MGnify/ENA primary metagenome ERZ724023 (study PRJEB28704, sample SAMN03018312) | fermentation metagenome | biome: anthropogenic terrestrial biome; feature: soil; material... | reverse complement strand
AGTGTAGTGTTAACCGCTATTAATTCAAAAAAAGAGAAAAAGTATACTATATCTATATATAATATAAATATATTTTTAAAGTTTATTATGCGCGTATAGGGAACTTTTTGGTGTTTTCGTAATCGGAAGGATTTGTGAGGTTTTTTGGATTTTGTACGGAGAAAAGAAAAAATAAGGTTCAAAATTTAAAGAGTTATACCCCGATAGTGATTTCAAAAAGAAAATTCGCGCGAATTTTCTTAAGCAAGGTCAATTGATACCGATTTTAAAAAAGAAAAAAGTGCGAATTTTGTGCGAATTTTCTTTTTTAAAGGATTTATTTAATTCTTATACTCTACATGCCGGTTTAACGTTTGAATTTTTGTGGCCTTCGATTTATTGTCTTTCGGATTTGGCCACTTTGTTTCCTTAAAATATCTATTCACTCTGTTTTGGTACCTACCCCTTCTTGAAGTTTTGTCCAAGAGCCTTAAATTTTGCTATTGTTTGCCTTCTTTTGCTCTATAAATGGAGACTCCAAGGAAGGAAAGAACAAATCGAAGCCCTTCTATACAATACAAACAGAGAAAGGAATAAGGTTTAAAATCCATTTATAATATCATTCATTTCCAAACTCAAACATAGACCTCTGACCAGTCATGTCAATATCAGAACCTTGAAACTCTCTCCAACCTATGTCTTGCCAAGGAGTAGCTTTAAAAGTACCTTCTTTCTTTTGTATTTCCATTTCCTTTATAGCCTGAGAAATAATCTCCTTGCTATCAGCTTTGTTCACTTCTATAAACGGAGGGTAGACTCCTATGTGATCAATTAACCAACATATGGTCTCCATTTGATCATCCGCTATTGCTCCAAATTTCCAAAGTGCTTTGATTTTCTCCCCTTTATAGTCTATTTCTATGAGATTTGCGTCTTTAAATGCTTGATGTATTGATTTTTTTCCAATTACTACTTCAACGATTGCTTCATATTTATTCTTATAATCATGACTATCTGACCCTTTAATCTCCATTATTCTTGCGTTCATTTTATTTCTTGCTTCAGTCCAACTACCAGCCGATGGAAGTAAAAGATGTTCTCGAAAAGAGTTATAGTCTTCATCTGTACTGGAAATTCCATTATCTTTTGAATTAATCATTTTATACCCCCCATAAATGAAACTTAGATTAGCGTTTATATACACCAGTCTTTTTCCATATTATATGAGAGTACAACGTACTTAAAAATTTTTAAATTTAATGTGAAATTATTACAAACCATTATCTAAAAAATTAACCTTAAGGTTTACCTTTTTTCCATCTTGGGCTAGTTAACAATACAATTTCTTACAAAGTGTTGTGTTTTATATTAAATAGTAAATATTTATAAAGTTAAATGATATATAAAGAAAAAAAAGTGTTCCCGAAAAAATACGGGAACAATAGGGAACACTACGGGAACAATAAGCTAAGATAAAGAAATAGAATAGAATAGAATAGAATAGAATGGATAATGTCTGGTGTTCTTAAATTTTAGTTACTACTACTTTTTACTTGATTTCTTGTTCTTCGGTTTGATCACTCTGCCTTTTTCCTTACTCAAAACACCCTGTAATCCTCTTCAATACCGTAAAAATCCAAAAAAAGCTTTAATCACACTTCAAATTCAAATCGGGCTATTAATCGACTTCTTGAGAAGCCTTACAAAACAAAAACAAGATTAGGCTAAGGTATTTACCTAGACCTTTTTAAAAACCTCTCAAAACGCCTTAGAAATCGTTGTTGGTTGCCTTCTTATTCATTAGAACTGGAGAGCAAAAGGATATAAGATAAAGGGACAAGCCACAAACCCGAAAATTAGTCATGTATGTTGAAAATCTATAGCAGGCTTATAGATAAGCTCTTAACCCACCCTAAATACAGGCTATCACTTACTTTCTTTAACCTTATATACAATCTCGCTTCCATCTTCTCCTACTTTCTGGATTCCGTCACTACTTATGATATAATCATCAGTTTCGGAGATGTTTAAAGTGTGTTCCCTGATTGCTTTAATTGCTTCACCAATTGTAATAGGCTCATTTGTACTATCCTGGATCTGGATAATTGTATCTAATCCGTTTTTTTTGATTAATGCAAGTTTTTCCAGTGCTTCGATTAGAGTCATTTTTGTCATGTTTTTTGTTCCTCCTCCCAAAAGTTCTTTTTTATAATCTATTCTTATATATTCTAGTTTCAGAAGTTACGATAACTCATAATGTAGGATATCTGCTATGGTTATGAAGATTACCAATTATATAAATCTACACAGGCCACAACACCTTCTTGAAAGCCTCTTAAAAAGCCTCTAATAATCGTTGTCTAGTGCCTTTTTTCACTATAAAAATGGAGATGCGGGGGAAATAGAAGTAAAATCGAAACTCATTCATTCACTGAACTATACCGACTTAAGTATCGCTGTATTTCACTTTAAGCTATATTGTAAACAATATACTTTATATTACTGTATAGTTTTCTAAAATTAAAAGTATATTTTCCACAAACTATATATCTATATAATATATACGTTATAGTGATCCTATATTGATAGGATTGATATAAAATATAGACTCAATAGGATTTGATAAAATAGCAAAAGGTATATTGTCGGTTTTCAAGCTTGGAACTGGCTTAGTTGTCACGATTCCCAAAAAAATAGCTCTTGAATTGGGTATTGATGAAAATTCAATGCTAAAAGCAACTGCAAAAGATGGTTCAATTGTCTATAATCCGGTTGTTTTGAAATGAAGATTAAATAAAAAATCAAGGAGATGAATTAGTATGAATAAGATATCATTAGAGCAAGTTAAAGAGTATATCGATAATGAGGTAAAAGAAGGTAGAGTCCAAATCGGATTTGAAGATATTAATGGCAATATTCATGATTACACTTATGTTTTCAAAAGACCTGTTGCAGGATTCATGTTAATCGGAGGCAAATTTACAACTAGAGTTAGATCTGAGCCAATATTTTGTGTTGGTGAATATAATGACATATATTATGACATACAAGACTATGAAAAGTTGGTTGGTATAATGCCCTCTCCCTGTTTTGCGGTATTTTGCTCAGTTCCTAAAAATATCCCATTCGCAAAACTCAAATCAATGCCTTATGAGATGAAATTGTTACTACTTGGGTATGAGTATCCAAATTGTGAGCACCCTGATTGGATTGAGGAATATAAGAAGGAATTCGTTAATGCGTTCAAATCTGAGAAGCTCAGAACAATAAAAAAGGCAAGTGTAAAAGAGTCTCTGATATCAATTGAGAACATACTTAATTGATGTGAAGATTCTTACAGAGATAAACAAACAAAATCATTGAGGAAAATACAGTAGTAAGGCAAAGACTGCATATAAAAGTAGGGGTCTTGGTTTTCCTTTTTGTGATGTATAATGTGAATTCGAAAGGGATAGATGTAAACATTATATTCATTCCCATAATTCTGTTATTAACGATTATTGGATCAATATTACCTGATGTGATTGAACCTTCAAAAAATAAGTTCCATCGAAAGTTCTTTCATTCAATCTTTTTGCTGGTAATAATATTTGTATTTTTAATTATGACTTATAAAGAACTAATATCTGGTAATTTTGAGAACTCAATATTGACTTGTTATTTCTTTATAGGATGTGGATATGTTTCTCATCTGTTAATGGATGTTATTACACGTAATGGGCTTCCTTTAACCGGATTGTAATGTATGATATAACCTACTATTTTTTTACAGGGTGGTTGATAGATTAGAATTAATTTTTCAATGAACCACAAGATTTTGATTAATTCTCAATAAGTATTTTCTTTTAGGAAACAAGTTTAGGAAGTCGGCTAATTTTAAGGCTCTAGGTGAGGTTTTTGGGTATAAATAAAAAGAGAAATAAAGTCACCTCTTCACAAAATACATCGTATTTCGCAAGGAATCCACCATTAATGAGATATTTTTTTAAATATTAAAACACACATACAACTATGAGCGAACCAAAAATCACATATTCATCAAACACATACCCACAAATTGTTAACGATGACTTTGTATATACAAGAGATCCAAATGCTTCACTTGGCTTTAAAACCCAGCAAGTCATCGTGCTGAGAACAACATGTCCATTTTGTAATTCCAAATCAAGTTTCAGTATACTCAATGACGTCTCTACTAGTTCTATTAAAGGAAGAATGTTACCTGTAAAATGCGAAGGGTGTTTTTCAGTATTATCACTCTCAATTGATGAAAATAAACTATACCCTAGCCCAATGTCAAATGGAGTTAAAGGACTACCAGAAAATATAGATAAGTATTATCAAGAAGCATTGCGTTGCATTTCTACAGATTCTCCCAATGGCGCAGTCACATTGTTTAGAAAAACAATTCATGCAATAGGGATTCATTACGAAATTGTGAAACAGCATGACAGTGTAGACCTATATGGAATTATTAGAAAATTAGAAGCCGAAGGACATATTACCTCTAAAATAAAAGATAAATTACTTGCAATAAAAGATATTGGTAACGATGGAGCCCATATCAATGAAAACGAACCTGATATGTCGCAAGCATTACTTTTAAAAAGACTGATGGATTCAGTTTTAACTTCAACAATATTAGATGACAATGATCTAGATCTCGCCAATGACAAACACAAAGGTAAATAACAAAAGATAACAAGTTTCTTTCTTGTGCCAGAGAAGAGCACAGATGAGGTCAGGTAACCACCAGGATCTGGAAGAGTGCCAAGGAGAAAGAGAATTTATTCAACCACAGTAAGCTTATCCCAATAATATTAAAAAGCTGGTACAGGAATTTACTGGACTTTAAGTTCAGTTTTGAGCTCAAGACAACAAATTTAGAAAGTTGATTGATTATAAGGCTCTAGGTGAGGTTTTTGGGTATAAGTCTTATAAAGCTTTAGGAATAGCTCAAAAAGCCCACCAGTGGCTTTATAAATCGATATCGGGTAGCTTAAATAGAAATAGTGAAGAAATAAGATTATCAGCTCAAAGAATGAATATTTAGAGTACTTTAATATAGATTATTTTTAAAGAATTATTAGGATATTAACAAAGGAAGATAAAATAAAAAGTTATATTAACGACCTCAACTGTTTGCGAGTTAACTTAACGTTGATATTAAATTTGTACTAACTTTTCAGACTGGTGGAGTCAATTGGTTTTTGTAGGTTACTTTCAAGAACTTATTTTAAATATATTATTTTCCAAGTATCAATTTTTAAATAATTTGTATATTATAATTTTATTTTTATGTCTTTTAAAATTGTATAACTGGTACTATAGAGAAAAGGGACTTACATGGGTAGATTTACATCGTAAAACTATTACCGCTTTTTTAATAATTATTTGCTTACTAACAGTTGGGTTGTTAGCTTCAGAGAAATTTTATTATCCTGAGCCGCCAAAAGACAAATTTGTTGTTTCCATTTCACCCTTTTATTTAGATAACTCCGAACCAGATTTTGCTACTGCGGTAGAAATGAAAGAGAAAATTGAAAATTTCACGGATGATAAGATAAAAGCTAATGTTTTAGATGAACCCGCAATAACTAATGATGAAGAAGCTATTTCAAGAGGAAAAAAAGTTGGTTCTCATCTTGTGGTATATGGGGGGGAGAAAAGAAGGATAGGGGACATAAAAGAAATAGAATTTCATATAATTCCAACTAATCTTGAGATGATTACGTCACAACCAACATTCTTGGACAATAATCACAATGCTACGTTTAAATCAACATTTTGTCCCACTACTAATAACTCTATTTTTATTGTTGAATCTTTAACTGAAAATGTGTCTTCAACCATATACGCACTCTGTGCACTTGAATATTATAACAGGTTTGAATATAATTCTGCAATTGAGGCTTTTACGTCTATAAAAAATTATGAAAAAGAGGGAACCATTTTATATTATATTGGAAATTGCTATTTTTACGAGGAAAAATATAATAAAAGTTTATTTTACTATGACAAGGCAACAGAAATTAACCCCCAACTTTCTCAAGCATGGAACAATAAAATATGCATTCTAGATTATTTCGATAATTATGAGGAAGCAATAAAAAATTGTAACAAAGCAATTGAAATAAATCCTCAAGATTCAAAAGCATGGTATAATAAAGGAACTTGTCTTCTTTTATATTCGGATAATTATGAGGAAGCACTAGAAGCTTTCAATAAAGCAATTGAGATTAACCCACTATACCAAGAAGCTTGGAGTAACAAAGGGGCTTCTCTTGAATATTTGGGTAGACATGGTGAAGCAATACAAGCCTATGAGAAAGCATTAGAATCTCATGATAAAACAGTTGAAAATTATTTGTATTCAAACACATGGAACAATAAAGCAGTCTCCCTTATAAATTTAGGTAAATATGAGGAAGCAATAAAAGCCTGTGATAAAGCAATTAAAATTGATCCACAAAATTCAAAAGCTTGGATCAGCAAAGGAGATTCATTCCTTAGTTTAGGTAATTATGAGGAAGCAGTAAAAGCATATGATAAAGCGCTTGAAATTAATCCTCAAGATTCAAATACTTGGATAAACAGAGGAAGTGCTTTTAATAATTCAGGCAACTATGAGGAAGCAGTAAAAGCATTTGATAAAGCAATCGAAATTAATCCTCAAAATTCTGAAGCATGGTATGATAAAGGAACTTGTCTTAGTTATTTAGGTAAATATTCAGAGGCTGTAGAGGCATTTAATAGAGCGACTGATATCAATCCGCAATTCTTAGAAGCTTGGACAAACAAAGGATTAGCTTTCGCAGATTTAGAGAACTATGAGGAGGCACTAGAAGCTTTTAATAAAGCAATTGAAGTTAACCCTCAATATTCAATTGCTTGGGAGAATAAAGCTGGTGCGCTGTTTATGTTAGGTCGGTATGAGGAAGCGATAAATGCGTTTGATAAAGAAATTGAAATTAACTCTCAAAGCTCGCAAGTATGGCATAAAAAAGGGATGTGCCTCTTACTTTTGGGTAATTATACGGAGGCAATAAAAGCTTATGATAAAGCAATTGAAATTGATCCACAAAATTCAGATGCTTGGAGCAACAAAGGCGATGCTCTCAGTGGGTTAGGTAATTATGAGGAAGCAATAAAAGCGTATGATAAAGCGCTTGAAATTAATCCTCAAGATTCAGTTGCTTGGTACAACAAAGGAATTACCCTTACAAATTTAGGTAAATATGAGGAAGCAATAAAAGCGTATGATAAAGCGCTTGAAATTAATCCTCAAAATTCTGAAGCAAGTCAGAAAAGAGAAATAATTCTTAAAAAATTGGAAAAAATTTAAGCAATAAATGAAAAACTTCACTTATATCACATTAGATTTTAAATATTCACACTTTCTTTATCTACATTTTAAGATTTTCTCATATCATTTTTATAAAAAAAATCAATAATATTATTTTTACAGCAACTCGCTTACACGATTCAGGACAGCTATAATGTTTAAAGAAGAATTAAAGACAATATGCATGAAATAGAAGAAAAGATTGATGAAGTGCTTTATGAATTGTACTCTATTTTGAGCACAAATTACTATGATAGATTAAAAAGGCATCCAAAAAAAATCGAAGACTAAGAAATCCAACACTTTCATAGATCCAGCCACAAGCACTTACTCAAGAAAACATTAAGAAAAGTTAAGTTATTGCTTCTTAAAATTTGGAAGATATAAACGCTTATAGAGAGTGTATAAGATTGGCTACAATCAAGGTATTAATTGAATAAACGTTGGTGGAATATATGCGATACATCGATGAAATAGAGGACAAAGTCAAAGATTACTTAGATGGAGATTATGAAATAACAGAAACCAAAGAAATACCTTCTGTAGATGATGTACCTTTTGGGAAAAAAGCTAAAAAAATGAAACTTTGTGCTTATTGCATCGATATAAGAAAATCAACAGAATTATTAACAGTTCACCAAAAACAAACATGTGGAAAAATTCATAAAGCATTTCTTGCTGCTGCCTCCAAAGTAGTTCTAGAAAATGGCGGTGAAATCAGAAGCTTTAACGGTGATGGATTATTAGCATTTTGGCCTGCTAATTATAAACATGAAATATCAAAAGCAGTAGAAGCTGCAATGATAACGAAATGGCTACTAGATATTAAGTTATCACCCTATTTTGAGAAGTATAAAAAAATTGATTTTGGAATCGGGATAGATTGGAGTGATGTTTATATAATGAAAGCAGGAATTCCAAGAAATAGTGACAACAATGACTTAATTTTTATTGGTAAATGTGTAAACTATGCAACTGCAATTGCCAATCAGGCAGGGTCTCCTAATCATGTAGAAATCTCTCAAGATACGTATGATAATTTAGAAGATCAGGTCATTTATGGACAACAGTACGGACAAGAAGTAGATATGTGGATAGATGGGGTTGTGAAATGGAAAGGAGAGAATCATAAATCCAAATGCACTAGGTGGTATTGGAAAATAGAGTAAATATGGTTCCGTTGCAAAAAAATATCTGCTAGGGACATAATAAAATAAGAAGTAATAATATGCTATCTAATTCCTTTAAATGGAAACACTTTGTAGGTGAAATTATCTTATTGAATGTAAGATGGTACTTAAAATATCCACTTAGCTATCGAAATTTAAAGGAAATGATGATAGAAGGAGGAACTCAAGTTGATCACAGTACTATGATGAGATGGGTGTATCAATATTCCTCTGAAATAGAAAAGAAGATAAGAAGAAATTTAAGACCAACAAATGATTCGTGGAGAGTTGATGAAACCTATATCAAAATAAAAGTTAAATGGAAATATTTTTACCGAGCAGTTGACTCAAATGGAAATACAATTGATTTCATGTTAAGCGCAAAAAGAAATCGAAAAGCGGTAAAACGTTTTTTAAAAAAGCTTTAGATTCAAAGCATAATCAAATTCCAAGAGTAATAACCATTGATAAGAATCCAGTTTATCCACATGCTATAGATTAAACTGAAAAATGATAAAATACTGCCTAAAAACGTAGACATTAGACAAATCAAGTATTTGAATAACATTATAGAACAAGATCCATAGGTCTATAAAGCGAATCGTTAATCCAATGTTAGGATTTCAATCTTTTCGATCTGTTAATAAGACTTTAAAAGGAATTGAAGCTATGAATATGATTAAAAAAGGACAAATCAAGAATCTAAATTACTCTGTTCTTAATGAAGCTAAATATATAAATCAATTATTCGGAATAGTTCTATAATATTGATACATTTTCTCGAATATTTTAACTTTTGTTCATTATCCATAGATTTACATGCTTATTCTGAGATTTTTTGCAATGGAACCGTAAATATTAATATCTTTTTAAAACGTCTCATTGGATTTTAAAAGTTAGTTTATCCCTCAAAGGAATAGAATCAACTTCTTCATAGGAATTGCTGTTGCTAATTATCTGGCCAATTCTTTCAAAACTTTTTAAGCTAACCGTATTTTATGATGTTGCTTTTCATACTATCACATACTTCCAGATTACCTTCCAAGCAATAAGAGATGATAGAATAAACATTATGAGATGTATTAAAGACTTTTTATATTGTTTCATAATTAGACAATTAGCAATATTATAAAGAAATATCACTGGAAGTAGTATAGGGCTTAGTAAAGCTATTGTTGTAGACAGAAGAGCAACTTTAAAGTAAAAGTATTTTCTAACAGCAATGCGAGAATTTGTAACTATTTGGGTAACATAGTTTAATTCTAACTTTGAACATTCTGTTATTTCTTTATTACAAGATCCACATAATTTAGATAAATACAAGTCTCGACCACAATTGTTTATATAACCATAAAATAAAAGATTTTCTTCAATCGCCGATCTTTTAAAACAAAAGATATCTTCAATTTTTTCACGTAACACATCTTCAATTCTCATTTGAGGCCAAAAAGAGAATAGGGCAAAAAATAGTCCAATACTATTTAGTGTTATAAACCAGTAAATATAATTTAACATTACCTCTGGGACAGTATTAGGTTCACTTTGCGTTATAATAGTAGCTGCACCAAAGGTTGAACCTAGGTGGAAGGCTATAATTGCAGCGTTTTTCGCTTCTGCAAATTTTAACCATTCATTAACATTTGAAAATATATCTTTAACAGCTTCTTCCATCTTTGCCATCTGTTCCTCTTCTATTTCCCAATAAGTTTATTAAAATTATGCCTCGATGTATTAAATGGAAAAATTTCAACCCTTAAGCACTAGGTCAAACTAGAACATAACTAAGGCTATAAAGCAATGTAGAAAGCTTAAATTTAACTTTTAAGCCCGAAAGAATAAAAGTAAATCGAAAACCAGTTAAGGGAAACACAAAAGACTGAAATTCAAGTACGGCAACCTTCGTTTATCCTCAATTAGTATTCGATTTTTTACTTCTTCAAATCCACTTGATCACGAAATATTTATATAAATTTCTACAACTAATAATCTACTTTGTACTTTTAGTCTATTCTCTATAGTACAAATTAAGATAAATCCTAATATTATAAGAATAGAAATTTACTAGACTTTGGGCTTATACCCCCTTTTTCTAGGAATTTGTCTTACGAATTTTTGAAAAAAGAAGGATAAAACTTTTTTAAGTTAAATAAACTCCAATATACCTTAGATTTAGGTTAATTTTTTGTCTTTTCGGTTCCTTTTCGGTTCTTTTTCGTGTCTTATCGTGTCTTATGGATATTAGTGTTTATTGATATCGGTTTTTCAAAAAAAGTGTATATTGCCGTAACTCGAGTTATAAAGGCAAATTTAAAAAATGTGTGAGGGAAAGCAGTAAAGGAAGGTGATTAAAACCTTTACCGCTTTTTATGACAAGTGCAGGGTAAAGATATTTAGAAAACCCCGCTTAATCCTAAAAACCAGTTTTCAGTTGTTAAGTTATCTTTTATAGTTTTTAATGTCCAGTTAATAATTGTTTTAAGTAAATCAATTTTAGAATTGATGTCATTTCCTATCACTAATATATTAGACATTTTATTAAAATTTATACTGTATACATTACCACAGTAATTTCTACCAATTGGGATTAAATTATTATCTGTACTTTCTTCTAATACTTCTCTTAAACTTACTAAATAGCGATATTTATTAGGAATCTCAATTATCAAGCATTGCTTAGTATCATACTTTTCATAAATTCTAATGTTATTAACATTTAAACGAATTAATAAGTCTTTTTGATAATTAATAATTTTTTTACTTTTAATACTATTTTCGACTTCAATAATATAACTTGATATTGTCGGTCCAATATATACCTCATTTATTTCTAAGTTAAGAAACATTGCTTTTAAAAAATCATTAATTATTTTCGCATTTTGAATGGTAATTTCTTTTTGATTTTCCAACACTTCTTTATTTTCATGATATCTTAATTTTTTTAAATTTGGTTTTAAATATTTATTAGCTTTTAATTCAACAGTTTCATTCTTCGTTAACACAATGCTTTCAAATTGATTATCATTGTTATTTACTGAGATTTTATCGATTTCAACTTCACCTTTTTGCATCTTGTTTTGTTCCGAAACTGCTTTCATTTTATCGATTGTTGTTGTGATAACCTTTTTCGATGCTTTATACCCTTTGATAATTCCAAAGTATATATCATCAATAAAGTCATAAATTGTCTTTTCAAATAAGTATGCCACTCCTGAAATCAGAAGAAGAATCGCAATAATCTTTGTACCAATACTACCAAGTAAAGCAAAAGCGATCCAAAAAAGAAAGGCACCTAATAATCCTCCACCATATGTAGCTCTAACAGATTGACGGTTTAAATAACCCATAAATAAATTATATGATTCACTAATAATATTTGAATTTGTTAATTTAGCTTCTAAAGCATTATAAATTGGAAAATGACTATAAATTAATAACCCGGCACTAATAAAGATAAAACCCTTAATTTTTATTGAAGAAAAGGTAATAAATTCATGATAAATTATCATCATAACTCCATAATAAAACAAAAAAATGAGGATAAGCCAATACCAATCGCCAAAAATCATTTTCATTAATGTGTTTAGAGTTTCTCCAACTGGTCCTAATTGCGATAATAAAATTAGTGAAAATAAGATAAATAAGATACCCCAAATTTCAAAATAAACTAATCCATCCTTCGTTTTATCTTCAACAATTTTACGCTTTTTTTCTTTAGACAATTTATCACCTGCTTTACTTAACCTTATTTTAGTACGGATATTACCAAAATAATGGCGAAACTTATCAAGAAGTTAAATTATTAAAAAGAAAAATGACTTTTTGAGAAGTCATTTTTATAACTCATTTATAATTAACATAATAATCGGTTTTCGTCTAGTTTCTTTATATAGATATTTACCAATTTTTTCACGCATTTCCAATTTGATTTTATTCATATCATGAGTTTTAGCATCATTAATACTTTCAATGACAACATTCTCGACATGTTTGATAATTTCCTCATTTTCTTTAACATAGATAAATCCTCGTGAAACTATTTCCGGTCCTGCAATAACCTTTTTCGTTTTAACATCAACAGTCGCAATTGCTAATAATATACCGTCTTGTGATAAGGTAATCCGGTCTTTTAAAACTACATTACTTATCTCGCCAACACTTAAACCATCGACTAATATTTGATCAACATCTATTTCTTCAGAAATATTAACT
>ENA-UOOK01005506-UOOK01005506.1-fermentation-metagenome-genome-assembly--contig:-NODE-5506-length-12702-cov-8.762711_pt1 | contig 12702 bp, 9 predicted proteins | sample MGYA00245777_ERZ724023 | MGnify/ENA primary metagenome ERZ724023 (study PRJEB28704, sample SAMN03018312) | fermentation metagenome | biome: anthropogenic terrestrial biome; feature: soil; material... | reverse complement strand
ATGCAACTAAGCGAAAGCGTCTCCGATTCGGATACATTTGACGAAATCATAACATGATTTGCCCGACAAATGGGATGGTTTTTTAATCCGTATGGCAAATTGCACAAAATGGCTTATAAGATCATAGCTGAAAATTCGAGAGAGACAAGGTTTTTAATGATTTTCAGCCTCTTTTAAGTGGATATACAGTTTTTGAATGATAATGTTTTGTGTATTTTTTCTGAATTTTTTAAAATAGCTTCATTTGTCGAGCTAATCATAACATGGTATACATGGTGGGTGTGAACAGTAACCTATATACGGTAAGTTTAAATGGAGATTTTATCAATTAATCTGTTATAACGATAGGTTTCTTATAATGTGGATAATCTCTTTTCATTTTCTACGGCAAAATATTCTGGATACTTCTCCATAATCTCATTTTGGTCTAATTTATATCTGGAGAGATGCTTCACAATCAACCCGGCCGCCATTTCCTTATCTCCTGCTTTAATCGCATTAATGATCGCTTTGTGGTCTGCTACGATTTTAATATCTTTTACGGAGTATAGACTTAAGGTACGGATCCGGTCAAAATGACCCAGCATACCATTCATCAGATTATAGATTCGTTCCTTATTACACATGACAAATAGAGCCCTGTGGAAATCATTATCCAGTTCTATCATTTTCTGAGGTGACCGGTTATCCAGGTAAAACTCCTGCAGCTTAATGTTTTTCTCCAGCTCCAGCAGATCCTCCTCTGTAATGCAATCACACAGTTCTTCGACCACTGCCTTTTCCAGCACCTTACGCAGGAATACCGTTTCCTCAACAACATCAAAATCAATATGCGATATGATACTGCCTCTCTGTGGATACACCTCAATCAGATTGATCTTCTGAAGCTCCTGAAGCGCCTCTCGGACAGGGGTTCTGCTAACTCCAAGCTCCTTTGCCAGTTCATTCTCGCTGACGGCACTTCCGGGTTTTAATTTTAAAGATATGATATCTTCACGTATCTGCCGTAACGCATATTCCCTAGCACTTTCTTTGACTGTTCGACTATAAATGTCCATTCTATATCCTCTCATTATCTTCAGGATTACTTCTTGCAGCTATGCATTTTTTCAACAGCTTCCCATAATCCTAATAGGTAGGCTGCACCCAATGCTCTGTCATACAGACCATATCCCGGTCTTGCTTTTTCTCCCCAGATCATGCGGCCATGATCCGGTCTGATATATCCGTTAAATCCATTTTCTTTCAATGCCTTAACTATTTCATACATGTCTAAATCACCGCATTTGCTTAAATGCGCCGACTCTGTAAATACCTTCTCACTTGTATGTTTTACGTTACGGATATGTGCAAAATGTATACGTCCTTGCGCTGCAAATTCTCTGATTATTGCCGGGATATCATTCCTTAAATCAGCACCAAGTGATCCGGTACATATAGTTAATCCATTGTATGGACTTGTATTCAAACTTAAGAACTTACGTATATTTTCAATATTATTAATTACTTTGGGAAGACCGAATATTTCAAAAGGAGGATCGTCCGGATGGATTGCCATTTTCACATCATATTTTTCCGCATATGGAATCACTGCATTTAGAAAATATTTTAAATTGTCCCAATATTGCTCCGCCGTCATATTCTGATAGAAAGCAATATCTTCCTGCATTCGTTTTAACCGCTCCGGCTCCCAGCCCGGTAAGGTAAATCCTCTGGAGCTTCCCAGCATCTCTTTGCCAATACTGGCCGGATTCAATTTTAGAATCTCATTATGATCATACGCCATTGCCGTACTTCCATCTTCTAACGGAAACTCTAATTCACTTCTTACCCAGTCCATCACTGGCATGAAATTATAGCATAAACATTTAATATTAATTTTTGATAAATTCTCAATTGTTTTTATGTAATTGTCAATATATCTATCTCTTGTAGGTAAACCTTTTTTTATATCCTCGTGAATATTAACGCTCTCGATTACTTCCAATTCGAGCCCTGCTGTATTTACTTCTTTTTGTAAAGCTTTCAAGCGTTCAAGAGGCCAGATCTCACCGACCGGTATATCGGAAAGCATGGCTGCCACTCCAGTCACGCCGGGAATCTGCCGTATTTGTTCTAGGGTAACGCTATCATCTCCACCTGGAAACCAGCGAATTATCATCTTCATATGCCATTCTCCTTGAAAGCTTATATTAGGAAGGGTCCTCCGTTAGAGAACCCTTCCCTCATCCGTTATTTATTACTTCTGGCTATTGTAGGTTTCATTGTACATATCAACATATCTTTGTGAATTGTTTGCCTCACAGTTAGCAACATATTTATCCCAGTCTTTCTCAATGTCTGCCTGACCGGTGATAAACTTCAGGGTTGCACTCTTTACATAGTCAATTAAAGGAGTCTTAATGAGGTTCATCTCTTCCTGCTGATCTTCGTCAAATACAACGGTCGGATTTAACGGTTTGATATCCCGGTAAGAATTCAATCTTTCGAAGAACTCTTTCAGATCGTCGGATAACATAGAAGCAGCATGCTCCTGTGTACCGCCATACATGAATACACCGTTACCAAAACCATAATCTACATTTAAAGCTTTTGGTGCACCTGGGTTAAGTCCGACGTAGGTAATTTCCGGATTTAATTTATAAACGCCGTTTTCTTTGGTGTAGGTTTCACCTTCCACACCCCATCTTACAAGGTCTTTTCCCTCATCGGAATACCATAACCAGTCGATGAAACGAAGCATCTTGATTAATCCGTCTTCTCCGAGTTCATCCAGAGCCTTGGATGCAATCATGATACCATTCTCAAGTCTTGAGTTAGCTATCTGATAATTATTTTTAGCCTTAGGAATAACAATGGAATACAATTCATACTTGCCTTCTCCAAGCGTCTCATTCATCTTATCTTTGTACGTCTGAAGCATGGATCGGTTCGAACCTAGGAGCAGAGTCTCACCGGTGTAGAATTTATTTTCAGCAACCGTATCTTCCTGTGTGAAGGTTTCTGAATCCATGATACCGGATTTTATAAATTTGCTCATTAAGGTTACAAATGCTTTGTAATCCTCGGAGGTCTCTGCAAAATACCAGGAATCGGATGCCGGATCATACTGCATACCATCACCAGCGGCCCAGCCAGCCGGTATATCATAGGTCTGTCCGACAATATTAAGAAGAGCATCACCTTTCCAACGGTCGGACCAGATTACGCCGCCGCCGACATACTGTTGAACCTTTAATAATGCATTATAGAAATCGTCCCAGTTCCAATCCTTCTCTAATGCGGTAACATCAACGCCTGCTGCATCAAAGATATCCTTGCGGACAACTAGGGTATACTCACTACCGGTTCCGGCAGGAGCTTCCCACATACCCGGAAGTTTGTAATATTTACCGTCGCTCTTTACAATCGTCTTCAGATCATCTTCCATATGGTAGGTTTCAACGAAGTTCATGTAGTTCGGCATATACTGTACCCAGTCGCTGACCGGAAGAACCGCTCCGCCCGTAACAAATGCAGATTCATCGTATGTCTTAGGAATGATATAAGAAGCTTCGCCTGCATTGATTAGCAGAGATTTCTTATCATCATAGTCCGCACGTGCAATAAGATTTAAATCAAAGCTTACATTAGATCTCTCCGTAATCGCACTCCATAATCTCCAGTCTTCCTTGTATGGATATACCTCATGATCACTGTACATCATGGAATAAGTAATCGGTTCATCCGAATGGAATGTGGTATTTAAACCAAACGTATAATCCAGTTTTTCCTCTTCCTTTGCATCAGAATCCTCTGTGTTTGCTTCCTTATTGTCGTTTGTTTCTGTTTGTTTCTCTGCGTTGTTTGTGTTAGCTCCTTTGTCATCCCCCTTTTTTCCACATGCAACTATGCCGAGAACCATAGCTGCTAAAAGTAATGTAGAAATGACCTTTTTCAATTTCATCATAAACCCTCCTTTATAATATATGTTGTTTCTATATTTAGCATCGGATCCGATGCTTAAATATCAGCCTTTTACAGAGCCTAGCATCATACCCTGCACAAAATATTTCTGAATAAACGGATAGACGCAAATAATCGGCAGTGCCATTAACACCATGGAGGCAGATTTAACGGATGCGGCAATCCCTGCGGTCTCCTCAAAACCTGCGGATAATTCATTCGTGCTTTGTGCCCCATAGATAATCTGTCTTAAATACAAGGCTACCGGCCACAGCTCTTTCTTATCAAAATAGATGAATGGTGTAAACCAGTTGCCCCATAGACCGGAAGCATAGAACAGAACCATGGTAGACATAATCGGTTTGGATAGCGGAAGAACAATCTTCGTAAATATTCCAAAGGTACCCATACCATCGATTGCTGCTGCTTCTTCAAGTTCCTGCGGCAGGTTAGCAAAGAACGCTTTCATGAGCAGAACAAAATAAGTACTGATTGCCCCGGGAATTAGCATCGCCCAGATCGTGTTTCTTAAGCCAAGCGCATTAACAAGTACAAAGTTTGGTATTAAACCACCGCCAAAGTACATGGTAAAAATAACAAAAGGTGTAAAAAACTTATTCAGTCTTAAATAAGGTTTGGATAACGGATACGCAAGGATTGCCGTTCCGAACAGGGAAATTATCGTACCGCTTATCGCATACAGGATGGTATTCTTATAATAACCGATAAAATCGCCCTGTCGAATGATGCTTTTATAGGTATCGATATTAAAATCTACCGGGAAGAAAGTAACCTTACCGGAATAAATTGCCGCTTCCGAACTAAAGGATTGTGCAACCAAATATAAAAATGGATATAGGGTAAGTAATACAACGATAATCATCAAGATTGTATTAAAAACCTTAAATATTTTGTATCCTCTTGATTCTTTCATGTTTTCCTCCATTTCTGCGCTTGTATTTTACGCATTATTAAGTTTTGTGCCAAGTGTTCCATACAAGCTTTGATTACACATGCACAAAACTTGCTGGTTGAAAAACTTGTTTTTCAACCTACCCTCCTACCACAAACTTTGCTTTGTTAATTTGCGTGAGATAATATTTGCAGATGTAACCAGGATCAGACCAATCACACCTTCAAAGAGACCTACCGCAGTTGCATAGCTGTAATTACCGGAACCTACACCCATTCGGTATACATAGGTGGAAATAACATCTGCCGTCTCATAGGTCATTGGATTATACAGCATCATGATTTTTTCAAACACGCCGCCGGATCCCATAATACTTCCGATATCCAGAATCATAATGGTTGTAATGGTCGGCAGTATGCCTGGAATGGTAACATGCCATACCTGGCGGAACCGATTCGCACCGTCCACCTTCGCAGCATCATAGAGTTCCACATTAATTCCGGACATAGCCGCAAGGTACAGGATCGTTCCCCATCCAAGTGCCTGCCATATACCAGAAGTAACAAAGATGGTAAGGAACCATTCCGGTAACTGGATAAAAGGAATTGCTTCATGACCGAGTGATTTTATCAGCCCATTAATCGGTCCATTCACGGATAAAAGTTCTTTTACCATACCACAGACAATAACGACGGAAATAAAGTGTGGTAAGTAAGAAACCGTCTGTACAAACTTTTTCCAATGCACATTCTTTACCTCATTTAAAAGCAGGGCAAAAATAATCGTCATTGGAAAACGGAACAATAAATATGTAAAATTAATTGTCAATGTATTGCGAAACGCATTCCAGAAAGTATTGTCCCTCATAAACTGTCTAAAATATTTTAGTCCCGACCATTCATCACCAAAGATGTTGCTGCCGGCACGGTACTTACGAAAAGCAATGATATTTCCCGCCATTGGAAGATACTTAAATAATATGTAATAAACAACCGGAATTATTAAGAATGCATATAGCTTCCAATACCTTTTTATGTGTACCATGATTGGCGTTTTGGCGCCTTGCAGTAATTGGACTTGTTCTTTTTTCTTACTACCTTTCAAGATAACCTTCTCCCTTCATTCGTCATGTTGTCTAACTTGTATACTAATATATTAGCATTTTAGTTATTACTTTTAAATAGTAAAATTGCTCTAACATAAACTTATTTTCTATACAATTTGCATATAGTTCAAGAACTTAACTAATTTATCCCAAATATTTTATACATATAATCAAATTAATTTTTATCAAAAACATATAAAGGCACCATTCGAATTTTCACCACTCGAAATAGTGCCTTTTTTGTATACTTTTATAAATTAATTTATTCTGTGCCTGTCTTTAATAGGTAGAAACTACTGATTTTCATAATTTTGGTTGTTCTTACGTCTTCCCTACTCCTTTACTCCGCCGATTGTTAACCCCGTTACAAAATACCTCTGCAGGAACGGGTACAGGCACACGATCGGAAGTGCCGTTACTATGGTTGCTGCCGCCCGGATGGATTCCGGTGTTACCATATTAGCGGCATGCTTTGCCATGTTTGGATCACCGGATTGCTGTGAAACGGATGACAGGAGTTTCATCAGCTCATACTGTAAGGTAGAAAGATCCGGTCTGCTTGCATTATATATCATTACATCAAACCAGGCATTCCATTGGCCAACCGCTATAAACAGCGCAATGGTTGCCAGTACCGGTTTACATAACGGCAATATGATCTTTAGAAATATTCGAAAATGCCCTGCTCCATCCACCTGTGCCGATTCTACCAGGCTGTCCGGCAGCCCGTTCATATAGGTTCGGATAACGATCATATTGAATGCGGAAATCGCACCAGGAATGATATATACCCAGAAGGTATTGGTGAGTCCGATACTCTTAAATAAAAGCAGTCCCGGAATCATCCCGCCGCTTACATACATGGTAAGTACATAGAATAATGACACCTGCCGATTGAACAGGAATTCCTTTCTTGACAGTACATAGGCAAGCAGGGAGGTCAATACCATATGCAGCAGCGTGCCAAGGACGGTTCTTAAAACAGAGATATAGGCGCTGTGCATTAACGTACGGGTTCGGAATACCGTCCGGTAATTCTCCAATGTGAATTTTCTTGGTACAAGATGTATTCCTCCTGTTAAAGTATCCACCGCCTCATTGAAGGACACGGCAAGGGTGTTCAGGATCGGATATAACGTAACAATACAAAATATCGTCAAAACAATTGTGTTGACTATGACAAATGCAATATCAAAACCACTCTTTTTTCTTCTGCTTCTTTTCATGCCAATCCCCTCCCTCTTAGTAAAGTCTTTCCTGGTCAAAGGCTTTTGCAATACGGTTCGCCAGGGAAACAAGTAGGATGCTTATAGCGCTCTTAAAAATACCGGCTGCCGTACCGATGGACCAGTCTGCGCCCTGATTAAACGACTTCTTAAGGACATAGGTATCGATAACCTCCGCTGTACTCTTAATAAGATCACTTTTCAATTGATACTGAGCCTCAAAGCCGGAGTTCATAATCATACCAAGGTTAATAATCAAAAGCACAAAGATAGTGGATTTGATTCCCGGCAGTGTAATATGTATCATTTTCTTGAATCTGCCCGCACCGTCGATGGAGGCTGCCTCATACAGATCCGGGCTAATCGATGTGATGGAGGCAAGATAGATAATGCTGTTCCAACCGGTTTCCTTCCAAACTACCGCAAATCCTACGATCCACCAGAAATACTTACTTTCTGCAAAAAAGTTGATCGGCTGCCGGATCACTCCCCAATGAACCAATAATTCATTAATAATTCCGCCGTCAATCGACAATACATTTCGAACGATTGCCGCAACGATGATCCAGGACAGGAAATGGGGCAGATAGGAGACAGTCTGGATAAATTTCTTCCCTTTCAGATTCACCACTTCGTTTAAAAGCAGGGCAAAACCAATTGCAAATACAAAGCTGAAGATCAAATTAATTACGCTCATTGCAACCGTATTACGAAAAGCAAGAAGAAAATCAAAATCGGAGAATAAGGCTTTGAATTTCTCCCATGCGATCCACATCTGCCCGTTTTTTGATGCCGGTTTGTAATTTTGAAATGCCATTGTCCATCCTACCAAAGGTCCATAATAGAAAATCAAAGCATACAGAACAAAAGGAATGGACATTAGGATCAGCTGCTTCTGCCGCAGAATCATTTTCCAAGTAACAATGCCTTCAAATTTTTCATGCATATTACCCACGATCGCTAAGATCAGGATTAGCATATGAATTACTGCTATAGCAAAAAATCCAATTCCCCAATTTGTTTTATAAAAATTTTGAACCTGTAATGCCCCGATACTAATAGCATTAATGGATAGTAATCCCAGAATAGATAATAGTATATTTGTAAGGGATAATATCTTGGCGCTCCGATAAGCCTTTCTATCTTTCGTTGTCAGCATCTTCACCCCGACTACCAAAGATATTATCACCGTCATAATCAAAGTAATGATAACCAAATAAGCGCTTATGATATCCTGTTCTAATATTGTAATAACAAAGATGGATAATTTAATTAGCCCAAAGAAGGAAAATGTTCTCTCTTCCAGACTACCCATCCTCTCCAATTCTGTAACCTTCTCGTCCATTCTTACGGATAAAATATCAACGATATAGTATTCTTCCTCTTTCAATCTCTTTTCAATTGTTTCCCGATCCTTGCCATTCACTATATTCTTAGCCGTGTTATATACAATTGATTTTGCAATACCGGATTCCTTTGCTACCTCCCGAATGATATTGCTTTCCAGTGCTGCAGTCCTATAATCAATTGCATAGCCTTCCTGCACGCCCTCTTGCTCAGGAAGATGCAGGTACGGAAGAAACATACTTAATATAACTGATGCGAAACATAGCGCAGCTATAATAAAATAATAAGGTTTCCGCTTTTTCATACAAGTAGTGCCTCCAGTCTTACTTCATTTTAAACAGATTACGATTCCTTTGCGTGCATAATTAACCTAACCGTCTCGGAACCTCCTCTATTTTCCAACCCAAACCGACTCAGCAGCCGATTCGATTATCCTTTAATAGCATGGGGTGTCTTAATTGGCCGTCCTGCCGGTATTTAAGACACCCCCTATAAGTTATTCGCCGCGAGCTACTGCTACTCTTCTTTTTACTTCTGCTGTTAATTCATCTAAATAAGCATCAACATCAACTTCTTTTCTATATGTTTCCTGATACTCCTCCCAGATAGAATCAAACTGATCTTCCGAAGCCATCATGGCCTTCGGTAGCCACTCATGCTTAAGATCTGTTATCTTAGCCTTCGCTGCACCATAATCCGTATCGCTGTTCCATGTATTGGTATAAGACCATATCGGATACCATGACTCATTCGGTTCGTCCGCACTTAAGAATTCCAAGAAAGTCTTATAGCCATATCCGTCCAGAAGCTCTTTCTCTACCGGATAAAGTAATTCATAGAATTCATTCGGCTGATTCTTTGGATCTTGCGCATTGACACCATCTGCTAATTGACCTTCGTAATGAGGGAAGTAAGCATACGCTGCGTTCACCAGATTCTGGGTTACCCAGTCCTGATTATCATAATTTGCTCTCTGCTCCGGTGTCTTATAGAATACGCCGTCATCTCCCACCATGTAATCGACGCCTTCTTCACCCCAGTACCTTAATGTCATCATTTCGGGAGAAAGAAGATCCTCTACAAACTGAAGTGCACCTTCAATATCCTTACAGCTTTTAGTAATACTGAGGCCATTGGATACATCAAGAGCAGACGGGCTGTGCCACCGGTCTTTAATACTCTCATCAAAAGTAATCGGCAGTGGAACATAGGTTTTACCAACCTTACCCTGGGTAACAAGTGCTTCTTGGGCTGTATTAAAGTTCCACATCTGATCCAGGGTACCTAATACTCTGCCGGTTGATAGTAAGGAAATGTACTGGTCATAGGACATCGTAAAGGTCTCCGGATGAACCAGTCCGTCATTAAATGCTTTGTTGATTCTCTGATAATAGGTTTTAGCCTCCGGAATGGTATTATAGTCGATCGCGGTCTCCGTCTCCGGATCAACGATACAAGCACCGTCGTTTGGATAGCCGGATAGGAATAACGGAGGATTCTCCACTCCAAAGTATCTCCAATCATCGGTACTCATGGAGAAGCCTACGGTCTCCTGACCATCCTCGGTAGTCGGATGTGCTTCCAGGTACCTGGTAATCAGGTCAAAGTACTGATCCATCGTCCGGATCTTGGGGAAATTATCCCAAATCAGTACATCCTTCTGAATCCAAAATGCTTCATCCCAGTGATAGGTTGCCATATCCTTCCCCTGGATAATGCCAAACTGCGGGATCAGATAGATATGTCCGTCCTTATCCCTTACTCTGTTCCATTCTTCTTCTGATAAATAGTTCTTTATATTCGGATACTTATCCCAATATTCATCTATTGCAATTAATGCTCCCGCTTCTATTAAGGCAGGCGTTCCCGTTGAACCCGTAATAAAATCAGGATAATCTCCGCCTGCGATCATAACACCGATTCTTTCCTCTGCTGTCTGACTGGTTAGCCAGCTGACCTTTGCCCATGCGCCGGTAAGCTCTTTCAACTTTACTAGCATTCTGTTATCATCCGGAACCTCTGTCCCGGGTACTGCATTAAACATCGTATACATTCGATATTCTTTCTTTTCTGCCTTTTCCGAGCTGTCAGCATCCGCCGCATCGCCATCTTTGCTGTCGTTGTCCTTTGTGATCGTTTCCTGATTGCCGGTCGAAGTATCTTCTTTTTTCTTACAGCCAATCAGAAAGGACGCCAGCAACGTGATTACCAACAATACTGCAATCCGTGTGCTTAATTTTTTCATGATAAATCCTCCCTATCTTTTTTTGCCGCTATACACAATACATATAATGTATAGCTTAGCTAATAGTAGCTTAGCATTTTTGCACATATGCATCAATGGAATAAGTATAGTGAAAATACTAATAATTATATGTTACAAGAAATCTTCTCTATATTTTTTATATATTGTCTAATTGCACTAAAAAGCCGTCAAGGCGGTCCTTAACGGCTTTTTAGTACCTGCTTTCGATACTGAAGAGGTGTTACCCCCTTCAGCTGTACAAATTTGCTTATAAAATAATCTGTGTTATTAAAGCCAACTGCGTTAGCAATCATGTAAACTTTGTCATCGGTACGGATAAGAAGTTCGGCTGCCCGGTCGATCCGATAATTATTCAGGTAATCCTTAAAGGAAATCCCATATTGCTTTTTAAATATCTGACCCAGGTAAGCACTGTTGATATAATACTTTTCACTCAAATACTTTAAACTCAGATTATCCCTGTAATTTTCCGTAATTTCTTTTTCAATCTCCGTTAATACACCGCCCAGTGCATACTGCCTTAGCTGGTTTAAATAATCGGAAAACTCTAGAGCAAAATTTTTAAAATGCTTAACACTTCCTCGGACCGCGATCTGGTGATAGCTTCCCTGATTGATAATTCGATACACTTCTGCCTGATCAAATTCCGGATTCAATTCCTTTGCCAGATTAATCAGGTTAAACCTTAAGTAGTCCAGATTAATTTTAATAATCTCCGGTTCGGAAACTAGCTCTTTAAAATGATTGTAAATAACTTTAATCTTATGGTCGATTGCCTTCGTATCATTCTCTTCAATAGCGCGTATCAAATCATCCATAATTACTTTATCAAACGGATATTTACCGGGATTTAAGCTGCCTTCAATCTCGTCATAGTAAGCAATATCTTTTTTATCCGAAAAAAGCTGAAAGCTCTTTGCAATATGTGCAGATTTATAGGAATCGGACAACATACGGATATCGTCTACCTTCTGGCCTATGTACAGTACGATCTTATAGGATAATCGGGCGCGGATGAAATCATAGAGGGAGGTGATCCATTCTTTTTCCGTAATTCCCGCCAGAACAGAAAGCTTTTTGGCATATATGAAACCTACGGCATAATCATTATAACTAGTGCCTGAATCAATATAGGCATGATACCAATTTCCTTTTAGATATTCCTTTAACGTATCATAGAGCAGACTCTGCGCCTTCCGCTTCTCCTCCTCGGAAAGCTCCTGGAATTGTTCCTGCGTGGTATCGTAGTCCAGGCTGATAAATCGCACCGAAGTATAGTCGGCCAGATACTTAACCGCATAAGCAAAGCTTTCTTTGTCCTGCTTTCCGGCAATCAGCCGGGAAATATGGCGATCAAATACGATTTTTTCGGAGAATTCCATCTTTTTTTGTTTTTCAATCCGCCGGTTATATTGCTCCTTATAATCCTCCAACGCCCGGATCAGTTCCTCCCTTTGCACCGGTTTAAGAACATAATCGGCAACATCATATTTGATTGCTTTTTTCGCATATTCAAATTCATAAAAGCCGCTTAATATAATAAATCTTATCTCCTTTGAAATATGCTCCCAAGTATAGGCGATCAATTCCAGCCCGTCCATCTGCGGCATCTTGATGTCGGTAATGATTAAATCATAAGCGTTCCCCTTCATCCGTTCAATTGCTTCCTTTCCGTTTGACGCTTCGCCGCAGATAGAAAATCCATACTGCTCCCAATGAATCAAAATCATAAGCCCCTGCCGAATAAACGGCTCATCATCCACAATCATAACCCTAATCATCTGACGTCATCCCCCTTATTCCTCCTTGCTCCGTCCGCCATCCACATAGTCTAACGGTATTTGAATCATAATATCCGTTCCATTCTCTAATTCGCTGTCAATTTCAAAGGAGATATTGC
>ENA-UOOK01005505-UOOK01005505.1-fermentation-metagenome-genome-assembly--contig:-NODE-5505-length-12707-cov-3.468226_pt1 | contig 12707 bp, 17 predicted proteins | sample MGYA00245777_ERZ724023 | MGnify/ENA primary metagenome ERZ724023 (study PRJEB28704, sample SAMN03018312) | fermentation metagenome | biome: anthropogenic terrestrial biome; feature: soil; material... | reverse complement strand
AGCTTCAGCGAAATAAAGGATACATCTATGGCAGCTCCGTTTGCAGGGGTATCCAGATCCTCCCTCCTGACGTTTCGTATATTGGTTCTCTCCATCACCGCTACTCTGGGATCCTGACGAAGCTCCCATGCCAGCTGTCCGTATCCGACATCGATGGAATATACCTTTGCGGCGCCGTGATTCAAAAGGCAATGGGTGAAGCCTCCGGTGGAAGCGCCGATATCCAGCCAGATGCGTCCCTGAACCGGCACGGCAAACCGGCTCAACGCTTTTTCCAGCTTTAGACCGCCACGGCTGACAAAAGGATTCTCCACTCCCCTGACTTCGATGGGATCCTCGGGAGATACCAAGGTTCCCGGCTTGTCCACTTTTTGCCGGTTAACGAAAACCAGACCGGCCATCAGGATCCGTTTCGCCTTTTCCCTGCTGCCGGCAAGGCCTTTGCACACCAGGAGGGTATCAATACGTTCTTTGCGGGAACCCTGCATAGGCCATCTCCTTTCCGAGAATGGAACAGATTCTGGCTGCGATGCTGACCGGGTCAAGTTTGAGATCCTCTTTCAGTTCCTTTACGGAGCCATGCTCGATAAACCGGTCGGGTATCCCCATATTCACAACCTTTACTTCAGCCTCATACCCCATGACATATTCATCTATGCTGCTTCCAAAGCCACCCTCTGTCACATTGTCTTCCAGAGTAACCCATAGATTGCATCGATTCTGAAGGAAGCGGTCCAGCATATTCTTATCCAGCGGCTTGATAATCCGCGCATTGACAACAGCGGGACGAATCCCCTGCCTTTTCAGTATTCTTGCTGCCTGCAATGCGGTTTCCACCATGGAGCCTTCCGCAAGCAAAGCAATATCCCGACCTTCTTCCAGCATCTCCCAGGTGAGGCCCTGCAAAGGAAAGCTCGGCAATTCTTCCGTTAGTCTGCTGTACCCCTTCGGATACCGGATGGCTACCGGGTGATTCCGTTGGAGGGAATAATCCAGCATATACCGAAGCTCGGACGTGTTCTTCGGGGCCATGATGGTCAGGTTCGGTATATGGCGCAGAAAACTGAGATCAAAAACGCCCTGATGCGTATCCCCGTCCTCTCCTACCAGACCTGCGCGGTCAATGGCAAAGATCACATGCAGGTTCTGCCGGCAGACATCGTGAAGGATCTGATCATATGCCCTCTGCAGGAAGGAAGAATAGATAGCCACAACCGGCTTCATTCCGTTTATGGCCAGGCCGGCTGCAAAAGTAACGGCATGCTGCTCCGCAATCCCCACGTCAAAAAAGCGGTCCGGGAACTGCTTCTGAAAGGGGGTAAGCCCCGTTCCATCCGGCATGGCGGCCGTAATGGCCACAATGGAAGGGTCGCGCCGCGCCAGTTCCGTCAGATGACGGCCAAGGGTCATGGAATAGGTCATGTGTTTGTTCTGTCCGGGTACGCAACCCAGCTCGATATTAAAGGGAGAAACCCCATGGTACCGGGCCGGATTGGATTCGGAGAACCGATAGCCCTTTCCCTTCGTTGTAACGACATGGATCAACGTTGGTCCCTGGACCTCCTTTGCACGATTCAGGATGTTGATCAGAAGGGGAAGGTCGTGTCCGTCCACCGGCCCCATATAGGTATATCCCAGTTCTTCAAAGAGAACGCCCGGAACAAGCAGATATTTGAAGCTGTTCTTCAGCTTTTCCACCTTGTCGGCGATTCGGTTCCCGCCAAAGGGCAGGCTGCGCAGAATCTGCTCCACTTTCTTTTTCAGCCTTTTGTAGCGCGGATTGGACCGGATTTTGGACAGATACGCAGCCATAGCCCCCACATTGGGAGCAATGGACATTTCATTGTCGTTCAGGATTACCGTCAGATTGGTATCCAGATGGTCGGCATCGTTCAAGGCTTCCAATGCCATACCGCCTGTGAGGGCACCGTCCCCTATGACCGCCAGGACATGATAATCCTCCCCTTTCAGGTCACGTGCCTTTGCTATCCCTAAAGCAGCGGATAGGGAAGTGCTGCTGTGGCCGGTTTCAAATACATCATGCACACTTTCCGATCTTTTGGGAAAGCCGCTTAATCCGTCTTTCTGACGAAGGGTGTCAAACCGATCCCTGCGGGATGTCAGGATTTTGTGCACATAGCATTGATGGCCAACGTCCCATATAATCTTGTCAATGGGGCTGTTGTATACATAATGCAAAGCTATGGTGAGCTCTACAACGCCAAGATTGGATGCCAGATGGCCTCCGGTGGATGCTACGTGCTCCAAAATAAACTGCCTGACTTCTTCCGCAAGGAGTACCAGTTGTTTCTGATCCAGGGACTTCAAGTCCCTTGGATCCTCTATATGTTCAAGCAGTGCCATTCATTGATTCCTCTTTCCGGACCTTGCATTCTTGATTGTGCTGCAAATCAAAATTATATCATGAAATTTGGCGAGCTACAAGAACAGTCGCTTACGGAACAGCAATCCTACTAAAAATACTGGATATCAGGATTCCCAGGATCGCTCCGACGATAACCTCAACGGGAGTATGGCCCAGCAGTTCCTTCAGCTTTTCTTCCGTAACTTCACGATGAGCCTGAAGCTCGGCGATAATTTCATTCAGGACTTTCGCCTGCTTGCCGGCTGCCCTGCGGACTCCTGCCGCATCATACATCACAACCAGAGCGACGGCAACCGACAGGGCAAATATCGGTGACGAAAAACCTTCCTGATACCCTATGGAGGTGGCGAGGCTGACGACCAGTGCCGAATGGGAGCTGGGCATTCCTCCCGAACCGACAAAACGCGTAAGATCCAGCTTTTTCATGGAAAAAATCGTCAGGATGACCTTCAAGAGCTGTGCAATGAACCAGGCCAGCAAACTGATCCAAAGAATTTTATTTTCCAATATCTCGTAAAAAAAGTACACGAAGGAGCCCCCTTATTGATTCCTGTCCCGCATAGAAAAAGCAAGCCACCTTAAAAAATCTCCTTCCGGGCCGAAATCGTCCAGGGAAGAAACTGCTTGTAGGACATACTGCTCTGCCATTTTTTTCGAACCCTCCAACCCGAACCGGGCTGGATAGGTTAATTTCCCTTTTTTCACATCGCTTCCCGGTAATTTTCCCAAAATTGCCGGATCCCCTGTTACATCCAGAATATCGTCCGTGACCTGAAAAGCCAGCCCATAAGCCCTTCCATAGGAGGCAACTGCATTCTTTATGTCCTCATCCCCCGTGGAAACCAGAACACCTGCCTGAAGGGAACCGGTAATCAAAGCCTCTGTCTTATGGGTATGGATATAGTTCAATATCTTGTCATCGGGTGGGTCATTGCTTCTGTTTTCATTTTCCATATCGGCGACCTGCCCTCCGATCATGCCGGAAATACCTGCCGAACAGGCAATTACCGACATTGCCTCAATATATCCGGATCTTTTTACGGCATCTTCCGGCACATTTCCAAGCATGACTTCATAGGCAATGTTCAGAAGGCCGTCCCCTGCCAGAATTGCCGCAGCTTCCCCAAATACCTTGTGGCTGGTAAGTTTTCCTCTCCGGTAATCATCGTTGTCCATAGCCGGCAGGTCATCATGGATCAGGGAATAGGTATGAATCATCTCCAGTGCGCATGCCATGGGCCGTATGGGATCGGTTTCCGGTTCCACCCGGCTGTGTCTGCAAGCCAGCTCATAGGAGGAAAGAAACAGGACAGGCCGCAGGCGTTTTCCGCCGGCCATCAGACTGTATTCCATTGCTTTCCGGATGGACGGCGGGCAGTCCCTGCACTGCTTCAACAGTTGCTCCAAACCATGATTGATCATTTGCACTTTTTGACGATAGGTATTTTGAAAATCCATTATTCGCGTTGCTCCTTTTCCTCCACATCGAAAGGCATTTCCTGCAGCTCTCCGGTGCGATCCTGGTATAGAAGCTTTACGACTCCCTGTGCTTCCGTCAGCTTTTCATTGCAAAAAGCGGTCAGGCTGATGCCCCTCTTGAACAGCTTCAGGGATTCCTCCAGAGAAACATCCCCCGCTTCCAATGTGCTTACGATGGACTCCAGTTCCTTAACGGCTTCTTCAAAGGTAGGCTGCAGCCTGTCTTTTTCTTCTTTTTCCATATATTTACTCCCTACTTTCCCTTTCCTGCAAATCGGTCTCAGAAGCGGATCCGTTCTCCCTCTTGTCCGGCCGAATCTCATCTATCGTACAAACGGCCTGACCATCCCGGAAGATGACCCTAAGCCGGTCGGAGAGAGCCATTTCCCGGACGGAACGGATCGGAACCGTTCTTCCTTCCACCAGTACCATGGCATATCCCCTGGACAACACATTCAAAGGACTTAACGCATTCAGGGAGGAAGCGATTTTCCTCATCTGCTCCCGTTTTCCGTGCAGATCGGACTGCATGGCGGCGGACAGCTTTTGCGACAGCTGATCCACATACTGGCTCTGCTGATCCAGCAACAACCGGGGAGTCCGAAATACATAATGATTTTTCAGCATGTCCAGCTCATGCCGTTTACTAGCCAGATAATTGGACATGGCATCGGTCAGGCTTTTTTTCAAGCCTTCCGTTACGGAAAGCATATGGGATATCTCCGGTACTGCCAGCTCCGCGGCGTTGGATGGAGTGGCGGCTCTGACATCCGCCACAAAATCCGCTATGGTAAAATCCGTCTCATGGCCCACAGCGGAAATGATCGGTATGTCCGAGCGGAAGATGGCCCGGGCGACATCCTCTTCGTTGAAAGCCCAGAGTTCCTCGATGGATCCCCCTCCGCGTCCGGTAATGATCAGATCGATATCATCCCTGGTGTTTGCGTAGGCAATGGCTTTTGAAATCTGCCCATGTGCTTCTGCTCCCTGTACGGCAACCGGAAGGATCAGAATATCCACGTTTCGATTCCGGTGCCGTATGACACGGATGATATCCCGGACCGCAGCTCCCGTATGGGAGGTGATGACGGCAATTTTCTTCGGCAGCAGGGGCAGCGGCTTTTTCCATGCGGAATCAAAAAGTCCTTCTTCCCGGAGCTTGTTTTTCAGTGCTTCAAAGGCAAGATGAAGATCCCCCAAACCATCCCTTTCCATTTCCTCTACATAAAGCTGATACTGCCCATCCTTGCTGTACAGGGAAACGGCGCCCCCGGCAATGACACGCATGCCATCACAGGGCATGAACTTCAGACCCATACTGTTTTGGCGGAACAGGACACATCGTATCCGGTCCTGGTCATCCTTCAGTGTAAAATACATATGGCCGGAAGAATGGTATTTGAAATTGGAAATCTCCCCCCTTACCCTTACCTGCCGCAGCAAAGGGTCCCTTGCCAGGAGGATCCGCACATATTCATTCAGCTGATGGATGGAAAGGATGACACTGCTCATATAACCCTCCTGAATTTTTATAAACCTGCAGCCCCAGCAACGCCGTACCCACCGCATTGTCTCTCGACAAACCGGGTTCGGCAAAATAAAGACGGATGCTTCTGTCCCTCTTGAGCAGGCGTTCCCGCAATCCATCCCGGAACAGCCGGCTGGAGGACACTCCCCCGACAAGCAGCACCTCTTCCGGATAGCCTTGCCCAACGGCATACAGAATCCACTTGGCTGCGGTGCGGATCAATAATTGATATACGGCATGGGCAATCTCCGGATAAGGAGCACCCTGCCGGATGAAACGCTGTCCCTGGGCTTCCGGGCCGGAAAAACTGATGAAAAGGCCTTTGACGGAGCCGGACAGGTCTATGGAGCCGGTACCGGATGCTGCTAACGCTTCCAGATGAGGGCCCGCGGGAAAAGGCAAACCCATCGCCACACCGATCCGGTCAACAAACTGACCGGCATGCAGATCCCGGGTCCCTCCAAGCAAACGGATGTGAAAACCGAATGGGCTGCGTGTCACATCCAGCATCTCAGAGGTGCCGCCGGACAGATGCAAAGCAAGGAAGCGATCGGAATCCGGTCCCTTTGCGGAATGGAGACCGGCCATGATATGGTTTTCCTGATGGCTGGTCTCATAAAATGGCGTATGGATCAGATCCGAGATCGCTTGCCCAAGGTGATGGGAAAACAAAAAAACAGGCATATAGGAGTCTTCCGACCGCCGGGGCCGGGTACTGGAGCATACCGCTGCAATTTCCCCATCGGGCAGTAACCGGCGAACGGCAGCTGTCGCCAGAGGAAGGTTCTTTAAATGCTGAAACAGGGCACCGGATTGCTGCAATCCTCTTTTCCCCTTGGGAACGGAAAGCAAAAGCTGCTTGCTGAACAGGACTTCTCCAGTCAGGCTGACGCCTGCCAGGGATGTCGTATAACAGCTGGTATCGATACCAAGTATGTACCTCATGACGGTTGATCCGTAGAGCCGATGCGACTTCGGAGATAAGCGCCCAGAATACCGTTGATGAAAGAGCCGGACTTTTCACCGCCGTATTTCTTCCCGAGCTCCACCGCCTCATTTACCGAAACACTGTCCGGAATGTCATCGCGGTATTTGATTTCATACAGGGCCAGACGAAGAATGGAAAGGTCCACCTTTGAGATCCGCTCGAATTTCCATCCCTTACTGTTGGTCCGGATGATATTGTCGATTTCCTCATGATGATCCTTATAACCCTGCAAAATATCCTCTATATAGGGAGTATCCCGTTTGTCCAGAACCAAACCCGAAGCCATATCCTCAAACGCTTCCAGATCATAATCTCCGGAAGAATTCCGTGAAAAGATTTCCTGGTATAATAAGCTCATTGCAGCTTCCCTTGCCGGTTTCCTTGCCATATGTCCTCCTATTGTATTTTGTTGCGTATTCCGTCCGGTAATATTCTATCCAAAAAAGTAAGGAAGCTCTCTTTGCGGTCGTAAAAACTCCCGATCCAGCAACCGATCCCTATGGCCAGACTTAAAAAGATGCCTCGCCAGAATCCCAATGCCAGGATAAGAATTCCGAATGCCAATCCGCTCAAAATACCGATGGTCTTCCCTTTGTGTGTGGTAAAGCAGGATACAACAATTTCCTTTATTGTCATTGCTGTGCCTCCTATTCGACTCGATTCTGTCGGGCGATCGTCAGATTGTCGATATAGACCTGTACCTCCCTGACCGTGATTCCGGACAGTTCCTCCACATATTCCTTCACCTTTCCCTGAATGTTCTGCGTCAGTTCAGGCATTCGGACATCGGGGAGGATGGTAACCTTCAGCTGGACCTTGATGCCTCCGTCCGTCTCCGGCAGAACGACGCTCCTGACGTCCTTGACTTCCTGGAAACTTCGCACCGCCTTTTGGGTAAGAGTATCCAGGGTATTCACCGATACGCGGATAATGCCCAGATCCGTTGTTTTCAGGATGGTGCTCATCGGCTGCTTCCGGGAGGAACCGACTGCCAGGAGGCGGAAACTGGTCGCAAGCAGAACCAGGGAGATGCCCAGTGTAATAACGGCAAAGGGCCAACCATACTGCAGTCCGGAAATCAAGTCAACGAAATAGGGCAGGGAGATGATGTTCAATGCGATGCAAAGCAGTCCCAGGGAAAGAAGTATGACAACGAGGGTATAGAGGGTAAGCAGGATACGGTCAGACATTCTCATTTTCATCTGTATCATTCCTTTCTTTTGTTTTTTCTTTTTCTTATCATGTTGTCAATATACAATAACCCTCTGAATGCTCAGAGGGTTTCAGACTATCGGATCCTTGGCTGTGGTTCTTCTGTTTTCGCCTCTTTTTCGAAATTGACGCCCTGAATATGTATGTTTACCTCTATTACATTGAGACCGGTCATGGTTTCGACAGCCTTTTTTACATTTTCCTGGACATTCCACGAAAGCTCCGGTATCCGTACACCATAATCCACAATGATAAACAGGTCGATAGCCGCTTCTTTCTCGCCGACTTCCACCTTTACCCCCTTGGACAGATTCTTTTTTCCCAATTTTTCCACAATGCCGCCCGCAATGCCGCCGCTCATGGCAGAAACGCCCGGGATTTCCGTAGCTGCAAGACCTGCAATGATGGCGATGACTTCGTCGGCAAACGTTACCTTGCCATAATCTTCGGAAACTTCTTGTGCCAATCCTTCCACCTCCCGTATTCTATTTTGTATTTATTATATCAAATAAAATGAATCTTTACAAATAGTTCTAGTCCCCGGTTTCGATCTTGGGTATAATTTTTATATTTCCCGCTTCCTTTCCGGACTCCCGTTTTACAATATCCAGGACCATGGCTACCTCTTCCGGCACCAGTTCGGCTTTGTCCACAATGACATTCACATTATCATTATGCAGAATGACCGCTACGTCAGGGAAGCCTTTTGCCTTTATCAGGTTTTCAATCGCCAGTTCCGATTCCATACTGGAGGTAATCTCCAGAAGCTGGGCCTGGGCCTCCTTTACCATTTCCGGGTCGGAATTGGGGTTCTCCACGATGGAATTGATATACCCGATTTCCTTGCCTCTGTCCTGTTCCCTTTCAAACCGGTAATCCCGAAAAAAGCTGGTGCTGCCTGCCGCCATGGTTTCCGTACTGTCTGTATCTTCGGTATCTTCCGTATCCGTTGCACTGTCCTTTTCCCCATCGGCAGGTTCTGCCGGATCTTCCAGGTCGCTTATCGTAATTTTTCCGTCGACGGCATCGTTCTCCGCAGCCGGATTCTCCTTCTCCGGATTCACTGTCGGGGCGGAATTCTGATTGTATACAAAATTCAGGTAACCCATTACAATTAAAAGCACCACCAAAAGTCCGATCATCAAATTTTTTCTTCTTATCACCAACATGCTCTCACTCCTCCATTCTGTTTTCGTCCATGACAAATACTTCGACCTGATTGGATTGGATGCCAAGCAAGGTCTGCACCGCCTGCTGCAGTCCTACCCTGACCCGAATGTCCCTGGCACCTTCTGCGACAACAATCACACCCTGGACCTCCGGTTCAATCTCCCGGGCAATCAGCGGTTGGGAGCCGTCCGGTGTATCCAGACTGACGGGCTGGCTGTTGACATCTGTCTGGGATACCCTCCGGATACCGCCGTTGCTGTCTTTCTCCTCCGTTTCCGTATTGGATTCCACGGTATTCATGGCCGGAATGACTTCCTTGCCGGTTTTGTAAGTGATCATGACATCTACCCGACCGGCGCCCTGAATAGCCGACAGGACTTCCTTCAAGCGCTTCTCCCGGTCCGTACTGCCGTCTCCCTTCGATGCCCCCTTCTCTGACTCTGACAAAACCGCATCCGAATTTGCCTCTGTCTCCCCCTCCTTTTCCTTTGGCTGCGGCTGGAACAAATTGCCGAGCAGGCTTATTATTATTGCTATGGCCAGGATAAAAATAAAATACTCGATATTCTTCACTTTTTTCAGCCGGTCAAACAGGACGCTGAAGCGAAACCCCTTTTCCATAGAAACCTCTCCTTTGCTTTTTACTTCCCGTTCACAAAAATTTTATCTTCCTCCAGCTCATAACGGTCCGATAGGATCTTTTTTATCTCCGATATCCTTTCTGTATCGATAGCCGGCTGCTTTTCGGATCCTTTTCCGATCCCTACGGCAACCGGTTCGATTAAAACAGCCGGGTCCTTCCACGCTGCGGAAACATCAATCCGTTCCATGTCGGACAGATCTGTTTCCCCCTTTTCCTCATGGAAGGTAACCGCAACCGATATATTTTCCAGACCGGTTGCTTTTTCCAGCTGAAAGGCCAGATCCTTTTCCAGGCTTTCCTTGAACATGCCTTCCAGCCATTGCTTCTGCCCTTCCTCCACCCGGCTGCTTTGAAAGGCAGTGGCCTCCGCGTTTTGTGCCAGTGCATTGTGGAATACCGTCGCCACAAAATTCTGTTCAGAATTCATAAACTGTAAAATGGGCTGCAGGAACATCACCAGTATGACAAGACCGAAGAGAAACTCGGTATATTTCCGGAAGCTGCTGTTGGGCAGAATGATGTCAACCAAAGCTCCCAGTACGGCAATCACCGCTATATTGGTAATCCATTCCCCGATCGCTTCCTTCATAACGTCACCTCATCTCAGCATCACAGATGCATTTCCTGTACCGATGATCAGAGTCACGGTCAGGAAGAACATCAGTGCAATCCCCATTACGGTAATAAACAATACATTCAGTACGCTTCCGATTCCGTTCAGGCATTCTACGATGCGTTTGTCTGTTATCGGTTCCAGCAGTGCACCGGAAAGTTTATACAAAAATATGAGGGAAAGGATTTTCATTCCCGGTGAAAGGCACATCAGACCAATAATAATCAATCCTGCCACTCCCACTGCATTCTTGAGAAGAAGCGAGCACCCGATAATGGTATCCATGGACTGGGAAAACATCTTTCCGACAACGGGAACGAAAGTGTCCAATGCAAATTTTGCCGTCCGGATGGAAATCCCGTCGAAGGAGGACGTCATTGCCCCCTGTACCGTCAGAACGCCGACAAATATGGTAAAGACAAAGCTCAATATCCATATGCACAGTTGATTCAGCAACTTCCCCAGCTTTTGAATCTGCACCTTCTCACTGATGTTGCTGACCAGATTGACAACGGCAGACAGGGTAATCAACGGAAGCATAATATTTTGGAGCAGAGTGCCTACCATCCCGACCAGCACACCGACAGCAGGCTGCATGACCGAAGAGGTCGCAAAATTGCCCACGGCTGCCAGCAGAACAAGCAGTACCGGTAAAAGGACCTGCATAAATCCCGACATCCGCTCGATGCCTGTTCTTCCTACCGCCAGGATGGAGATCAGGCTTTGAATGATCAGAATGACGACAATACTGTAGCAGACAAAGTATCCGATTTCCCCCACGGATGGGTTGTGAAAGGAATCGTTCATATTGCGAAATATACCGCAAAGAACTGCTATGACAATGATTTTTGCCATAAGCATCAGGTTCAGACGGAATTCCCGGAAGAAGGTATGGGTCACACTGTCCAGAATATCTTTCCACTGGAAGGTGAATTGCCCGGTTACCAGATTGCCGATCAGTTCCTTGGCAGACTTCCCGTCAAACAGGTCCGTACTCTGATCCTGCAGGTATTTCAAAAACGGCTCCCAATCTTTTGTGTCAAGGTCGTCGAGCTGATCGGAGACGATATCTTCCAGGTTCCCGTCCTGGTTTTCGCTTTCTGCGGGAGCCGCATATACCGGTGAAATGAACAGAACAAGCAGCAATAATACCGCCATTATCATCTTTTTCATAGTGTATCTCCTTATGGGAGTAATTTCAATACAGCCTCCAGCAGAGCAGTCAATATGGGCAGGGCCAGCATCATGACCAGGACTTTCCCGCTCAACTCAATTTTGGAGGCAATGGCGCCCTCCCCGGAATCCTTGCAGATTTGCGCTCCGAATTCAGCGATATAAGCGATTCCTATCACCTTCAGGACCGTAGAAAGATAAATGGAATCCAGGCTTGCTCTCCTTGCCAGTTGATCGGCAACGGTGACTACGGCTTTCAGGTTTCCGAGTACCATAAGGAACAGAATTGTTCCTGCAGCCAGGGAAATCATCATTGCGATATCCGGTCTTTGCTGCCTGACGATCAAAGCAAGGATTGCAGCAGTCAACCCTATGGCTACAATCTGCAGAATATTCATCGGAACCGACCTCCTCTCCAGCTCACAGCTCTAATACAGATGAAAAATGGACTTTACGCTGTTGAACAGCCGATTGATCAGTTCCACTACCATAAGCAGAACGATCACGATACCGGTCAGGGTAGTCATCATGGCCATATCTTCTCTTCCTGCCTTGGACAGGACCTGGTTGATGACAGCGATCAGGATTCCTACGGCAGCAATTTTGAAAATGAGATCCACATCCATTTCCGATCCCTCCAGTCAGAACAGAATGATCGCCAGCGCTATGCCGCCCAGCAATCCCAGACTTTTGTACATCCGCTCGTATTTTTCCCGGATCGCCCGGGCCTTTATTTCTTCTTCGTGAAGCTGCATCAGGGTCAGCCTGATGTATTTTACCTGCCCGTCCTTATCGCTGCTTCCCAGCTGTTCTCCGAACCGCTGCAGGATTTCCAGATCCTCCCTTTGAAAGAATGATTCCGTTTTCAGACAGTTCAGGGAGGAGTTCCATGCCTCGGAAACCGTAAGATTTTTTTTACCTGCAAGGAGATTCCCGGTCCGGCTGAAAACCTTCCCGGTTCCTCCTCCTATGGAATCGCCGATCCGGAGCATCGCTTCCGGCAAGAGGGAGGAATAATGGAGGATTTCCGTTTCCAATCGGGACAATGCACCCTGAAGGGCACTGAGTTCCTTTGTTCTCATTACATACCGCCTTGCCGCTTCAAATCCGATCAATGTGGAAAATAGAACGATCACGCAGCTATTCACTATTTTAAGGACCATTTGGGGCCTCCTTTCGTTTGTCATCGAACCGGACACGGCAAAAGCTGGGTAAAATGGTCTCCGGTATAGACCTTTTCCAGAGTTCCAACCCCCAGGGAGCCACCCAGAACAGCGACTCTTTCAAAGATCCGGCTGTTCAACAATTGAGACAGGAACGGCCTCGCCAGGGCATCCTGAAGATCCGACGCATGGGCCGATGCAATGATTCGGATGCCGGCATTCAATGCTTCCCGAATTGCCGCAGCATCCTCTATCCGTCCGATTTCATCCGTAATAATCACAGTCGGGGACATGGAGCGGATCAGCATCATAATGCCTTCCGCTTTGGGACAGCCGTCCAGAACATCGGAGC
>ENA-UOOK01005504-UOOK01005504.1-fermentation-metagenome-genome-assembly--contig:-NODE-5504-length-12707-cov-18.625198_pt1 | contig 12707 bp, 11 predicted proteins | sample MGYA00245777_ERZ724023 | MGnify/ENA primary metagenome ERZ724023 (study PRJEB28704, sample SAMN03018312) | fermentation metagenome | biome: anthropogenic terrestrial biome; feature: soil... | reverse complement strand
GATAACCAAACTTAAAATCAAGCTTTTTTTTGTCTAAATTTATGGGTTCATTATAATCTGTAATAATCCATGGTGTAATTTTCTTTGAAACCACAAGATTTATAGAGGTTTAAGGCGTTTTTATTATTAGTTTCAACTTGTAAATTAATTATTTTAACATTGCTTTCTTTTAATTTTTTAATTGATAAAATCAATAATTCCCTGCCATAGCCTTTTCCCCGATAGTCAGGCAATACCTCCAAACCATATATACCGCCAATATTATCAATAATTTCTAATCTTACTTTTCCAATTAAAATATTATCTGCTTCTAATAAATAAGTTATACCGGATGAAATTTCTTTTATATCATTATCAGAAAAAAATTCAAAGTTTGCCTCTTTAATTTTATCTATATCTGCAATTACAGCTTTTCTAAAAATTAGATTATTGAAACTTACATTTTGTGATGCATCCATATCTAAATTCATGTCATATTCAGAATGAGAAAAATCATCGGTTATATTTTTTATAAATTCAATGCCGCCTACAGAATTATTGTCGCTTAACAAAAGCATTGCTTTGTTTTCTCTTCTTTTGAATTCATCTTTAACCAATGAAAACAACCTTGTGAAAATTCTTTTTCTTCTGTAATCAGGATGTACCATGCCGTTAACTTCAATTTCTTCACCGCCAAAATCACAAATTCCTGCATATCCTATAAGTTTATTGTCATCGTATAACATAAATTCATTTATAGAATTTGTTTTATCGCTATTTTTACCGCTATTGCTCAGCTTATAATCAATTTCTATTTTTAAGCTTGTGTTATCATGCACAAAACAAATATTTTTTAAATCATTAATATCAATAAAATCATTATTATTTAAGTTTTCTTTTAGTTTAAAAAACAGATTGTTATTCATTATTTTCACCTCATAAGTGGAGACAAAATGTCACTACTCTATCATTTCTATAAAGTCTCCATATCCTTCTTTTTTCATTTCAGACAGTGGGATAAACTTAAGAAAAGCACTGTCGTTTATTATATGTACCGTACTAAGATTTTTATTTATAATTTTTTAACTGGATGCCTAATAACTGTTTTTAATTTATTAGTTTCACATTTTCTCGGATCGCTTAAGTATATTTCGTGATGATATCTATTATCTGAAATGTCAATTTTATATCCATTTTCTCTTGCATAATCTTCCATAAGTATTGTGGTTGCCGGTTCATCGTCATAAGAACCTAAATGCATACATTGAACACATAGCCCTTCTTCATAAGTGAAAAATTCAACTTTTGAATAGTCAGTTTTTTTCTTTCTTGTTGCTTCATTAATTGCCCAATTAAAGTCTTTTTCTGTAACAAAATCAGGCAGCCTAATTAAGGAAATAAAGTTCAGCTCGTCTTTTCTTGAATAATCCATGCCTTTAAGTCCGTCTATCCACCAAAATCCTTCTAATGGAGGAACAACATATTCAAAAAATCCATCTATCTTATAATCCCCTTTATAACTCATTTTTATTGTGTAAGCAATACTATATAACAATTCTATTGATTTACTATATTCTCCGTTTTCCCCATTTGGATTCCCTTTTCCCCTAACTGCAATATAGTTCATTTTAGGAATATTAACTATACTTGGTTTGTTTTTAGGCATATAGAATTCCTTGTATTCTTTTTTATAATCAAATGCCATATTTATTGCTCCTTTCGTTTATTATCATTTTACCAATGTACTTTTCCTGCAGCCGTTAGATCCTTGGCCTTTTTACATGTACTTCATTTTGAATAACAAAAAATGTATATTCCTATTTCTTCCTCCTCGATTTTTAAAATACACTTATGTAGCGAACCATAAAATTCTGTATTTTCGTTCATATTCTCTTACAGCTTAGTATATCACATATCACTATAGCCACCAACAAAAATTTCCATTTTTCTCACCTCTATTAATATTTTAGAAGAATTGATTAACTTTTTTAACATGCTTTCACGCTTATACTGAATGTGATTGGCTCACAGAACCAAATTTATTTTTTGTATATTATAGGTGAGATAGTCAAATTTTCAGGAGGTAATAATGCAGGAGAAGAAAAAAAATTATTACATTAAGGCTAATAGAATTTTTAACCCGATAAGAAAATACGGATGGATTGGAACAATAGTAATTGCAATAGGAGGTTTGTGGGAGCCTAAATTAGGATTGGCAGTAGTGCTGGTAATGGCCGGTCTAACCATTACATCATTTTTCAACGGCAGATATTGGTGCGGTAATATTTGCTTTCACGGGAGCTTATTTGATAAGATAATTTTGCCAATCAGTAAAAATAAGAAGATACCAGCGTTTTTTAAGTCAAAACCCATAATCATTGGTTTCTTTATATTTTTTATGGCTAATTTCACAAGAAAAATAATTGTCCTATCACAATTCTGGGGAACCTATGATATTTTAGACAAATTAGGTTTATTGTTCTCAAATACCTATTTGATGGTTTTGATAGTAGGCGGTGCTCTTGCAATGTTTATTAATCCCAGAACCTGGTGCCAGTTCTGCCCTATGGGAACCATACAAAAATTATCCCATTTATTAGGAAGGAAATTAGGGATTACTAAAAACACCGAAAAGAAAATAACAATTTTTGATAAAAATAAGTGTATAAGTTGTGGGAAATGTGCCAAGGTATGTCCATTTCAGCTTACACCTTACAAAGAATTTTCAGACAATAACCAGCTTGATAATTTAAATTGCATAAAATGCAGTACCTGTGTAGTTAATTGTCCTGTCAAAATTCTTTCATTGGAAAAAGGAATCGAGTTAGAAACAGTAGAAGATGCGGCTTAACCATCAGTCAGGGAATTAATGCTACTTAATCTGCTTATAAATAAACATACAGCACCCAATTTTGAAAAATAATCTGATACCTAAATCATCTTTATTAAAACTCACCGGCTGTTCCACTATTTGTTTATCTATATTATTACCGCTGTTATAATGTTTTCTTAATTATATAACAAATTATGACATTTTTCAATGTGAAATAATTATATACATTTAGTTTATAATTGTTACAACCCTTATTACGTTAAAAATCTCTTGACATATAAAACAAGAGATTTTTTTGATAATTATTTATTTAAATCAGCCCTGGTACTCAATTAGTACCCATCTGTAAATGTAAACCCTTTATATTTATCCGTAGATTCAATATTATATCTTCCAGTTTATACAACTACTTAATATTAAAGTTCAAATCGCAAAATTGCTCATATAAGAGACAACTTTTCAAAAAGATTCAGGTTATTATTATACAGTTCTTTATAACATATAAATAATTTATTGTAGAAATCAAACTTGTCAGTGTCCGGCAAAATCTTGCTAACACTGGAGCCCATTCCTTTGCAGGTTTTTTGTATTGATTTATATAAGCCTAAACTATATGCTGCAATCATTGCTGCTCCCAAACAGGTGGTTTCGGGTTCATTGGCATAATATGTCGGTTGCCCCAGCATATCAGTTATAATCTTTCTCCACAATTCGCTTTTTGCGCCACCACCAGTGAGTACCGCATCATATAAGTTTGTTCCAATGTCGGTAAAAATATTGACACGATCCTTTACACTCATTCCGACGCCTTCTATAATAGCACGTATAAAATGTCCTCTCTCATGTACTAAGCTTATACCAGCAAAAACACCTCTAGCATTTACATTATATATAGGACTACGTTCCCCTGAAAGATAAGGAAGAAAGATTAATCCGTTTGCTCCTGCTTCAATTTCAGCAGCAGCATTCATCATATAATCATATATATCAATATTAGCTTGTTTGCAATCTTCCTTTTCTGATTCATAAAATTGATCGCGGAACCATTTGAGTGCTACTGGAGAACTATTAGATCCTGCTATCGCCATGTATGTCCCATCTACAATAAAAGGATAGCACCCAATACGTTTTTCAGGATCCAGCATGGGCTTATTTGAACAAAGTGACACATCTGACGCGGTACCAAGTACAATGGCTGCTCTCCCACTCTCACATACTCCACAACCTAAGGTAGAAACAGTCGAATCCCCGCTTCCGGCAACTACGATAGTCTCTGGCAGTATACCTAATTCTGTTGCAAGACTTTCATGAACCTTACCTAACACATGTGTAGGCTTATAAACCACAGGCATTATTTTAGGTGAAATATCTGCAGCTTCAAATATTTCGATATTCCATACCAGCTTTGCAATATCAAACATTTGAGTAGCTGCAGCAATTGTAGTATCAGTTGCCATTATTCCTGTTAATCGATAATTAAAATAATCCTTTGGTTGCAATATTATTTTTACTTTTTGATAGTTCTTTGGTTGTTTTTCTTTTATCCATAGCAATTTATACAGAGTAAACATAGGGTCGGGTCGCAAACCTGTTAAATTATATAGCCTGTCAAAGCCAAATCTTTGGCAAAAGCTTTCGCATTGTTCTTGTGCACGTCGGTCCATCCAAATTGGTGAATTGCATATTACGCTGTTCTCAGAATCTAACATTACAGGAGTTGCTATTTGACCAGTACAACTAATTGCAGCTACGTTTGCAAGAACGTCCCTATTATTTCTGAGAATAAATTTAATGCAATATTTAAATGCTTCCCACCACTCATTAGGGTCTTGTTCAGCCCAGCCAGCTTTTTCGCAAATTAAAGGATACTCTCTATATGCATGTGCAAGCCTTTTACCAACTTTGTCAAATATACACACTTTAACCCCGGTTGTACCTATATCGACTGCCATAATGTTGTTATATATACTCATACATTACACCTATATATGACAAAGTAGAAACAATTATAATATTTAGTTAATAAATGCATCCACAAGATTGAGGATGCTTCTATTGATTTTATAATATGCTTCAGTTAAGACAGTCCAATCCCTTCAATCCTTTTTCAATAACCTTCATCTCATCCAAAGAGGGCATTCGAATTGGTTTTTTTGAATATCCACCAGGTCTTCCCAATAAATCAAGAGCAGCTTTGTATGTTGAAACATAAGGTCCTTTTTTTAAAATCATACGAATTGCTATAGCACGATTTTGTAATTCACGGGCTGTTTCATAATTTCCTTTTAAGAATTCTTCATACATCTTAACGTATAATTCAGGAAACAACCCAGCTAAAACTATAACTCCGCCCTGTGCACCCATCATAAATGCACTTAAAGTCATATCATCATTACCTATCATCAAATTGAAATCAGAGCCAGTTGCCATCTTATATCTACAAAACTCAGTTAAGCTATCAGTGCTATCCTTCATACCGTAGATTCCAGGTATTTTGGAAAGCTTTCCGACAAGCGAAGGAGATAGCTTGTTTCCTGAACGAAAAGGATTATTATAAATAAAAACAGGAAGCTTAGTGGACTTACACAAATCAGTATAATATCCCTCTATAGCAGAATCGTCGTGCGGATAATACATAGGTGTAATTGCAGCCACTGAATCGACTTTTGCTGCCTCTGCAAATTCGGCTTGACGAATTGTCATTTTTAAACTATTGGCACCAATCTGTGCTATTATTGTTCCTCTACCATTTACAGCTTCAGAAAATGCAATGATATATTCTTCATATTCTTCAGGGGACATCATAGGTCCTTCTCCGTAAGTTCCACCTATAAAAAATCCCTTGATTCCAGATTTTAGCATATAATCAATTTCTGATTTCATTCCAGCAACATTAAGTGTTCCATCTGCATTGAAGGGAGTTGTATTTGCAGAGAAAATCCCTGTATATTTCTTGTCCATAGTTTTCTTACCTCCATAAATTTAGTTTTTACTTAGTAGCATTAATTAAGTTTTCTGCACATTCCATACTGGTCTTTTTAAGTGCATCTATAGTATAACCAGCCATATGTGGCGTACATAAAACATTTTCCATTTTCAGAAGTTGACAACTCTTCTTTGGTGGTTCTTCTTCAAACACATCCAATACAGCACCTGCCAAACATTTTTGGGACAGGGCATGAATCAAAGCATCTTCCGACACTATTCCACCTCGTGAAACGTTGACCAAAATAGCGGTTTTCTTCATCATACTTAATTCAGTTGCACCGATCATATTCTTCGTCTCTGGCAATAGCGGTATATGCAATACAACTATGTCTGATGTCTTAAGCAATTCATGTAATTCTACATATTTTATATGCTGCATATTCTCAATCATTTCATTGCGCATGATATCATAATACTGAACATTCATACCAAAACCCAAACCAATTCTTGCTGTTTTTTGGCCAATATGCCCAAATCCTATGATTCCTAGAACCTTCCGCTCTAGCTCCATACCTGCAAATGATGAGCCTGCCCATTCACCAGCTTGAAGCGATTCCCGCCCCTTATGAGTGTGACGGGTTAAACTCAAGAGAGCTGCAAATACAAACTCTGCAACTGCTGTCGCATTAGTATGATGAGTATTTAATACACTAATTCCTATCCGAGCAGCTGCTTCAGAATCTATATTGTCAATTCCTGTACCGTGTACAATTATTGTCTTTAGTTTTTTTGCTACAGAGATACTTTTTTCACCTACAATATCATTCCCAACGATAATTGCCTCAACATCCACTATGAGTTTTGCCAACTGCTCATCTTCATAAGGTCCTTTATTTCTAATTATTTCCCAACCATCTTCCATCAACAAATCAATTGGAGAAGGATCAGCTTTAGCAAAAGACGTTGACGTAATTAAAACTTTTTTAGTCTTCATTTTCTTCCCTCGCTCTTATGCTTGCGCAGTAAGCACATTGATGTTATTTTGCTTAATTTGAAGCAATAGATTCTCTGAAATTCCCTCGGTATTATCAACAACCAAAGTATGTATGTTATTTAGCGGAGCAATATTTACAAGTACTTGTTTGCCAAATTTTGATTTATCTGCTAGTACAATAACTTCATTTGCACACTCTATAACCCGTTGCTTTATCTCCACGCTCTCCGGTTTATAATCACTAATGCCATTTTCGGTAATACCGCCAACACCTATGAATACTTGAGAGAATCTATATGATCCAATAGCTTTGTATGCTTGAACTCCTACAGCTAATAACTCCGTATTAATGTTACCTCCGATGGAAATCACATTACATTTAGCATTATTTTTCTTCAATTCCTCAATATTTGGTATCCAATTTGTTATAATCGTAGTTTCCATATTTATGAGCTTTTTTGCCAATTGCAAACATGTCGTTCCATTATCTAAAAATATTAATGAATTTTTTCGAACTAATTTCGCTGCTGTGGATGCAATCATGTCTTTTTCTTCTGCATTAATAAATGCTCGTATCTTGTATGAAGGTTCTTTCTCCACAGTATTTGATGTAGGTATAGCACCTCCTGAGATGCGAAGAATTGATCCCTCATCGCTTAAATTGGCTAAATCTCTACGTATGGTCATTTCACTCACATTAAATTCTTTAGAGAGTTGTTCAATGGATGCCGACTGATTGAGTAAGATAAAATTCAATATATCTTTTCTGCGCTTCTTTTTCATACAAAGCTCCTTTACTTAAAAAAATTCATTTTATTATTTTCCTAATCTGAAATCACTTTAAAAGAAGATTAGGTAGAAACATTGCAATTTCTGGTATAAATGTAACAAAAAGAATTACAATTATTGACGATATAACAAGAGGAATAGTGTATTTAAGTATACTCTCGAATTTTACACCCGCAATGCCGGCTGCAATATACAAGCATTCTCCAACAGGAGGTGTTGCCATGCCAAGACAAAGCGTCATAGTAATGACTATTCCAAAATGTACCGGATCAATGCCAAGATCCAATGCAATTGGTAGTAAAATTGGACAAACAATCATCATTGCTGCCAGTGTTTCTATAAAGCACCCCATAAATAGTAGCAGCACCACGACAAGCAGCAAGAAAATCGTTGGGTTAGTGGAAACCACTGCAAACCAATCCCCTACAAGTGCTGAGACGCCCTGCGATGTCATAAGCCAAGAAAAAGCAGTTGATGATGCAAGTATCAACAGAACCATGGAGGTGTTCACTGCAGCAGATTTTAAAATATGTATAATTTTTTTTAGATCTATCTCTTTGTATATAAACAGTCCGGCAAACAAACCATACACTACTGCCACCACACCTGCTTCTGTTGGAGTAAATTTTCCACTGTAGATGCCTCCCAATATGATTATTGGAACGAACAGTGCAAAAATCGCATCTTTAAATGAAATCCAAACTTCCTTTGCTTCAAATTTTTTCTTATAACCAAAGTTATTCTTTTTTGAAGTAAAGTAGATTACAATCATCATCCCTAATCCATACAGTAACCCAGGTATTACACCTGCAGCAAAAAGAGCACCTATTGATTGACCCGCAAATACACCGTAAACGACCATAGGGATACTAGGCGGAATAATAGGTCCAACCGTGCCAGCAACCGCTTGTACTGCTGCTGCATATTCAGGTGGATATCCCTCCTTTTTCATTTCCGGAATGAGGGAACCCCCTATCGCTGCTGTAGTAGCAGGGGCAGAACCAGAAAGAGCTGCGAAGAAGCATGACGCTAGAACTTGGACATGAGCAAGACCACCAGACAGCCAACATACTAGCGAATTTGCAAACCTAACCAACCTTCTTGACATACCACCTGACTCCATGAGAGAACCAGCTAACATAAAGAAAGGAATAGCTAAAATTGTAAAAGAGTTTACTGCTGAGTACATCTTCTGCACCATTTGTATAATAGAAACATCACTTACAATAAACCCAATAAGCGTTGCAAGTGCAATGGCAATAGAAATTGGAAAACCCAATAGCAAAAAAGCAATCAACCCGCCAAAAAGAATTATCGAAATTGTCACGCTACCTCACCTTCCTCCATGTGCTTATTTTTAATATTAGTAATTAATTGTTGTAACAGCCGTATGATGACTAAAACAGAACCAATAGGAATAGCCAAATAAGGTAACCACAATGGTACTCTCGCCGCCGTCGACACCTGTCCTTTTTGAATTAGATCTATCACACGCAATAATCCATAATATCCCAGAATGGCATAGAACAACATGATTATTATATCTGTTATTACACCAATATATAACTGTGCTTTTTCAGATAACCTATCCACAAAAAACGAAACACCTATATTTGCGCCCATTTTAAATGCATAAGCTGAACCTCCATATGCCATCCATACAACTAAAAATTTACATACTTCTTCAGACCAATCAATTGAGTTACCAATAACAAATCTAGCAATAACGTTACTAAAAGCGATTACGACCGCAGACGCAAGAGCAATTGCCCCAATGCTAAACTCGATATTTTCCCAAATTATTTTAATTATACTTGAGAAAGTTTTTTTGCTACTGGCATCATTATGTTGAACGTTCACTTTTTTGAGCACCTCCATTTCTAATTGATTAGGAATGTGTTTACTTATTTTAACTACAATTTTATACTATCTACCTATTGCTTTTTGGTACTTATCCATAAACTCAGCACCAACTACATCCACGAATTCTTTATATACGTCCTTTGTTGCGTCGACAAACAACTGATGCTCTTCATTTGAAATACGATAGACCTCCAGTCCATTTTCTTCAAATAAAGAAAGTGTTTCTTCTTCACCAGCGTTATTTGCAGCTCTGGAATCCTTACTAGCGGTTAATGCAGCTTCTTTAATAATATCAAATTGCTCTTCAGTAAGTTTTTCTAAGCTCTTTTCGCTCATAAAAAGTATATTAGGATCATAACTATGACGAGTAAGTGTGATGTATTTTTGTACTTCATAGAACTTTGCGGAATATATATTAGTTACAGGGTTCTCCTGTCCATCAACAGTACCCTGCTCCAGAGCGGTATATAACTCTCCAAATGGAATAGGGGTTGCTGAAGCTCCCAATGCATTCATCATATTGACAAAAACTGGACTGCTCATGGTACGCATTTTAAGACCTTTCATATCGTAAGGTGTCTTTATAGTTCTCACATTATTTGTCATGTTTCTAAATCCGTTTTCAAGCCATGACAAACCAATCAATCCTTGTGCCTCAGCTTTTTCTAACAAAATATCTCCAACTTCACCATCATAGAACTCATAAGCCTCTTCTGGTGTTGAAAATGGAAACGGAAGATCAATAACCAGATATTCGGGCACTAACCCACCAAGTGAAGCACCTGAAACAAAAGCCATGTCAACAGTGCCCATCATGCAAGATTCTACTAGTTCTTCCTCATCACCAATGGCACCATTAACATATATTTCAAAAACTACCTTTCCATCAGTCTTTTCCTTAACTGTTTCTGCCATAGTTTCGACTGCATTAGCACATGGTTGCCCAGGTGAATTTGTATGCCCTAGCTTAAGTACAACCGGCTCTACATCAGGACTTTGTTTAGGCTGTATATTCGTATTTGAAGAACCACAACCGGTTATAAACGATACCAACAATAATACAATTAGTAAAAAACTGTGTCTTTTTAAGAAAGTGCGTGACATAAAAATTTCCTCCAATCCTATAATTGTTATTTTTTCACAAAATCAATAATTTTTATTAATGTTATCGATTTCATGTTAATTATTCACATTATATATCGTATTTTTGATAATGTCAATAACCTTTTCTGTTATTTTTTAACATTAAACACTTACCTCAATTATAAAAGTAATGTTTAATCCCTCATCCGAACATCTGCTGATATAAACCCGTCTTTAGAAGTTAACACCATAAAGTTTAGGAGCAAAATCAATCTCTAAACCTCTGTATTAGCCTAAAAATAGGGCTTTTTTTTATTAAAAAAAGCTTGCAAAAATATTTTTTATATGTTATAATAATGGCGTTAGTAGCGTTATTGTAAGGAGGGTATTTATATGGCATATTATCTAAAAAAGACAAAACTTAAAGGTCGTACTTATCTCTCTATTGATGAGAGCTTTTACAGTCACGAAAAAAAGGGAACTGCTCATAAGTGCTTCAAATCCCTTGGCTCGGTTGAAACGCATATGGAAAACGGCATGGAAGATCCTATCTCCCATTTTCAAAAGGAGGTTGATGCATTAAATCGAGAAAGAGCTGCAGCAGGGGTAAAAAAGATATCTGACAAATCACCAAATTTGTATTTAGGTTATTTTCCCCTTAAATCCATTTTAGATAAACTTCACATAAAAAAGTACGTAGATTATTTCAAACTTACAAATCATTTCAAGTTCGACCTTTATGAACTGCTTTCTTCTCTTATTTATGCCAGAGCTGTCAACCCTTGCAGTAAATACAGGACTTTTCATGAAGTATTGCCCGAACTTTATGAATCCGTCAACTATTCTTACGACCAGCTTATGGACGGACTATCCTTTCTTGGAAACGATTATGAAAAATTTATAGAGATATTTACCGTACAGACGAACAAGATTTATGGATTGGATGTTTCCAAATCATATTTTGATTGTACAAACTTCTACTTTGAAATTGATCGTGAAGATGATTTTAGAAGAAAGGGTCCAAGCAAAGAAAACAGAAAAGATCCTATTGTTGGACTTGGATTATTGCTTGACCGTAACCAAATACCTGTTGGTATGAAAATGTATCCGGGCAATGAATCAGAAAAACCTGTTTTGAGAGACGTTATAAACCGTTTAAAAAGTCAGAATAATATTACCGGAAGAACTATACATGTAGCAGACAAAGGGCTTAACTGTGCAGAGAACATTGCCTTTTCAAAAAAGAATGGTGATGGATATCTATTTTCAAAAACTGTCAAAGGGCTTTCTGAAAAGGAAAAAGTGTGGGTTTTACTTGATGAGGACTTTAAGGAAAGAAAAGATAAGGATGGGAAAATTTTGTATTATTATAAATCATGTACGGATACTTTCCCATATACTGTAGAACATAATGGGAAAAAAGTTACAATAAATCTTACAGAAAAAAGACTTCTTACATATAATCCTACTCTTGCTTCAAAAAAAAGATATGAAATAAACAGAATGGTAGAAAAAGCAAAATCATTAACTTTATCTCAGGCGAAGAAAAGTGATTATGGTGAAACTGGTAAATATGTTAATTTTACTGATGGTAAAGGCAAAAAAGCAACTGTTGGAATTAATCAGGATGCGATTGATAAAGATCTAAAATTTGCAGGTTATAACCTTTTAGTTACATCTGAACTTGAAATGACTGACGAAGATATTTATAACACCTATCATAATCTTTGGCGCATAGAAGAATCATTTAAAATAATGAAATCAGATTTAGATGCAAGACCTGTTTTTGCACAAAAAGAAGAAACTATAAAAGGTCATTTTTTAATATGTTATCTTACTGTGCTTTTAGAGCGTATACTCCAATTTAAGGTTCTTGAGAATAAATACTCAAGTTCAGAAGTTTTCAGCTTTATAAAAAATTTCAAAGCCACAAAAGCTGACAAAAATTACATTAATACCACAATCTGTTCCAATTTTATAAAGGATTTTTCAAATATATCGGAGCTTCCTCTTACAAATTATTTCTTGACGGAAACTCAGATAAAATCCATATTTAAATATAAGATATAATTTATAAATATAAATCATACGTACTAAAAGGGCTGCTGCTTTAAATGTGAACTGCAACAGCCTCTTGATTTTTTTGTTAACGCCATTTTTTAATGTCTGATACCAAAGTCAGGTATTATAAACGATAAAATCTGATTTGTAAAGATAAAACATTTTAAAATTTTCGTC
>ENA-UOOK01005503-UOOK01005503.1-fermentation-metagenome-genome-assembly--contig:-NODE-5503-length-12708-cov-5.324429_pt1 | contig 12708 bp, 20 predicted proteins | sample MGYA00245777_ERZ724023 | MGnify/ENA primary metagenome ERZ724023 (study PRJEB28704, sample SAMN03018312) | fermentation metagenome | biome: anthropogenic terrestrial biome; feature: soil; material... | reverse complement strand
TGAGCACTGTTTTACTGAACCTAATCTCAAGTTTGGCAAGAACCACTATGTCGATGGCGTTGAGATGAAACAGGCGGTCAAACGTTGCGTCATAAGCTGGCCTCAGCTTGGCAAGATTCGTATTATCACTAAGCCTACCCACGCCAGTGTGTATCTTGGCAAAGTGGGTGGTGATGATAGTGATCTTCGCGTTAGCCGTGGCAATACTCCTCTTGAACTCGAAATACCAGTTGGTGATTATGTCCTCATTCTTGCTTCACCCGGATTGTCATCTCTTCGCGATGTTATCACAGTTACTGATCAAGAAGTTATTCTTCCTCCATATGTACTTCCGAGTGATTCGGATAGTAGTGTCGTTAGGATATCAACAGATCCATTTGATGTTCGCGGCATAGTCTCTGTTGATGGTGACATAATTGGCATTGCACCACTCAACATTTCACTATCAAACACAGATTCTCATGAGATCGTTGTTGCAGCGGATGGATATGGCGTATATACTGAAACAATTGTTCTTTCACGAGATGGTGGTGTTAAAAATGTTGTTGCTAAATTGTCTATGTCATGATGTTTGTTTACATTCCACATAAAACGTTCTCTGCCATTCCTTCAATACATTTTTTCTGGTTTTCTTTTAGCCACAGTTCAATTACGCATTGCACTATATCAATTTCTTCTTCTGTTTCTATGCAACATATTGTTCTTGCTCCTGTTATTAGATTATATTCGCTGTATATCACCTCCTGGTGCGACATCAGTGTCGTTTAAATCACATCCATATTTTGTTCGTTTACTGTTTGTTTCAATAATTCTGCTGCTTCACATGCAGCTTTGTTTGATATCATCATTTCCATGACTTTAGTTGCATTTTCTTCTTGCTTTATTATCATTTCATGCAATGTTGCTGGCGTCATCTCTCCGTCCCACTCTTCTATCAGAACTCCTCCATATGTCATCGTACATATCACTGGCTCACCTGTGTCACAATCTTCTACACAAAACATCATTCCAACTGGCAGATGAAAAACTTCGTCAACCCAAATCTCATTTCCTGGTGTTGTAATCCTTATTTTTCCAGGTCGTTCTGACATGCTACTATCTGACATACCGTAGTATCTCTATTAATCATATAAAAAAGAATTGGTTTGATTGACCCGCAAAGCGGGTCAATTTGTTCTACTTTCTGGCGCAGGCCTTTACTTTTGCCTTGAAGGCGGCTCCCTTCAGACCGCGCGCATCCTTGGCACAAGCAGCAAGTCTCTGCTGTTGTCCTCTAATAGCCTCAGGGTTGCCCCTGGATACTTTCAGGAAACGCATTCCACCCTGCTTAGAGAAACCAATTCTCATCTGAGGGTCGGCCAACTGCCCAGGTCTGATTGTCTTAACCATGTTTTATCACCAACCAACATGTTTCCTGCTATATATAAAAACATTTCTTTGAAAAAAAGATTTTTCCCTGCTCATTCTAGCAGGGATATTGAAACATTCTCGTGTTCGTCCGTCTTGACCAACACGTTCTCTATTGTTTCTTTCATCACGATGTCGTTTGTCTTTTTGTTTCTCAGTTCAAGTGTTCCAGTCATCACTTCTACGTTCGATGCTAGTGCGTACTGATTCGTGTTCTTTCGCGACTTCGATTGTACCACTATTCCTTCGTTGATCAGATCTTGCAGGTGATACTTTATTTTTTCCGTTGTTTTCCGAATGTTGACATCTTCGCTTATTTTGCTCGCTAGTATGCGCACTGATATTGGACCACTCTCGTTCAGTGTCAGAATTATTGCCGATTTAATTTCTCCGGTCATTTTCAGTCACTGTCCATGCAGTCCGTTATCGCGTCTTCTTTTGGCATTCTCTTTCTTCCGCACATCTTTGCCGCCACGCATATTCTATCACTCCTCTTGACATCTTGCATGCTTTCTACATTCTTTGCCACGCAGTCGTGAAAGTCACTGAATCCTACACTGCTTTCTACGGGTCTTGTCCATGCTGAGTCTGCCTCTTTCATTGTTTCTTCTTCAATCTCTGGTTCTTCTATTTCATCACTTGTCTTTTCTTCCGATAATTCCTTGTCAGCGTTCTTGAAAATCTCTGTCATTTGCTCTACTCTGATTATCGTCGCGTCTCGTTCGAATGCGCAAGACGCTGAATCTTTTCTGCATTCTTCGCCGAGGAACTTTATTTTTCTATGCAGCCCCTCCACCATGCTCGCGCACAGGCCGCACTCGTGCTCTTTTGCGTTCTTTTCTATCATTTCTGAGATCTTTGAAAGTCGTTCTGTGTCATCGGCATCATTTTCGTTTTCTGCGTTCACTGCTGTCAAAAGGTTCTTTGTCTCTTCCAATACTGCTACCGTTTTTTTCAGTTCGTCGTTGTTCATTGGTTCTTGCGCTGGTTCTTTCACTGGTTCTGGTTTTGTTATTCCCTCCGATCCCAATGTTTTTTCATAGAATAGGCATGTGCAATCATCGCAGGGGCACTCTTTTCCGCACGGGCACAGGCCGTTATTCTTGTTTATCTTCTCGGCCCATTTCTCAGGATCTCTGTGTGACATTATTCGCAATCCATTTGCATCTGCGAATGCTATTAGCATTCCTGCTGTCATTGTATCCGACATTATAGTCCCTCTGACACTTCCTTTTTTATGTATTGCTTGTATAGTTGTTGCTCTTCGTCTGTGATTGGTATTCCTTTTTCCAATTTTTCCCCTACTTTTTTTATCAACACTTTTCTGATCAGTTTATTGTGCATCTCTGGGAATACCGATAATCCGTCTATACCGGCTCTGTCGTATGCTCCCTCCATCATCTCCTCGGCGGTCATCTTTGATGGGTCCAGACCCGTTGCCCATTCCATGCATTTTCCTCTGTTCTCGTCATCTGTTATTCCCTCGCAAGCAACGTGTGCCACCGCCATCCCTATTACCTTGTTGTTCATTTCACATCTTGGGCATGGTTCTCCATTCGTCTTTTGTTCATCTGTAGTTGTCATAATACCAATTCTCCTGTTTCTATCCTTTTTATTAGTTCTGCTATTGCGTGTTCTTGACCTACGTCATCACTCACGTTGTCTAATATAATGTGAAACAATGCACATGTCGCCATTCGAATGTCTCCTGTTCTTTCATATATCATCCTGACTGTTTCAATGTCATGATAAAATTTCCTGTGATTTGATTGTAGGTACGGTTGCATTTGATCCATATACTTGTGAATCTCTGGGTAATAGTTCCCCCGTCCAAACAACAATTCATCCATCGTTATGTGTAGTTTGTGATCCGGCATCCGTTTCTCCTGATTCTTGCCTGCTCTTTTCTATTAGTTGTTCTACTGATTCCAGTATCGTTCTTGTGCAATATTCTGCGTACATTCCAGGCGTGTTTTTTCGTCTCCCCTGTTTGTTTGTTTTCCATGCGTCTGTTTTTGACAATATCTCCGAAACCGCACGCATTCTTGGCACCAAATCTGCGTCCACATAAAATTGGATTTTTGCTCGTTTTCCGATGGTTGACATATTGTCCCAACTTATTTCCGGTTTGTCTTTTGCCCGTACCATAATGTAAACATTTTCATTGGTAATGTATAAATACTTTTTCTGTACAATTTGCGTGTATGGCTAAAGAACCTGATGTCAATAATAAGAAAGAACGTAAATCTCCTGTCGCTGTTGCCAAAGAAGCGATGGAAGCTACTCCAAATTCTATGGATTCTCTTCCACCGGCGTTGTCGCTAGATCCTACTAGTGTTGTTGATGCTGTCCAAGAGACGATTCTTAAAAACGACTTCAATCTACTTCGTCAGGATACTGTTCGTACTGCCCGCCTTAAGACTGAGATGGCTCGTATCGAAGCTGAGCGCGAGCTTGATGAACGTAAGTCCAGATCTTCCCAGTCTCCATCGCCCACTCAAAAGGTCCAGCCGCTGTCGTCTTCTGGCCTGTTGTCGGCTATCACCGGATCATCCACGGATAAGGCTGCAATGGTCAAGTCTGTCCTCGATAGTCTTGAGTCAGATGAAGCTCGGTTGCAGTTTATCGATAAGCATCCTGAGCTATTTAGTAATGCTTCGCCGCAGTCTCTTCCACAAACTGCACCATTGTCTATTCAGCAGCCTGCGCAGGCATATACGGATTCTCTTGGCATTGCGTCTCTATTGGTCGAGCAGTTTCGTGCTGGCATGGAGATACAGCGTGCTGCTTCTCCGTCTGTGCAGTCTCAGCAGGTTCCTGCTGTGCAGGATCTAGTGCAGTCGATTGTTGCAAATTTTAAGGAGATCAATGAGAAAAATGCTGCCGTGTATTCTTCTCTTGTCAAAGACATGCAGGAGCAAGCTCGTGCTGACAAGCTCGAAGCTATGCAGAAACAGCAGGAGCTTGGTGAACGTGTTACCAGTCTTCTCATCGAATCTCGCGAGAAGGATGCGGCTTATCTTCGTCAGCAGAATGAACAGCTTCGTGAGGCACTGTCGCAGCCTCAGCAGATACCAGTCACTCAGCTAAAATCGTTGTTCGAAGATATACGTAGTAATGGTCTTCCTGTCAGCATGGATTCTCCTGAACAAGAAACTCTTCGCGCTCAGAGTGCCCGCGAAGATCGTAAGCTCGATCACCAGCTTAAACTCGAAGAAAGAGAGTTTGAGTTGCGCAAACTTCGCGAAGAACGCGAGCGTTTGCAGGAGGAGCGTCGTTTGATGTCTTATAAGACTGTTGGCACGTTTCTAAATGGTGTTATTGATGGCAAGCGCCTCTCTAAACATGTCGAATCCATGTCTCCTGCTGCATCCAAGCTCGCTGGTGGGTTCTGATGTCATCCTACGTGAATCCTCTTGCCTGGGAGCTTGCCGGTCAGCTTATCAATTCTCCCCAGTTTCCTAAAGAGGATATTGCTCTTCGCACCTTTCAATCAGTGCGTGGCGTTTCGTCTGAAACCATTGTTCAGCTCATTCTTACTGATGCTCGCGTGTCTGCTCATATCGATCTCATTCGTAACGCATTTGATGGTATGGATATCAATGGTCTTGCGCTCGTTGTTGCTACCGTGCTCGACAAGCATTTCCCCTCCATTGTTGATGCTATAAATACTAGTGATGCTGATCTTACTTTATATAAGGATGTCATCATTGGCTTGAGTAACAATTTATTTAATGTCGAGAAAACAGAGGAGGTCGTTCATGACGAGTGATATTCAAGTAGGCAGAAATGGGCTTCGCGTCGAGGACATGGGCGCGGTTTGGCGTGTTTATTCTAATCATAATGTTGTTAACCCACAGACGTTGGATTATATGAGTCGTGATCAGCGTGTAACTGGCGTTCGATATGCCGTTGGTATGGACGTCGATCTTGGCAAGACTCGTATTGCGTATATCGATTATCCCAAGGATCTGTACACCCGTGAGGAGCTTATGGATGGTGATGAGCATATCGATACTGTCCAGCGATGCAATGTGTGCTATGCTATTGATCAGGTCACTCACAATGCCAATTCATCGCAATATGCGTCTGCTTCGCAGCCGCGAGTGTCTGCCCAGTCACAGTCTCTTCCTGCTCTTGCGCAGCAGGAGCTTGCCGCCCCCGAACGATTGTCTGCTGGTGATATTGCGGCATCCGCCGCAGCCACGTTACCACACTGGCTCCCCAAGCTCATTGATGTAAGCAAATCGTTGGCTCTTCGACCTGCTGGCAATGTTGCTGTCACATTTGGCGTCAGTGTGCTCGCTGACGTTGCTAGTGGCCTCCTTCCACCTCAGTATCGCAAAGCATTGCAGGCCATATCTGATGACATGGCTGATTCTGTCACTCCTGAGTTACTTGCTCAGGCTCAGATGGATGCTGTCAATATCGTTGATAGCATGTACAAAGATGGTGATAATCTCCTGTCCAAGAAAATGCTCACCAAGAGCATATTCAAGTCTCGTGATGATTTCAAGCGTGCTGCGGAGTCTGCTGTTGTCAAGAATGGTCCTGCACCAAATCAATCATCTCCGTCATCTCCTGCTAGTTGGGCACTTCCTCAGCCGCGTGGTGACATTCGTATTCCTAGAATATTTGAGTGATGGAGTGTTAAATGCCCGACTCTCCATCTACCGCTTCTCTGGATACTGCTCGTCAATCGTATGACACATGCGTCGATCGATCTGTTGAATTTTTTCGATCTCGTTTAGCAGCATTAGTTGATCCTCTTATCACCGACATAAATAACGTCCCTGCTACACCGTCGTCTGCAACTGATGTGTTTGATCGTGTTATACCTGCATTTTCACTTGGCGTCGGCGACAGTGACAGTGGTTTATATGGCGATTATGTATTGAATCTCACCGAGTGTATCAATAATGTCACATATGCTATCAATTTGTATGTCGCGTCTGTCAAAATCTATACCGATGAACAACTTTCTCAGGTAGAATCTGCCATAAATGATTTGTCTTCTCATGTTTCTCAGAAAGCATCCGAAGCTAACACTGCTGTATCTTCTCTTGTCGAAGAAGCTAGTGCTAGATATACGTCTGCTCTCACTCGCTCCCAGGTTCTCTCGGCTGATAAATATGTCGAGTTGCTTACTACTTCGTTCATTGCTGCTGTGAAACGCGCTGATGATCATCTTAAGAGTGAGATTGATACTTTATTTCGCATTTATGATGAGTACAATGCATTACCATCCAATTTCTATAACGATGTCAATGTCATTCTCACCAACATATCAACTGATTATAACAACAGTCTTACATCTGCGTTAAACACTTACAATGATGGATTATCTTCGTATAAGTATTGGTACGATGGTTCGTCTAATGCTATAGCCAGTAGTCAAACTAGAGTCGGTCTTGCTGTTGACCAATCCAATGCTGCTGCTACTGCGTTATTTGAAACCGTCTCAACTCGCTTGGTTTACAAGGACGCTTCTAAACCTTATACTATCAGTAAAACTGATTATGCGTTTGCAGTTGCGTTGTCACAGTTTAATTATCAATTGTTCAATGAATCTATTCGCATTCGTAACCAGTTTGAGAATCTTATTGTTGATATTGGTCGTCGTGCTGAATTGATTATAACATCAATAGACAAGTTTTTCAAGTCATCGTATAAACCATCGTTTGTCGATGGATATTCTTACAGAAACGCTAAAGCGTCTGTTATCAATGGCGCATCGTCGTTTGTTTCGAATGATACTGGTGAACTTATAACTCTGTATAATGATCGCAGTTCTGTCATCAGTAACAATTTTGATGTGTTTATACAGAATGTCCATGCAAATACAATTGATTACATAAATCAAACGATTTCTGGTTTTACTCAGGAAGAACTTGATTATATTTCTGCGCATCTTTCGTCTTCAACTTCGACTCAAGTTGATCGCGTCAGTACGTATTTCAATATGTATCTGTCTCGTATCACTAACATTATGGACGGCGTTTCATTGCGACTAACTTCTGCAATTGACAAATACTATATGTATCCTCCACTGCTTAGATTCACTGGATCTGCATCATCTCCCGTTAGCATAAGTGGTGTGTCCGATAACACTTATACATTTGAAGTTACTAATCTAGGCAAAGTTCCCTGGGTTGGTTGGTTTGGTATTCGTATGTCTGGTGGCACTGTTGATGATGAAGGGGTGGAGTATCCTGCCGAGTTTAGATTCAATAAGCGTGTTGGCATGCATACCATAACTCCTGGCGAAACTCGCATTATAACTATTGTTGTCCCTGGTGTTGCTATTTATAATCTCGATAAACTTGGTTCATCAGTCGTCTCAACGTTAATTGTTAACACATATGGGGGGATTAGTAAATTATTAATAAAGAGTTAGCTCTGTCTAGGCTCGACCTGGCTTATACTTCAGCAAACGGTCTTGTGTCTCGCTCCATTGATTACGCAGATCCTTATATTCGTGATCATGCTGTCAAATTGTACGTAGATAATGATTCGTTCCGCAATGCCATCACCGAACTTCGTAATGGCGTGCGAAATGAAGTTGTGTCCCGTATCAATAATGCGATGGTCGGTTTCAATACGGCTGTCCGTAACATTAGTATAGATTTATCTGATTCGTCTGTATCTGAAACTGATCAAGAAAGTTTTTCAACTGCGGTCAACGATTACATGAGTCAGTTATCGTCTTCAATAGACACTGCTGTCGCTAACATAGATTCTATTGTTGATGATCACATGTATAATCGTCCTCTGCTCCAGTCTACTGGTAAAATGTCTCCACTCACCTCGATCAACTTCAATGGTCCTACGTCGATATCGGCGGAGTTTCGTAATATCGGTCGTTCGCGATGGGTTGGCTGGATGTGTGTCCGTGCTACTGACAAGTATAAGAAGTATGTCGAGGTTTGCCATGCACCATCTGAGATCCAGTACATCGATCCTGGATCATCGTCTCTCTTGTCGCGTGATATTGTCATCAATGAAGTCATCTATGTTGATGGCAATCCTCGAACGTGGGCAGGTCCGACTAAAATACGAATATCGATATATACGAGAACCCCGGAGTAATTAACATGGCTGATATTGTTGAAGAGGTGTTTACCGAAGAAGTTGATGTTGGTTCGTCTGCCAGCTCAGGTTCTTCTTCTGTCACTACTGACGAATTTAGTTTTGGTCAAACTCCTGTTGCTGAACCAGTTGCTGTTGCTACTGAATCCGAACAAAAAAATACGACTTCGTTGTTTCGCGAAGGAGAGATATATACCCCCGTTTCGACTCCTGCGACCATTGTTTCGAAGTCTTCTGTCGTCGCTGCTACTGAGGATATGGTCACTCTCGATAATCTTCGAGCAGTATCTGCTCAGTTCACATCAGGCTGCAAGTCTTTCAATGACATTGTTGAAGGCACTGGTTTGTCGACCAGCGTTGTTAAAGCATGTCTTGACTTTATGAGGAGCAATGGTATCGCGCCTCTCGTCGCGCAGAGTGGTACATTCTATTGCAGCATAAACAATGTAAGCTCGTTTCAGGAGCAGCTAAAAACGTGTATTCAGTGTCACTTGACCAAATAGGTACTATCTGCCCATACCGATGTGTCAACCAGCCAATCGTAGCGGGCTAACTAACCACTAGCTACAAGCCCCGTCCTTTAGGGCGGGGTAGTTGACTCGTCGTCTTCCATTATCGTCGCTGCTTCCAACATTCTCCTCAAGCAATCCATTTCATCTCTGTATGTCTCTTGCCCCGTTACTGCTTGCATTATTCCTGTTATTGCTTTTATGCATCTTACGTCTCCTTCCCTGAAGCACTTTGCTACTTCCGATATCCATTCCATTGCCGCCAACATATCATGTTCTATGTCTATCTTCTCAAGTAGTCCATAGTTAGGCGTTCGGGTGTCTTTCATTCTCTCGATTATTGCTTGTCTTCTTCCCACTGATTCTGTCAATTGTTTAACTTTGTCAACTCTGTTCATTTGTTTCCACCTCTCTTTGTTCTTCTTGGTACGTTCCAGTATGGACTCTTGCATGCTGGGCATGTTCGTGGATTCTCTACTCTGTTTACCCATTCTTTTCCGCATCTTAGACATTTCTTCGTCAACATTTCAACATCACATCAATACCATGTATGCATATATCGTATAAATACCTTATGGTAATATCTCTAACTTGATTTGGACAAAAAAGTTTATCGCCCCTCGCTTCGCGAGTGGCGTTTTGCTTATGGTTTTCCTGAAATTGGCAGCTCGTCCCAATCCAGTATGCTTGATTCGTTTGCCCATGGCCCTATTGCTCTTACTGTTATCTCACTCGCCATGTTTCCCTGACTCATGTTTGTGACGATCGTCCAGTTCAGGTCATTCATGCTTGCTATGTTTTTTGCAACGTTCTTATTCAGTCCGCTCAACTGTACTGGTTCCATCGCGGCTCCGATCATCATCGTCGCCACCAATATCATCAGTATTGCTGTAGTTTTCATCATCTTGTTTTCACCTACCTACAAGTAAATTATGTCATCGATGTTGATTATTTCTATTTCTGGGTCTGTTACTTCCGGCGTTGTTTCGTTCTTGGTTATGTTTGTCAAGCTATCTGGTTGGTCCACGGCAGTTGGCTGTCTCTCGAACACTTGCTTGGCTATGTAGTGTCCCAAGTCTGGTATTTCCCATGGTGCATGTTTTTCTAGTTTTTCGAGCGAGTCATAAATGCGTTGCATTGATGCATCGTCTGTCCCTGACAACGATATTACACCTGGCAATGGTTCGGTCGTTATCATGCTCGATGGTTTATCTGCTGCCGTCGCGCACATTACTGCTGTCGCGCACAATATCATCGCGATCAAAGTTCTTTTCATACTTTGTCCACCTTTCTTATTCCTGGTTCCTTTCCTTCAGCCAGCGTGCTCATGTTGGCATATCCCTTTCTGCCTTTCTTACCCATGTTCCTCATCCATCGCAAGTTAATCTCCGGGTCTACTCCCCATGCTTCCATCCATTCTTCCTTTGTCATGTGTGTCCCTTGCGCAGACACGTAGATCTTTCCGCTTGGTCCTTCTAACACTCCGGCAGGTTCTTTCCACTCAAAACCTTTCGGCGGAACACAACTTGCTGCTGTCACTCCTCCTTCCTCTACATAATTCACTACGTTTATCGCGCCACACAATGAGCAGCACCATTCTTTAGGATGTTTGTCTGTTTCCAATGTCCTGCCGCATCCATGGCAGGTGAATTTCGTTATTTCAAGTGGCTTTTCTTCTATTATCTCTTCCATTTCTTCTTCAGTCAATTGCTCTTCTTCTGTCATTTCAATCAAACACTCCTGTCGTTACATGTCTAACCGTCTTTACAGGATGCTTTTGCATCCAGTCTTCCATCGCAAGTCTCAGTTCTTCACTCATCGTTGTTCCGTACTCTACGCACCTCGTATGAAACTGTCTTTTTTGTTCTCTCGTTACCATTGCTCCTACATTTACTTTTTCTCCCATTTTGATCAATCATCATTGTTGTCTTTCTTGTATATCATTGTTTCGTCATTTAATCATTTATTCAAATAAACGTGCTCTTTTTATATATCTGCTCTATGCAACGTTGTTTCACGGAGGAATAAAAATATGGCGTCGTTCGTTGTTGAACCAATCGACTTTCTATTCGACTTCGCTACGACCAACCTTGCGGTTGGGTCCAGTACGAAGATAGGTCTACAGGAGGCTTACACCCTCCACATGGAGAATAGAGATGTCATGACCCCCCTTACTCTCCCTAGTGAAGGGTATGGTGAGGTCGCTGGAATAGAAATAGCACCTGGTGTTGTTGCTGGGGTCAAAGAACATATGAGCGCCAAAATCATCGTTGGTGGCCAGTCTTTTGAGGATCAGGTCTTTAATGAGATGACTGCACCCATGCTGGCTCCTGGTGTCCCAGATGCTCTCGGTGCTGCTGGTCTTCGTTATGGTCAGATGCCGATCAATCTCGGTCTGCCTATGATGATGGGTGGACGGCCCGAAGAGTCCTGCCCCAAGGTGCCCCCCGGTCGAGCCCTCGAAGTCGAGGTAACCTGTCCGCAGGCCACTGAAGGCGGTGTTGCTCTCACTCAGCCTGCTGTTGTTAGACTGTGGATCTGCAAGGCTCTCACTGCTGCCAAGGTCAAGGAATCCCTGTTATATGCATCCAAGGCTGGCCTGGGCAATTATGATGGCAACGTCCTTAATTGCTCATTCGATCTTGGTGACATCGATGTTTCTGAGAGGATGCCCATGAGAACTTCTCTTGGCGGCAATCCGATAAAGAACCTCATTCCCGAGACTAATACTGCGTTCGAACCCGCTGAGCATTGGGGTAAGTTGCCTGGCGGAATGGAGCAGGATAGACCCAAGCTGCACGTCGCTTCGATGTTCTCTAAGCAGATGAAGGCTACAGACACGAATGCCTGGTATCAGTTCGTGCTCAATGGAAGCAGAGTTCAGTCCAGGGAGGCCGAGCTTTACTGGGACTTCACCAAGAGGGATGCCTTGAAGATTACTCATCTCGCCTTCAAGAACCCCGCTGCTGGTCTACTCGGTAAAATCGCTACTCGCAGAACTGGCCGTGAAACTGATCTCACATATCAGTCTCAGTTCGCCACTAACTGCTTCCCGATGCCTGCTTTCCGGTCTGTCGGCGCGCTTAGTTACTGCGGCCCGGTCAAGCTTCCCAAGCCGTTCCTCGTCTGGAATGAAATTGGCTCTATCGAGGTCAAAGATAATGGAACTAGCGTCGCTGGATGGGCTGCTGCAACGCCTGATCAGGCCGGTATCTATTATCGTGGCATTCGCTATGAGCTGAACGAGAAGGAGGTGTGAAATCATGGAAACATTCTTTGGTATTAGTACTATAACCAGTGCTCACACGGCTGCTGCTGCTTTTGCGGCTGGTAATTGGTATGGCACTATGCTCGGCCATACTGGATACTGGCTCAGGATTCCGTCTCGTGCTCCTCCCATCGGCTATATCAAGCTCGCGGCTGATAGTAGTGGACTCGATGCTAATGCCGATGGCATGTATATCGAGACTGACACCAGCGCGGCGAATACTATCACTAGCCTTGCCAAGACCATCATCGCCTATGAAAAGGGCGGCAGATGGATTTGCATTGGTACCGCTGTCGCTAGTGGACTCAATACCCGTCATACCACGGGCACCAAAGTCAAGAAGGTCCGTTTGTACTATACTCCCTTCAACGAGTATGCTGGGCCTGTCGACCTCTGAACAAACTAAAAATGTATTCAGCCGCCCGCTGCGTGGGC